>Ga0265593_1000105_pt1 | contig 61513 bp, 76 predicted proteins | sample saktaG_8_FD_190136 | JGI IMG/M metagenome (GOLD analysis project Ga0265593, IMG submission 190136) | Saline water microbial communities from Sakinaw Lake, British Columbia, Canada - sak_2011_5_24_36m | ecosystem: Environmental > Aquatic > Non-marine Saline and Alkaline > Saline ... | reverse complement strand
ATGATTGAATCTAAAATAGAAAAATGATTTGTAGAGACTCAGAGAATCAATTTAAGCAAACTTTAAAGCGCATGGGAAGAAAAATCCCTTTGTAGGTTTACACCCACTGTACGCATATTGTCATAAAGTGCCTCTTTGGGAACTCCACCGAAATAACTAAACGCATTGAGATGACATGAAATCAGTGTCTCAAGTGTTTCATCTTCAACATACTCTACATAAGAAGCTCTGCTGTAGCCCATAGTTGCAACGAATGCTGAAAGATTATCTTTAGGAAATTCTATCCAATCCACCTGCATCTGTTGCCCAGCTTCTGTCTCAAATCTGATAAGTTTTTCTTCTTCTTTTGCTCTTTTTCTAAGATCATATCTTTGCATTACTGTTTGTAGCCATCGCAGGCTTCCAAGGTATCCTAGTTTTACAATCTCATCATAGATTACAGTTGTTGGAATCTCTATTTTCTTCTCTTTTGCTATCTCTAGCATATGTGCAACATGTGGTAAATACTCATCAACTAAATTTTCCACAGGAGCTTTTGAAATTACAGGAATATAACTTTCTGGTTTATTGGCGTATTTACGAACTGTCTCTCTGCTTATTCCAAGCATTTTCGCTATTGCAGACTTACTCATACCTTCTTTGAGCCACTTATGTATCATTTTTATATCTCTCCTTTTTAACACTAAACCTCCTATTTCAAAAATGAAATTAAAGTTTAGCAAAACTAATTTATTAGTTTAAGGTTCAAAAATCAAAATATAACTTTTTATGATTTACTGACTGCCTAGTTTAGCAGTTCGTTTGACACCTTATGACTGTTTTCTCTAATTCTGTTATTATAAGTAACTACTAAACGTAGTAGTTAAAAGCAACTACTAGTTTCAGTAGTTGACAGTTCAACCACTAAACGTAGTAGTTAAGCTTCATTTTTATACCTATTAATTAGGCCTTTACGTCTCAGTTCATCAGTCAGTGCCGTTTTACTCTTCATGTTTAGAGAGTGGACAGCATATCGCTCTTTTTTCTTATCAAAATATTTCTTATTCGAATTATAAGCATCATATACAACATCCTCACCAATGAAATGTACGACTCCATCTTTGGTGTTCATTATAGCCATATAGCCTTTTTTTACTAAACTCCTATTTATACCTTCAATGACACGCCTGCTTTTAATTTCTTTAAAATGATCGGCAGTCTTATTTAGAGAGATTTTAAAGTTTCGGCCTTGACTTTTGTAGTACGCATAAACCCTTAGCTCAGCATCAGTTAAATTACTATCAAGCAACTCTTTTTTAGTGACCATTGCAAAATAGTCTTCTTTATCGTCCGATGGTTTTGGCTTTTTATATTCAACCATATATTACCTTTAAATAAATTAGTAAAAAAGACAATGTTGGTTATATCACTATCTTTTTCTTGCCTATAATATGTTTGAAGTAGGTGTTTTCTGCAAGTTGGAGATGAATTTGTAAAAAAGAGATTTCTCTAATCGTAGTAGACAGCCTTATTATAGTAACTGATGAACTAAACTGTCAAACGAAGAGTTGAAATTTACATATACTTTGCTATTTAAGTACATAAAGCAGGGCATTTTTTTTGATATTACCTGTGTAGAATTGGCATTCGTTTGATATTTATTATTAGCTTAAACATTAAACGAGTCAAACAATAAAACACGAACACATAGATTTATTAGTTTTGAAAAATATATTGAAGAAATTTCCATTGAAGAGATCTCCCCTATAATAAGGACTCTTTCTCAAAAAAAGGTAAAAGTCCTATGGTTCTTAAAAATAACTACAATATAGTTAGAGATATAAAGTTAAAGTATATTTATGGTTGCAACCAATGTAGATGATAGCTTTAAGACATCAGTGTCATGTAATTGAACTTTTATGCCACTAAGTATTTTTTCATTGTTTATGTAAGTTCCATTAGTGGATTGTAAATCTTCCACATACCACATATTTTCATTAAGATAAAATTTAACATGCTCTCGTGAAACCTTATTGAAGTTTTGGAAGTATTCCAAAAACTTACCACTTCTACCAACTATATCGTTATGATTAATTGATATGCTCATATTGTTAATACCAAGGGTCAGCTGTTTTAGTCTAGCCTCAATCGTTGTTTTATTATTCGTATCATCATGAAGCTTATCCTCTTGTTTTAAATTTTGTGAACAATTGTCGTTAATGCTTTCACCAGTAGTTGTAAAACTCGTACCAAAACACTCTGTACAAAAAGATTCTGATATATCGTTTTTTTCATTGCAACTGGTACAAACCTTGTATCTTATATTGGACATTATCTTTCTCCATTTAACATTTTTTTTATATTTTGAGAATCACTTATATGTGGTATTCCAAGTACATAAAGATCATTTTTGATTTGATGTACCTGCAATTTTGACTTATTATCTGCAAGATACTCTTCATAAATTGGAACTAATTTTGTATTAAAAATATACATTTTTTGATTTTTAGAACCTTTATAATTTTTTGTTGTCTCTAATTCTTTTTTAAATGGTCCATCAACTAATACATCAACCAGTGCCAATATTTTGGGGAACTTTTTAGATAAATATTTATATTCATATCCGCTATAAATTAATATATCATCAAAATCCATTCTAATCTCTTGTAAAAAAGAGTATAGGGATTGCGGTTGATTAAATGGCTCCCCGCCACTTATGGTTAATCGCTTTGAGTTAAAGTTTTTAATCTCATCTACTAAATCAGTAATTTTTATTAGCTTATCATCAGTCTGTTCCCACGTATGAACTGCAATACAATCATTACAACCAATATCACACCCTTGAAGCCAAACCCCAATACGCTCGCTTGGTCCAAGACAGTATAAAGGATGAAAAACTAAATCTACATAGATTTTTTGATTGCTTTGATCGTCCACTTCATCTCTTCTTGAATTATTTCTTTGATAATTATAGTTTCATCGGCTCGTAGGTTCAACTCAAACAGGACTCTTGATAATGGATTGATAAAAATATTTTCAAGATGATTACCAATACCACGACCTCCCATACTTAAGTCTTTTAAACAGACTAATTCTAAAGTAGATCTAACATTATTATCAAACTCCAAATGAATTTTATGATTTTCTTTTAAATTTGAAAGTACGCTATCGAGCATTTTTGAAAATATATTTTTACCTATATCTTCTCGTATGTAATCAAAAACTACAACATTTTCACCGATTCTATTTAAAATTTCTGGTCTTTGTAATTTGAATTTAAAATAATCTGTAATAGAACTCAAAATAGCCTGCTGGATAGTTTGATAATCCATATCTATACTGGCATTGACGACTCTTTGATTATCGTCTGTTATTCCATACACTCCAAGATTACTTGTAAATATAATAATAGTCTCACTCAAATATACCGTTTCACCTCTCCCAGAAGTTAATCGACCATCATCTAATATTTGTAAAAATATATCCATGATTTTTGGATGAGCTTTTTCTATTTCGTCAAATAATATGACCGTAAAAGGATTTTCTTTTACGGCATTGGTTAGTTCGCCACCCGTTTCATATCCTACATACCCCGGAGGCGCTCCGACTAATCTTTGATTAGCATTTTCTTGTGAAAATTCACTCATATCAAATCGAATATAATTATTCTCACTCCCAAATACCAACTCGGTAATAGCTTTGGCAAGTTCTGTTTTACCTACCCCTGTCGGTCCTGCAAAAAACATCACCCCTTTTGGTCTATTTGAATTTTTGGAGTACTGAGAACCTGAGAGGTTGAAATAAGCTCTTTTCAATATATCAGAAGCTTTTCCTATCGCACTAATTTGACCCATAACTCTTTTGGCTAAAATATTTTCACTATTTATGAGTTTTTCTTTCGATACCTTTTCCCACTCATTTTCTATAATACCTAGCTTATACATATTGATAGCCTGACCAATATTTTCAAATGCTACTTTTTCTTTTACTGCCAGCGATATGATTGCGAGTATTTCGGATACATATAGACCATTCGTTTGTTCAATGAATAGAGTTTCATTAAAGAGTCTTTTAGGTTCTTCAAGTTCACTGTAGCCACCAATACGTCGTGAAAGTTGTTGAATAATCACTTCTCGACTGTACAAATCGGGTTTTGGGATTGGGATAGATTTTATTTTTGGGTTGTTGGTTGTATACCATGCGGGAATATCATTTTCTTTATCAAAAAGATAAATCAGCGAATTATATTTTACGAAGTTAGAATTTATCGTTTTCTTTGGGGTGCTATTGTGCAATAATCGAAAAGCTTTATAATAAAATTCATCGGTTATTTCATGGTTAAATGATTGTTCACTTCGAGATGAGAAATTAAAAATAGTAGCCGTTGAAATATCTTTATTTCTATCAATAATTTCTAATGCATCTATAAATTTCAATAGTGTCATATTGGTAGGCTTATCTTTAGAAATATTTTCACCTGAGACCAGCTTTGCATCTTCTTCACTTCCATGAAGTATGGATAATCCATATAACGGCTCGAAATAAAGCACTAAAGTATACTCTTCATGTGCGAGCACTTCTGCTAAGTAATGATTTAATTTTAATGGCTTTAACCCTTGATCTGTTTGCAGGGGGTAGATGTCATAGATGTTTCCCCATAACATAAATTGAGGATTTATAGCTACTGACCTTATTAATTCTTTTACCCATTTTTGTTTCATATTGATAACCTTTTCATCTTTTAAGAACCACTAAACATTGCCATTAAAAATAGTATAGCAAAGCCAATACCAAGGATCCATGGCCAAATTAGCATAAACAACCATCCTGCTAATATAATTGCACCAATTCCTGCAATCCACCAATATATTCTTTGCTCTTCTTCCTTTTTCTTAATTTCTTTTGCTCTTGTTATTTCAGACTGAGCACGTCGAATTAATTGTTCAAAAGCAAAGAGCTCTTCCTTTGTTAAAAAAACATTAATAGCTGAAATATCAGAAAATATTTTATTACGGTCAGCTATCATTCCTGGGACATATTCTTGAATATCATCAATAAAATTTTGATTGGCTATTTCGTTTGCAATAAATAGATATGTTTTTGGATGCTCAAATGCCAACTTTCGTTTCAAATTAATCAGAATCATATAAGTTTCAGGGTCAAATTCTTCATTAATGAAGTCTTCAAAACTAGGACTTTTAAATTCTTGGAAAGCATCTGTTGTCTGCATAAATTGATATGCTTTTTCAAGATCACTATGGTTAAGTAGAAAAGGACGATTATCGGACGCATTGAAAAATTCAAACCACCATTCTTTAAAATGAATACTTGCTTTGTCCTTGGTGCATTTGATAGTGTAATCTTGATTGTGAATACTTTCTTGTAGTGATTTTGGATAAAATGTATTTGGATCGCAAAATCTATCAAATATATGTTTTATTGCTTCGTTTTTCATTAGTTGATTACTTGTATCATTTTTTATTAATTGATACGCAAGGCTAGTTTCATCTAAAAATATTCTTCCTAAATAATGTATTTCTGTATCATTCTTGCATAACTGAGATTTGAAGAGGAAATCATATAAATTATCGTTTTTATCATCATTATGAAGATTAATGTATTTTTCATATGCTTCAAGTAAAGTCCCATCACGTAAATACTTTAAAATATCGCTTTTAACTGATTCATTTGTTAATTTAAGCAGATTTTTGATTGTGATTAATTTTCCCATAAATAGAAAATCATTTGTTTGGATGAAATGGTTATAGATATTAAAAAGATTCAAATCTATATTTATTTTTTTTTCTATATTAAAAACAACAGCATTATCATATTGTCCAGTTTCTTCTAGCCATTTAGTAACATAGCCTCTCAGTATATGCGCCTTGGCTTTTTCATAGTATTCATCGGTATACATTTCGGCAAGAAGATTTTTTACATCGAAAAATTTCTCATTTTCGAAAATATAAGGCTTAATATCAAGTGCTTCTACTTCATTAAAACTATAAAATGTAGGAATGTTTTTATCACCTGATAGCCATTTGAAAATTTGCTCGTGATTCCATCTTTGTTTAGGGTCTCTCGCTAAAAGTCCCTTTAGTAATAGTTGCAAATTTTCAGAAATCGTTGAAGGAATTTTTATCCCTTTTGTGAATATTTCATGTGCAATCATTCCCTCATGTATACCACTTAATACATTGCCGTTTTCCAAAATCTCCAAAATAATCATTCCAAGTGCCCAATAATCAACTTCTTTGCCGATTACACCTGAAAAAGACTCAGGAGCAAAATAGATTTTTGTACCACTTTTGGAAGTCATCTTTTTTGACATTTCTTCATCAAGCACAGAAGATATTCCAAAATCTGTGATGATTAAATCAAGTGGCTCTTTGGTTCTTACTAAAATATTATCAGGCTTAATATCTCTGTGGATTATATTTTCATTATGAATAGTCTTTAATATTAATGCCATTTCTTCTACTATTTTTCGTATATTTGTAAGAGTAAAAGAATGATCGTTAGTAATCAAATTTTTCAATGTTCCAAGTTTGGCAAACTCTTGCAACTCATACCATCGATTGAGTTTTTCATCTTTGGCTATTTCATAGATTCTTATTATATCTTCAGGGTATTGATTGCTTATTTGCACCAGCCGTTCAACCATTTCCCGAGATGGTTTCATTTCATGTCTGTACAGTTTGAGTATAAATTCATTCTCATTTTTTGAGATGATATACAGATCAGCTTCACCCCCCGTTGTAGGTAGCTGTTCAACCATGGTGTAGTCTTGAAATTGTATTAAATGCCCACGAGGTGCGTTGTGAACATTTTCACTATTTTCATCACGCTGAGTTATCTCTGAAAAATGTCTATTTTCTCGAACAGTAGTATCACTTTCAATGATTGTTTTATCCATTTTATAGCTCTCTTGTTTCTTTAGTTATTTGGTGGGAATGGAGTTTGGTTGATGATGAATCTACAATGTACAGTACATCGCTTTCGTCATCTTCTATAATTTCTTGAACAGTATCGATACCTACTTTTTTCAAACTTTCTTGAAATACTGCCTGTAAACTGCACCATTTTTTTAGATGATCGTTATCTTGTAATTTATCTGAGGTTGAAACATTCTCAACATCTTTTTGACTACTTACAGTTTTTACAAATCTTGTTAAAATTGAATTGTCTTTATTGAGTGCTATAGCAACTTGATATGCTTGGTTATTGACGGGTAGCATCACTTTTTCTTTGTTTAAAAGCTTAGTAGTCAATTGTTCTTTATCGCTAATAACCACATAGTTCAGTTCTTCTAATGATGCAATTATTTGTGTTGCTAATGCAATTCTCTCTTTTTGTATTTCAAGCTCATTATGAATTCTGTCAAAAATATCATCATAATTTTTTTCATCTATAAAACGTGATATGAGCATATTTTCAATGTCATTTTTCAGACTTAGATCATTTATGTTAGTCATATTTAATTGTTGATAAAGCTCTTTAATGCTTTCTTTATAAACTGCCGTCCATAAATAGTTTGATTTAGTCTTTGCATATTGCAATTTCAAATCATCAAAAAATAATTTAGCTTTTTGTGATGTGACATTTTTTAATTTATTTAACTGATTTTGTTTAAATTCATATAGTTCTGTATCGAATTCTTTAAGATTATTTAGAGTTTGCGCAATAGCTTCAAGATAATTTGTTTCTGAATGGGCTTGTATGCTATTGCCTTCTGTTTTATGAAAATCTTCCTCAATATTATTTAAAAAATTAACTCTTTCATTTTTTTCATCTTCTTGTTTTTGTTTTAATAATAATTTTTTTTCTAGTGCTACTTTTTCGTCTATTTTTTGTTGAAGAATCTTATTTTCTTCAAATACACGTTGCAACCTCTTCTTTTCTTTTTTTCTTCTCTCTTCATTCTTTTCATGTATCTTCATGCCCACCAAAGCTGGTATCAAAATAGGTGCTAACAATACTAATCCTAAACCTGCAGCTGCTGGGTTGGTTCTTTTGGTTCTTGTTGGTCTTGTTCTCGTTACACCACTCATTTTTCAATCCTTATGTTTATAATGCTGAAATTGTCTTTAGCTCCATTCGCAAATGTTTTCAATTTTAAACATTCCATCAAATTATCACTCTTCATGCAATCTTCCATCTCCTCGATAGTCATAGATTCCCAAAGCCCATCAGAACATATCAAAAACTCTTTGTCATTTGATAGTGCTTCAATCTCTTTAACAAAAATACTGTCTAGCCTCTCTAGTTTATTTGCAATTAATGCAGATAAAACAATGTTCTTTTTTGGATGATCTTTCATTTGATTGTATTCAATATCACCCGATTTATACAGTGCATATACCAAAGAGTGATCCTCATTAAGCTGTTCAAGGTATCCAAAATTATTTTGATATACCCTACAATCGCCAATATTGAAAACGATTAATTTATTTCCAATAATCAAAATACCGGCTAAAACCGTACCCATATCGAGAAATTCTGGATTGTGTTGTGCAAAATCATCTAAATCATTTTTTATACAATGTAATTGTTCACGAAGGGTCTTTACATCTTTAAGACTCGTCATTTGTTGCTTTAATTTTGTTAAGACAAACTTACTAGCCACTTCACCCTTTGCATGACCGCCCATTCCATCAGCTACCACAAATAATATTTTGTCTTTTACAAGTATTGCGTCTTTGTGATCTTCCATATCAAAAGATGATATGAGTAAATCATCAACTAAAATAGAATCCTCGTTTAATTCTCGCATTGAGCCACGATTGGTAAAATAACTTATTTTAAATTTCATCAATAATTATCACTCAATATCTTTCGCTGATTTTATGGTATATTCAAACTTTCCATTGTCGTACTGTATTAGCTCAAGATTAACTATTAATTTATTTGAAAGATTTAGGGTAATTTTTATTTCTCTATATTTTCCTTCATAAGCTCCCATAAATTTTGTAACTCCCCAATGTTCGTCCCAACCGCCGTCTTCAAAATCCAAAACCTTTATCAAGCAGGCATCAGTGTACCCATGGATATACTGATTATATAAACTTTTAATTTGTTGATCTGCTTCCAATAAAATATTTTTTACGTTAGGATCAGCAAAAACTTTTTCATTCTGATAAGATTGAAATCCAGCAGCTAAAATAGCTGATATAACCGTACCCCCAATTTTCCCTCCCTCAGCAATATTTTCTCCTGCAGTATCACCAGCAGCTTCGTCCGATGGTCGATAATCTGGATATAAAGCTTGAATTTTTTTATCTTTGCTAATTAATATTTGATTGAAATCATTTTGATAAATAGGTGATAATGGTGGTATAACTTTTGTTTGACAAATATTATCTCTAATTGAAGAAATATTTTCAATAAAATTCGATTTGCTGACGGCTTCAAAAACATCACTATCCGTATATTCTACCCCATCAACAACTTTTTTAGAATCACATCCACTTAATAAAATTATAAAAATAAATATTATTGCACTTTTAATGGTTGTTTTAAAAAACATTATTTTCCTTTGTCACATTTAACAGGATTCAGTATGATATTTCTCATCATTTTTTCTTTTGGCGCGTTCTCGTATGGATTGTGAGAGACCAAAAATAAAATACCGTTTTTACATTCGTGGTATTGTGCAACACCGTGCTTTTTCACAAACTCTTTGTATGATTGTGTCTCTGTTGCGTTTTTATCAATGATTTTTTCTATGTCAAATCCAAAACTTATTATTGGAATCAGTAGAAATAAGATCCATTTAGACATTACAACATCTCCTATACGTCTTTTTTGTTATATTTTAGATAGGTAAAACCCTAATTTGTATTCCTTTGTCATCGTAAATATACATTAAACGCCCACGTCTGATATTTACGTTTGTAGGGGTATGTCCCATCAAAGCAAAATCCTGACGATTACCAATTTGTATAATCCCAGTTTGTAATCCTTGCTCGTTATAAATACAAATTCCTTCAGCTCTTTCAATTACAGTGCTTATCGACATTTTGATCTCCAGATAGTTTAAAATTTTTTACTATTCTACAAAACCGATATGTCATCAACATGTCATTTATTAAATTCTTTTTCGTTAGCATTGATTAAAAGGAATGCAATTGCTGAAGCCAAAGACTAAAATATCAATGTTGATGTTTTTTATTATTGCTTTACTTTTTTAATGCGCAATTACTTTAACAAAACTAAAATTTTATCTACATCTTCACTTGGCGCTTTTATTGCATTTCCATTTTCATCATATTTTAAAGCCAGTGATATATTTCCAGCATGAAAGCTTATTTCATATTCAAGAAATCCGCTTTCATGATAATATCTTGTTAGTCCATCTAAAATATAATCAATATAGTCAACCTCAGACATCAAATTTCCAGAGGGATAGAACCTAACAACTTTATATTTTTTTTCACAATCTTCGAAGTTTATCATACTAAGTAAATCACCTGATGGGTTATATGTTATCCATTCCCCTAATTTATATCCTTCGTCATCCAACATACCTTGACTGGATATTTCACCAGATTCGTAATAATTTGTAGTAAACCTTTCTAAAGATCCTTCTTCAGTCACACTCTTAATTTCGCCTGATTCATAGTATTGCTGCCATAGTCCATTTTCATTTCCATCAATATCATAAGAGCCAGTAGCAGACAAATTACCATTTTCATAATAAAACTTCCAAATTCCTATTTTTTGATCTGACTTTGTCCTAATACCTTCAAATTTCAAATTTCCATTTTCAAAATACCCCTTTGATGCAATAGCATCATTGCTAAAAATAGAAAGCCCCATCAATTCTCCTGATTCATAATAAGCTTTATATAAACCAATAAATTCGGCTTTTTCTGCATCCCAACAACTTTCGTTTTGTAAAACTCCAGATTCATAATACGACTTTTTATACCCTTCATGAAAACCAATATTCCATATAATATTTTCAATATTTAGTAAACCTTCATACTCAAAATATTCCCCTTCCTCTTCACGATCATTGCTAGATATATCTTCATGGATCTCAACATTGTCCAAATTCCTATCAGAATCGTATAGTAATGCTCTTGCAATAAATCCTTTTACGGTATTGGATAGAGTTTTATAATTTTCCATAAATATTTACACTCACTTTCTTTTATTTAATTTTTTGGATTTGTATGTTCACCTATAATATACTTGGGACATAAATGTGCTGTTGCATATGCTTCTAGTAAATGCCTATTCTACAAAACCGATATGTCATCAGCATGTCATTTATTAAATTCTTTTTTGTTACTATTTCACAAAAGGAATACAATTGCTAAAACAAAAGACTAAAATATCAACATTTATGTTTTTTATTGTTGCTTTATTTTTGTCGATTGATATATTAGGATACTTTTACATAAAAGAGAATCTTGTCTCAAACCATTCCAAAGAGCAACTCATCCTCTTTTCAAATATCCAGCGAAATTCGAGTGATTTACTCAGTAAACTACTTTATAAATATTCACTCCAAAAAGATATTCTGGAAAAAAAGCATATTGAAGTTTCAAGTTATGTAGACCAACATGGCGTTGATTGTAATTTAACCAATATACAAAGCCAAATTAATCAAGGATTCAAAAATCAACCCTATAATATTTATATCACCGATGATAATCTAATCATCAAAAATACGACGTTCTTACCTGATCTTGGATTTAATCTAAGCTTTGCAAAAGCATTGTTTGAGAATCATAAAAAACAAAATAGGGTGGGTGTCTCAGCTCCTATTTTTGAAACTCTTTCGAGTAAGTTTAATAGCTATTCCGACTCCTATTTACCTTATCCAAATGACAAGAAAATACTTCAAGTGAGTTATACCTACAATGGTATTGAGCAAAACTTTAATACTCTTCGAAATCTCATTGACCTAAATCCTCATATTAAAGATGCTAAAGCCTATATTTTATTTAGTGACGGTTATGTTGGGGATTTTCTCTTTAAATCCTTTAAGCCTTATAAGCCAACGCTTCAAGAGGTAAAAAAGAGAATTAATGGTGGATTGAAATTATCAAATGATTTATCAACAAATGAAATTAGCTATAACCGCTTAACGATAGATGGTGTAAGTGATCGGTATAAAGCTGTTTATTTTGTGCAGAAAAGTCCTATATTTAGCGATGCAAAGATTATTTATTCAGTTGTCTTTGATGAAGATGAGTACAACAAAAAACTTCGTAATCTCAATATTTTCATGCTACTTTTGACACTCTTTGGACTATTGGCGATTTACGCTATCTTTAAGATAAGATTCAAAGAATTTTTACTTCATCAAAAAGATATCTTTGTGAAACACTCTATTCATGAGATCAAAACACCTCTAAGTATTATTTCTCTCAATAATCAATTAAGAGTGAAAAAGTTTGGTGAAGATGATTTTTCCAAAGAGATTGACTCTGCAATTAAAATCTTGACAAATTCGTATGATGATATGACATTTTTGATGACTAATAAAAGTGTTACCTACAAAATAGAGTTGATAGATTTGGTCATATTTGTGAATGAACGGATCGATTATTTTCGAGATATTGCTCATAATTACGGAAGAGATATTCGGTATTCATCAAATAGTGATTGTGTTGTGAATATTAGTAATATAGAACTTACACGGCTTATCGATAACAACTTATCTAATGCTATCAAATATTCTGATCTTCATTCAACCATTATAGTAACAGTGACAAAAAATAGTCTTAGCTTTAAAACTCTTGGTCAACCAATCGAGGATAGTAAAAAAATATTCGAAAAATATATGCGTGAGTATGATTCAAATGGTGGATTTGGATTGGGACTGAGTATCGTAAAAGATATTACTCAAAAATATAAAATCGGTATTACTGTAGAGAGTGAAAGTAGGGAAAATATATTTAGCTATAAGTTTCAATGCGAGGGAAAAGAATGAAAATTTTATTGTTGGAAGATGATTTTGCGCTGCACAAAGCCATCAAAAATACCTTATTGATAGAAAATTATGATATCGAAAGCTTTTATGACGGACTTGTGGCACTAGAGAATAGTTCGGCACCATTTGATCTTTATCTGCTTGACATAAATGTACCAAATATTAGTGGATTAGAACTTACTAAAAAAATAAAATCATTCAATCCAAATGCTAAAATTATTATCATTAGCGCACACAACGATATAAAAACAATAAAAGAAGCTTATGCTTATGGTTGTGATGATTATCTTAAAAAACCTTTTGACATTGAAGAGTTGTTAATCAAAGTTCAAAAACTAAATATTCACTCAAAAGAAAAATATATTTTAATTACCAATGATTTAAAATATGATATCTCTACAAAAGAATTACTACACAATGAAGTCAAAGTAGAACTCACTAAAAAAGAGTCGATATTTATCCATCTTCTTCTAAGTAATATCAATCACTCGCTTACATACGAGCGTATTATTGAAGCGGTGTACCCGAATGAAGAGAGCGATATAAACGCTCTAAGATCATTAGTCAAACGACTTCGAAAAAAACTCCCTGATGATGTTATCAAAACAGACATCGTCGGTGGATATGTACTCAAGCTTAAAGCTTAATATTAAAATTACAGCAATATTATTATGCATCATTTGAATTGCAAACGAACTTCCACTTGACCTTATAATCATTACTGCTTACGCAATAATAAATCAAGAGAATTTACGTTATGTTAACCAATATGGTAAATCATTAAAATTTATTGTTTAATGAGCATTTCGCATTGATTTTTAAACTTTGGTAGTCCATTACGAATGATCCATTCGACAATAGCTAAATTTACACCTTCATAATCATGTGCGATGTAGGTTCTCACATCATACATCCCTTTAATGTCATTGTCATCAAAAGCTTTTAATATATCATCTGCATGAGCTTTTTTAAGTTTGTTAAATTGTTCTGCAATAGCCGTTAAATGCATAAGTATTGCTGGTCTTGTTGTTATAGAATCTTCAAGTGCCTGAGTGATACTTCCACTATTTTTTACTATTTGTTCGATATATTCTATTTTTTCAAGAATAAGGTATATTTTAGAGATAGACTCTCTAGACATAAATTGCTCTGTCTATAATAAATTTTTTGCCCGTTTTACCCATTCCTGTGCTATCGGCTAAATCAACAGGTAAACCGATTGCTTTACTGATTTCTGCTTGGATCTCATGAATACGTTTGATTGCACCAAAACCATACTTGTTAGCAAACTCTGGTGTTGCTTCCACAAGAATATCAACATCACTATCCTTTGTTGCATCATCACGAGAATATGATCCAAAGAGAGCTTTTATTAAAAAGCCCTCCTCTTGATAAACTGATTTAACATTTGCAAGATAAGTTAGAATTGATGTTTTGTCCATGGTTACGATTATAGCATCTTTTAAGTTTAACTTTTTAATTTTAAAATCATGTATGAACTTTCAAAGATTAAAAATAAAGGCAATGAATAGTATTTTAAAGCCAAACCATTAGGTGTGTACAGAAAATCGTTTCTAAGCGCACTAAAATGATTTAAAACCACATGTTTAATAAAACACCTTCAAATTTTTTACTTTTTTCGACAATGTTTTCAAATTTGAATTTAAGAAACCAGCCACTAATACAAAGGTCTGCGACATCTTGACTTTCAAGAAGAAGATTATATAAAAATTTCATTCCATTTCTCGAACCAAACGCTTCAGAAGTTTTTTCTGTGCTAACATCTCGAATGAGATCATTTATTTTATTTCCATCATATATGTCGGCGCAGTCTTCTTTTACAAAATCCTGATCAAATTTAATTTTTCCATTGTAGTCAAAAAAAGTTTTAACGGTTTTGGCGAAATAGTTTTTTTCTATATAAATATTTCTTTTTTCAAAATCTAAAAATAAAAAGTTTGCAGCATTTTTTGAAAATAGTTTTTTGAGGATAGCTTGAAAAAAATATGGATTTCTATCCGCATAAGGTCGAAACATTTCAGCGGAGAAATAATTAATATTTTCAAAATCTATTGTGTTTTGATTTTCCACAATGTTGAGTTTGTTTTCAGCTTCTTGATTGAGTATCTGTTCGAAGTTTGGAATAGAAATTTCTTCATCTTTTTCAACAGGGTTTAAAACACTTTTTTCAGCTTTAATTTTTTCAACTTTTTCAATCTCATTTTCAACTTCAAAATTATTTTTATTTTCCACAATGTTGAGTTTGTTTTCAGCTTCTTGATTGAGTATCTGTTCGAAGTTTGGAATAGAAATTTCGTCATCTTTTTCAACAGGGTTTAAATCACTTTTTTCAACTTTAACTTCTTCAACTTTTTCAGTTTCAAAATTAATTTCATTTTCATCAATGTTGAGTTTCGATTTATTTTTTTCTTCAACATTTTTAACTTCTTGTTCAAGCAGCTGATCGAAGTTTGGAATTGTAATTTCTTGCTCCAAAATTTGAGCATCATCAGCGTTTATATTTTCAACTTTTTGAACGTAGCCTGGAACTTTAAATTCAACTCTTTTTGCATTTGGATCAACTTTAAAGTTTTGAATTTTATTTTTCATAATTTCAAGCTCTTTATCGGTCAATATTTTTTTCATATTTATTTTTCCGTTTTCACTAACTATTAAGTCATTGTATTTAGAGTTGCGTATAAGTGCAAACGCTTGTGCTGCATCTACTGAAATCTCTTCTCCGTTTTCCATTTTTGTTTTTTTATTTCTTACCTCTTGCATAAACTTTTCTTTGTCTGCATCCATTTTGTTTACGCCATAAAAATCGAGGTCTTTCATTTTGTTATTTTCACTAAGGTCGATTTTGTTAACTGAATGCTTTTGTTTTCTTTTTTTTCGCGGCGCATGGATGTAAAAATAAAAAGCAGCTACCATGCCACCTACAAAAACTAGGTCGAGTATATTTTGCAACATTTTGGTCCTTTTTGGTGATAATTTTTTTGAGGTCTCGCGTAGGATGATTACTTTTGCTATAAACTAAATAAACTCTCTCTTAAAACCCTAGAGATAATTATCTTCATAAAGATAATTATTAAGATAATTATTAAGATAATTATAAACTCTTTAATAATATATATAAGCGCAAAATGCGCCTATATAACAAAGCTAAAAACTCTAAATTTCAACATACTCCGGCACAGGATTACCGTCCTCAATATACTCTTTATACTTCCCTATACCAAACGCCACTTGCTCTAAATTTTCATCTTTAGCAATAGCTTCTAGGCTTTGAAAAACCTCCGCAGACATTAGCGTTTTTATCGCTTTTTCACTAAAAGGCGTAGCCGAAAATCGTCTCACATTGCTTCCATTTTTCATAACAATTACATTATAGAAACGCTTAGTCATATCAACAGTTCCACGACTCTTATACCGGCTTAAATCTATCTTGTTATTGTTCGCACGCACTATCCCAAAGTAGTCTTCAAAAATACCATTTATCAAAAACATTGCAGCTTTAACAACTGCACCTCCACTTGCATTTTCAACCAGACTAAAGTCACCAAGTATCGCCTCATCTTCAAGAAATTTAGCAAGACATTTAATCGTAAAATTATGCTCAATATTAAACACACGCCCCTGTTGGTTATACACGATAGGTGGCACAAAATCATCACCTTTTCCTGCACATAAAGCTACCAGTTCTTCTACTTCATATTCTAAAAACACTGCAACATCTTGCTCAGTCCTAAACGCACTTGCAATATCCATTGGTGTATAATATTCAAACTTTGCCATCACTCACCCCTCATCATTTTAGGACTACTTTTCTTAGCTTTTTTCTCACTAAAAACATCATCAAATATTCCAGTTGGTACAACATAACTACGAAAAATTTCACCAACAGTTACACCTAAAACTTCAGCTTTTTTTTCTAAAATTTCAAGCTCTTTATCACCAATTTTAATGGCTACTTCATGCACCAATTCAACTCTATTTTCCTTCTCTCTAAGTAGTTTTGCAAAATTATTATCAGCCATTTTCTACTCCTCTTCACTTGTGTTTTGTTGCACAAACGCATCAGCAGGATATTGATCTGTTTGACCCAAAATTAAAGACTTTATAAAATTAACATCTCGGTAACTTATCCCTTTAGCATCTCTTACACCAACCATATATGTAAACTCACCAATCGCACTTAAAAATGGAACTTCACCACTTAAAATCTCCATTAAAAATTCACCATCTTTGGTAAAAACGTCACCCTCTACAAATTGAAAAGCAAACTCAACACTATCCATTTGGTCAGCTACTGTCATCAACTTTTCAAGATTGTTTGTATTCACATAATTCACAAACTCTGTCTCATTTAAAACAAACGGTTCGATAGTTGTTGCAAGTAATCTAACAGTAAAAAATCTACCATTACTCGTCATATTCGACACAGCCGTTACTACCATATCTATACTGCCATCTTCTCTGGTAAATATATCACCATCTCTCACACTTAGTGGTTTTTTTTCTTCCACTACTTCCTCTTGTTCTTCTGCTTCTGCAGCAACATTTATGTTAAACTCTTGTGGTTCTTTTACAAACTCTTCAGCCATTGTTTACCCTTTGTGTATGAAATCGAAATTGGAGTAATCTCCTTTTTCTGCTTGTAATATGTTGCATCTCTTTTTTTTCTGCAACTTCCATATCTATTTTTTAAATACAATCAAAAAGCAAAGAAATAAAATCTATGGTTATTCTAAAATTTTTACTTTCCAGACTTTCTTCTATTACATTCACGACAAAGCATCTGACAATTTTTTGCTTCTGTTTTTCCACCCTCATGCCACGGAGTAATATGGTCGCCTTCCATCTCTCCTATCTTGAAATACTCTTTACAAATAACACAGATCCCTTCTTGTTTTTCATAACACTCTATCTTCTGATTATCAGTAAAAGGACGGATGTTTAAATGTTTTTCTTTACCACTCAACAGATACTCATAAATACCTTTTTTACTTGTAACATCTTCATCTTTTCTCAACTCAATAACTTTTTGTTTAAACTTTATAGGATCATAATTTTTATCTTTGTATGTAAAATAAAACTCTCCCCAATCAAGTCCTTTCATCTCTTTGTGATACTCTATAAAAATAACTTCCACCCAATTGATGACCTGTTGAAAATACACCCACAACTCACTAGCGTTTTCATCATGTTGATGTTCTGCCATATATTGTTCAATCGTTTTCATTTTACTTTTTGCAATCCACTTTATTGCTGTCTCTAAATACTCTTGTCTATTCACTTCACCTGTTAAATATCTATGACCTTTGCTGTATGCAACACAACCGATTTTGCTAAAATAGCGTTTTGCATCATTCACAAAAGAGCCACTATAAGTAGCGTTTTTTAATTCTTGAGGAGTTAGTTTTTCTCCTGCAATATTGATAGTTTCAAACCAACGTAGTTTTTCGCTTGCTTCGCCTTCACAAAAATATATCATCGACTTAAACCACCTCTTGTTTTTCTACTGTTTTATTTTAAAAAAATGACATAGTTTATATAAACTATACACTATTATTAAAAATATTTAAGCTTTAATATACTAAAAAAATCATATTTACTACTTTTTCTATACAATTGAAACTTAATTTAAATTAGTAATGTATAATACTCCTATGAATATATATCAACTGAAAAAATTGATCAGATTAAATGTCTTTACAACTGAGATGATAAAACCTATCTTGGAACAAGAGTATCAAGAACCTATCAAAAAAATCAATAATATGGTTAAAAAAGGGGAATTGATACGCTTAAAAAGAGGTGTATATATTTTAGGAACAGAGTATAGAGACTATTCTCTGAATATGGTCACTATAGCCAATATGCTTCATAAACCCTCTTATGTATCCTATGAGTATGCATTATCCTATCATGGTTTAATACCGGAGAGAGTCTATACAGTCACTTCGGCTACTACATACCGCCCTGAAACATACACTACAGATGTAGGTACATTTAGTTACAAAAAAATCCCCTCTAAAGCATATTCTTTAGGAATTGACTGGAAATTTGATGAGCAAGATGGTGGCTATATGATCGCAACTGCTGAAAAAGCGTTATGCGATCTGGTCTACGCTGATCAAAGGATAGTTGGCATAGATAAAGATGATATGTTAGAGTACCTCGAAGATGATCTCCGCATAGAATGGGAAGAACTAGAAAAACTAGACACAACTCTTCTTTGGAAAATCTCTATGGCATACTCATCTTCTAGATTACGAAATATGGCAGCAAGTATTAAAAAAAGGCAAAAAAATGGCTGATACACATCCACATATTAGAGCAATGCTTCAAAAATATGATCTCACTAAAGATGATCCATATGAAGCACTAAGAGAGATATTGCAAGAAATAGTTTTATATGCACTCAGCGATGCAGGTTTTTTTAACCATGCCGTATTTTATGGTGGTACAGCACTTAGAATATTATATGGTCTTCCAAGATTTTCCGAAGATCTTGATTTTTCACTACTAAAACCAGATCCATCATTTGATCTAAGTAAATATGAAAAAGCGGTATTGGACACACTTTACACTTATGGATTTGAAGCTCAGGTTGAAACAAAGATCAAAGATCAGAGTGCAATACAATCAGCATTTATAAAAGGCAATACAATAAAGCATCTTCTTGCTATTAACGCTCCTGAAGATATTGTAAAGAGTTTTAATGCAGGTAAAATATTAAAAATAAAATTTGAAGTAGATACTGAGCCTCCTATTAACTTTGAAGATGAGCAAAAGCTACATTTGACTCCTGCGCCATTTATGGTAAGAAGTATGAAACCCTCTTCATTGTTTGCAGGTAAGCTCCATGCAGTTTTATGTCGTGGATGGAAAACTAGACCAAAAGGGCGTGATTGGTATGATATGGTTTGGTATATACAAAATGGGTATCAAGTCAATTTAACGCATCTTGCGACTCGGCTACTACAAAGCTGTAAAGCTCTAGAAGAAGCAGAGATAGAGTTGCCAAACACACTTGAGCAATATAATCAGAAAATAGTAGTTGGTTTACTTCAACAAAGAGTTGAGTCATTAGACATTGAATTGGCAAAGCAAGATGTCCGCCGTTTTATCTATGATGAAAAAGAGTTAGAAATATGGAGTAAGGATTTTTTTTCAAGCTTAATTCAAATGATCAAGTTTCAATAAATGTTAATATCCTCTACGAAACAAGCCATTTTATTTGGAGTGCACAATCAATGGCAGAAAGTGTAAAATATGTATGTAAGTATTAGATTACAAAAAGAGAGTGTGGGTAACCAGAACAAATAGCATCGAGAATACCGATGCCAAAACCATAATGAGAAAAACATGAAAGAATATACAGTAGATGAAGCGATAGCTACATTACATAATTTGGTCGAAGCCGATACGGGTACGAGTGAAAGAGTGAGAGATTTTCTGATCTCATTGGGGCATAAACATCCAGTTGATTTAGGTCTGCTCTGTACTCTCGATGAGAGTAATTTTCAAGCAGCTGTCACACTTTTTTCTGCAATAAAAAGCAAACAAAGATTTGACATGTGGGAAATGCTTGTTATTCATGGATATGCCAAGTAAAGAAAGAGTGCAAAATTGCAAGTACAGTTCTTATCAGATATAAAAAACTAGTTTATTCTTTTTAAGAATATCATTTTAAATAATCAAAAATTTTTGTCGTGTAACTAAACCCCAGTAAGAATCTAAGTATTGATCTTCTACATAGGTTGTATCGTTATATTGACTGATTGTTTTTCGCCAAAAAAGTGTGGCATATCGCGCTTGTATAATTTGTTTAATCTCCCAATTTCCGGGGTACATTTGCCATAATTTATGCGCAAAATTTTTGCCAATACCATTTTTTCTAAAATAGGGAACTACATAAAATTCACACATTTCATAGGAATTCTCATCTTGAAGTGAAACGGCTGCAAGCCCCGCAGGTAGATCATCGATCGTTAAGATATAACATTGAATAGACTCTCCTGGGTATGTATCGAGTTCGAAGATGCCAGATGAATTTGGCATTTTTTGCGTAAGTGATGAAAATTCAGCTTCGTAGCATTGCGCAAGATTTAAATATATTTGGATGTTATTATTAGATACAGATATTATTTTCATGACACCTTTTCTCACATTTTTCTTTCATTATTAAAATTATACTCCACATGATTGTATACACTTCAGTTTCCTTAGTATCATCAACTCCAAATTGTTCTTTAGTATAGTATCTCCATTGGTCACTTTAAATTTGATAATATAAAATTCATGTCTGCCACCATCATGTGTAATGCGCACGAAGGTACAAAGACACCAATTATCTGACTAAAATACTACTGCTTTTGTGGAAATATCATGCAATTATATAAAAGGAATTATCATAAAATATCTATTTCTAATATTTATTTTGAGTTCAATAGCAATGGCACAATATCAACAAGTAAAAAGTGGAGAAAAAAGTAACAAAACTGCAACTACCCTTATAAAGACACTGATTTAGACTCAAGTTCAATGCGGAGTTTGCTTCCTACTTAATGCTAGATCTAATTCCAAATAAGTCATCATTTCGTATCACCTTTGAATTGGTTTGATTTGAATCTTTTAGTGAGTATTTTGAATACCCGTTTTCAAAACGATACTTTCCTATGGCGAGGAGTAGACCTATGAATGTGAGAGTCATAATAAAGATCTCAAATAGCATAGGTTATTCTCCATATATCTTGCATATTATGCACTTTTCATCTCTCTTTCATCACGAATAGTTTTCAAGCGCAGTGCAACTCGCTCCACCACATCACAGTAGTGTGAGTGCTTTAGATTGTTTCTGAATGATTTGAGTTTAGAGCTTTTTTTGACATTGCTCTTTATCTCACTAAACATCCTTTCTTTGTTCTCTTCATCCAAAAAGTGGTAAAGATCCTTTAAGAGAAGGAGATCTCTCTCATCTAGTCTGATCTGCTCTTTGAGGTAATCATTTCTCATGTACTGTTCTAAAAACAGTTTTGCATTGTTATGAGCTACCATTAAAAAAGCTTTGATGATCTTTTTACTTTCATATTTTTTAAAATGCATATAATTGTTAAGTCTCTCCTCTATTTTAGGGTCTCTGTTTTGTGGTGTGAACTCTTTAGCTGCTTCTTTGGAAATCTTATCTGCGTTAAAGAGAAATTCTCGTTTAAGCCACAAAAACTGATAACTCTTGATATTTGAGTTTTGTTTAACAGTGTCAAGATAGTTTTTAACCATCACGGTATTGAGTGGCTGGCAGTCATAGACAAACACTACATGTTTATAATTCAAAGAGAGTGCTATCTTTACGCTTTTAATGAGTGCATACATCTCTGCCTCTGTAGTGCTTGCAACATTTTGAACATGAAACTTATACTCTTTGCCGGTATGGTTATCGATGATCCCAAGTCCGGCATTTCTTGTGTTTACATTGTAACTAGCGTCACTATAAAAAAATACATTTGTGTTCATACTTATTCCTTCTCCTTCGTTCTATTTAAATACATTCCAATAAGAAAAACTCCACCAATAAAAATCATTGGGAGTGCAATATAATCTATCAATTGCATCTATTGTTTTTCTCCTGCTCTATCGCTTCTTGAAGATCTTTGGAACATTGAGCGACTCTTCGAAATAAAACCACTCCTGTATAGGACATAGCTGCAAGTCCAAAAAAAAGACCGTTTAAAAAAACATATTTAACACCAAAGATCATGCTGATGATGAGTGTTACTACTATAAAACCTAAGATTAAACTAGCCATGCCTCTTGTTATGCCAATGATCAACAAAGAGACCACGCCCAGTGTTGCGAACAAAGCTCCCCCTGATATCAATTCCATTGTTTCACTCATAAAATCTCCTCTGATATTTTTTCTCTAAAATTTTTTAGTATCTCATACTCTTCTATGGGTATGAGCACTGCTTGTGGTTTATCATCACTGATGATGACGACTCTTTGAAGCGTATGATCTGTCAATCTATCGAGATAATGATCTAAAGAGTTTGCAATCTCTTGTATACTTACTAATTCTTCTCTTGTATAACACTGCATCTGTTTTTTCTCCTGTATCTGACTCTTATATAAAAAATATACTCTTACTCGGCGAACTCATCATTTCGTATTGTGTGAGTGTCTAATCTAGTATCTATGAAACAATCTCTCTGAACGTTTTTAAAATGAGTGATTAAGTGTGTTTCATTAAAGTCAACACACAGTATAAGCCGACCTAAACTATCTTTTTGGATATCAAAGCGGTGTAGTCTTGTATAGATATCCATCTGTATCGTTCTTATTGATACATTGAACTCCTCTGAGAGCTCTTTGATTGTAGGTTTTTCATCTTTTAAAAGCATTCCAAGAATTGAAATAAGTCTATAGAGTGCTTTATCATAGGATCTATTTTTCATGCTTACTACTTCCACATAGTTTGTAACATAGGCAAAGCTTGAGAAACACTCACAAAGAGTTCTATGGTGAGAACTATTAGTGCATATTTATGCTCACTTTGATTTGAAAGATGCTTTTTCATTTGTAATCCTTTTATTGTGATTTGATATATATTGAGTGTATTATATACTCTTTCACATTTCAACGCAAGGAATAATATAGTGATTTAATAGTTTTGATGCTATAATTTGTTGTGATAACATATTTTGGAGAATTAATGGATAAAAGCAAGTTTAATGAGAGATTAAAAGAGCTTGGACTCTCAAAGCAGGAGTTTGCACAGATAAGTAATGTCCCATATCAAACAACACTAAATTGGGGTGTTATGAGAGAAACAAAACCCGTAGCTGTCCCAAACTGGGTAGAACCCTTTTTAAACTATTATGAAAAGGCTCAAAGACTTGAACTTGTGATGTCAGAGGTGTGTGTTAAGTTACAGCAGGCCAAAGAGAATAACAACGATTTACCATCGCTAGATTAGAAAATATACCCATTTAAAAGATCAACTTTGCCATAGAAATGGTTTTAAGAAAAAAAAAGTGTATGATTCCGCCATAAAAGGCTCCTCATGTAGGATTGACCTTTTATTTCACATACTACTACGGAGAAAGATCATGAACAAAGCGCAATTTATTGAGTTAGTACAAAAACATGGAGAATATAAAACAAAGATCGAAGCTGAAAATGCTATCAATGCATTTACAGAAGCTGTGACTGAAGCTCTTGTTGCAAAAGAGAGTATCGCATTAGTTGGATTTGGGACATTTGAATCTGCACTTTTAAAAGGTAAAACAGGCAAAGTACCTGGTAAAGATACTACTTATACAACTGAAGATAAAATGGTTCCAAAATTTAAAGCTGGTAAGGGTCTTAAAGATTCTGTTGCTGCTGCTAAATAACTCTCTTTTCACGGCTCATAGTGCAAAAATATTGCAAGAGCTGTGAGCTTTAAAGACATCACACAATATTTCTTATCAGTTTTAGAAATCCCTACACAACAACTACAAAGAAAAAAGCCTAATAGAGACAAAATGAGCCTCCATAAAGATTAATCGGCTTTAATTAACTATTAAAGGTCTAATCTTCTTCGGTATTACCTTGCACACTATTATCATCTTGAATAGATCGTCTTAGCAGTGTCGGGTCTTTTTTAAGCTCCTCTTTGAATGATTCGCATTCATCCTTTGTAGAAGCAAATATAAAGGTAGTATCTTTTTCCTCATCCAATTCCGAGGTAGGTGTCTCGGGAGATATAATCGCTAATACATTATCAATAGCAGTAATGACCTTTACATTGAGATATCCATGAAGACTTGTCTTTATCTCTGTCGCTAGGTCCTCTTCAGTCAATATATTCATTTGTGCTGATTTATTTAAAGCATCTACGCTGGGCCGACATTCTTGCCCAGTGAAATCATAATTCCAAGTCAGTCGATAAGTATTGTCAGAAAGTTTTGAAAGTTCTGTGTCCGATTCTCGAAGTGCATCTGAGAACTCTCTACAAGAGTCGATATTTGTGAAAAATGAATATACGCTATTATCACCCTTTTTTTGCTGACATGTAATATGTGTCATCCCCTCAAAATATGTTGTATCAACCACGCACTTACCCTCTTTAGCAATAAAGTTACTCAAATTGGATTGAAAGTTTTTACTCTGTTTTGTGTTCTGTAAAAAAAGTGCTTGCGTGCTGTAGCACTTTTCATCTCCATAGTGATAAATAGCTGCAGCTTTTGTTGGGTTTTTTTGAAAAAGCTTATATGCTTCATCGTTTTTTTGAGCAATCGAGATATTTGCAAAGATAGAGGTACATAAAAGTACCTTCACAATTTTATTGATCTTTATATTCATTTTTTTCCTCACTTCATGTTTTGATTGTTTGATGAAAATGTAAGAGTGCTAGGAGAAACCATCATCTGTGTTGCTTTGACAATATCCTTTTCAAACATAGCTTTTGGAATGCTATCTTGAATATCAGTTTTGTTATTCCACGCAGTGAATGATGAAAATAATAGTTTCTCTATCTCACTATATGCACGCAGATTAATCGGCTTGTCGTTTGCATGGTCATCTTTTGTAAGGATCATAGGATAAAAATCAAGTGTCTTTTTATCCTTAGCCTCAAATTTAAGATGATACCTGATTAAATCTCTTTCTTTTGGTGTTTTATTGGCCAACCAGTCGATGATATTGAGCGCCACTCCAATGCCGGCAACTGCTACTCCTGTATTTGAATTAGCATGTGATGAAAGCTGAACATTACTGCCTGCTTGAATGAGATCATTTCCTATTAAATTAGAACTCTTTTTTGTTATATTGTCATCCTTTGCTATTTGAAGCGAACTATTTTTTTGAATGAACCTTTTATACTCATTTTCAGTCAGACATGCATCAATACCTATAGTCATCGTGATATCAGGATTTTCATTTAAGGCTACAATCTTATATCCAGAGTTTTTCAGAGTGTGTAGCAGTATATCCTCGTTATAGCACCCTTTATATGGGTTTAGAGCATATGCGAGAGAACGATCACCAAAGAGAATATTTGTTTTTAATATAGTAAATCTACCACTATACGGGAGATTAGATACAAACATACTCTCTTGAAGATCTTGTGCAACTACACTACACTCCCTACTTGATGCAGCGGCATTGTCAGAAGGTACTTGAATATCAATCACTTTTCCAAATACCATTGCATCTCTATAGCCTACGGATAAAAGCTTTTTATTTTTTATCTCATCTTTAAAATGATTGTAAGCATTCTCTAAAAGGTCATCTGGTGATTTGCCCTGATCATATTGAATCGCTATGGTTTTTTTTATTGCTTCATCGGCAGACAAATGCGATGAAAATAGCAAAATGGCACAACTAAAAAGGAGTCTTGTAAGTTTCATGATTGATTAAATATCCTTAAAATATATATGACAAAAACACAGTGAACATACTGACTATGTATTTGATTTCTCTTAACATCATTAGTTTTTTTATGAGAGATATTAGCGATTTTTAGTTTAAACTTCAAATATGACAACATTTTAAGAGATTAAAGTTTTTATGGCGCGCTTGATGAGATAGGTTTGGCTTTCACCTCTACCTAAGCACTCTAGCAAGAGCTCCAGTCTAGTGTGGCATCAAATATCGCCATCTGTTTTAACTATAAAGTTCGCCCATATAGGGATAATAATATTACCTAATCCTTAGAATTAATATTATAAACCGGCTTTGTTTGTGAAAAAAATGCAAACAGAGCCAAAAGTATAAATATCCCCGCAACCGCTATAGGGATATAAAGTATCACCTGTACAATTGAGCCTTGAATCGCAAGTGAACGGCTTGTATGTGTAAAGTTATTATGGATCGTCAGCCCTAAAATAATAATGCCTATGGCGAAGATCACCGCTCCATTTATCCAGTCATTAAGCCAGTTGCCTTTTATTGCCAAATATCCAACTAGCATGATTATGTATGATGTAACAAATGCAATAGTATGCTCACGCGTAAAAAAGCGGTACTTCTCATTTTTATAAGTCTCTTTATTGATCTCTTCAATCAACCAGTAAATGATTAGTGCAATGATCCCAATTCCTATCAAACTAAGTATAAACATCCTCTTTTCCCCTTTTTAATATGTTGATCTGACTAGAATAACTTGATATATCTCTCTTCCCTTTGATACATTTTTATTATTCTCATATACTGCATGATAGACTCTTTGAGAAAGCCCTCTATCGTTGGAGACAACAATATAGTATTCACTTTTATGAAAAGTTGCCAGCTCGACTAGCTTATTATCAGCTGCTTGTGGTTCTTTTTGTACCTGATAGATCATCATGGAAGTGTTCCAATAAGGCAAACAAACATCTACGTTTTGTGAACAAACGGCACCAATTTTTTTAGCGTTTTGCCACTCCTCTTTTCCAAACTCTTTGATGAGAAAAGCTTTTACTTTTTTATAATGAAAGTTTTGAATATTCTCAAAATCAAATAATATCAACATGATCACCATCTCCTGTTGTTAGATTCTAAAAAGATACATCTACAATGTGAAGCTATCATTTCGTATAACGAACGTAACCTCTTTTCTTTTTTGCCTCAATAATCGCATCAATTGAACCCTCTGCTTCCTCTTTGGTGGCAAATAGCATCTGAATCACTCTAGTTGGCGCTTTACGTTTCATAGAGCCATAACTGCGTATAAGCAACCACTCATCAAAGAGATTACGCATCAGTTCTATGGAGTAGTAACGCATCTTAGAGTTCACGCATCTTGTCATCATCATTTGCATCTATTTCTCCGCCCTCCTCTTTTTAAAAGAATTTCTCTATGAACTCTCTCCAGTGCCTGTACTTTTCACTATTAATGACAATCAATAAAAATCCTACCCATAGGCTGGTCAATACCAAAAACCATAGCAGCTGCTCGTAAGTTGGAATCAGCTCACGCAACATCAGCATCTTTTCATCATAGCTAATAGTGTTTATCATTTCTCACTCACGGTGGCCTCTAAAAGATCAAGACGTTTTTTTAACTCTTTTAGCTCATCAAGCTTGTCATCCTCTCTTTTATTGCAGCGCTCCGTATACGCCTGACCGAGCACCATTGCGATCAGCACTGCTGCGGCACATATCATATAGATCTCCATTGTACTCATTTGGATTCTCTCTCATTCATCATTGCTAAACGTTCCTCTCTAAGCGTTTGCACTCCAGTTTGCAAAGAGTTGATATACTCTTCTAATGCAAGGACTCTTTGCTCTAACTTTACATGTGAAGCCTTTGCCTCTTGTTTGTATTTGGATCGTTTGATCTCTACTATGGATTGTGCGACTGCCATGATTGTGATACAGATCATGATTATTTCAAATGTACTCATTTTAAATCTTCCTTTGTTGTAGTGTTTTTACATGCACCCATCTTTTCTTACTCCCTCTCACACATATCAGCTCTGATCATCAAGCTCTCTTTTACAAAGTAGCTTTTATCCACTTCCCAACCATCTTTTTTTGAGACCCTATATTCGTTACTACTATTCTTACATGTAAAGATACTTCCTTGAGAAAACTCTTTTATATTTTCCTCTGCACAAGAAGCGCTGTATATGGGATTGGCGATGTTAAAGATGATCACAAGGACAAAGATCCAGCTCATAAAAAAATTCACATCACTTTTTCTACCGCCAATAATTGCTACCAAGCTTGCAAGCAGAAGTAACACGCTTGAGATGATCAAGCGCATATCTATAAATTCTAAAGGATTCATCTCTATTTCTCTCCTTGATATGAATCTAGTGCTTTACAATATTTAAGATCAAGGATCTGTTCTTTGTTAATGAGATACCCACCCTTTAGTACAAACCCCTCTGATTGTTTGACAACTCTAAGTGTTGGCTTAGAGCAAAGGATCTCTTTGCCTTTGGTAAAACTCTCCCCAGTGTTTTTGGTGATCATCGTGTAACTGTTAGCGATCACTCCTGCAGCTGCAAAAAGAAAAAAGATCTGATAGTAAAAGAACTCTTGATTGTTATATACCAGGGCATGGATATCTAAGAGCACACTTACAAATCCGATGATAAGTACCGAGTAGAGCACTAGCTCATAAGGGGTTAGTTCCATCATCCTTAAGCTCCTTTTTCAAGTACGGTTACGATCACATTATCAACGATCTTTACCATACAATCTTGCACCGAGTAAGAACCATTGCCAAGTCTTTCATAGTTGTGTTTTAGTTCCTGTGTAACGATCTCCTCATAGAGCTTATTGGTATCGAGTTTATAGACTCTCTCCAAGTAGCGTAGGATTGCATGTTCACTTAAAATGAGATCCTTAGCTCTCTCTTTGATACTCTGTACATCTTCCTCATATTTTTGCAACATTGAGAGTTTCTTGTTCATCGATTCACTGATAGATCTTTGCTGCGTTTTTAAATCATCAATCTCTAGCTTGATCTTTGTGATCATCACTTGAAGATTTTTGATTTTTGTTCCATCTAAATGTTTCATTGTTTTATGCTCCCCTTTTATTCTAAAGCTTTACAATACTCTTCATCGATAGCTTCACCCTTTGTATTGATGAAGTAGCCTCCCTTATGGACATACCCATTGTTTGTTATTACAAACGCACCCTCTGATTTGGAGCAAAGAATAGCTTTACCACTTACAAAGCTCTCTATCATGGCTTTATGCCAAGTGAAGTACACGCTTGCAAGAACAAGTGCTACAACAAAGCTTATGACACTAATGATTCGCTGACCTGGAAGATTGGCCATAATGTCAAATATGATGAGTATGGTGCACATGATGCCTATGACCGAATAGATAATCATCTGTTTTTCCCCCTTTTTTATCTTATTAGAAACAATAACACCTCTTAGCGAAGATCTTATTTCGCCACCCTTGCCGTTTAACTTTTATCACGCTTATATTATATAAATACACATACGTTATTTATATGACAGTATTATATAATCATATAAATATGAAGTCAAGTTTTATATAATCATATATTACTAATATATACTTATTTAATAATATATGTTAGTATTATTTAAAATTTGTCAAGTTTTTTGCGATAAAGAGAGAAAAATCTAAGAGTTTTGGTGATTTAAGTAACTATTTGAGTATATTTTGATACAAATTTATCAACATATATGTATTTGGATAATAATGGAAAAACAAACATTTAATGATCTTCTCAAAAAAGCGGGTTTAAGCAAGAAAGAGTTTGGTGAGATACTCGGTACTAGTGGTGCTACTATCTCCAATTGGGGAAATGAGGGAAGAGAGATTCCCTACTGGGTAGATTCCTGGTTCAAGCTTTACTTTGAGAATGAGAAGTGCAAAAGAATAAAAGAGGCGATCAAAGAGAGCGGAGTGTGTGAAGCGCTTTTAGATCAGTAAGCGGCTTAAGTAAACTAATTTTTATAGTTTCAATTTAAAAACTTTTTGAATAAAAACAATCAAAAAATCTGTAACCACCAAATAAGAATATGTCATAAATAGGCAAGTGGGTCTAAACTTTTAGCTTTGGCGGTCTCAATCATACTGTACCAATTGCACAAAGCAGTGACACTTGGAAATTGGCTTTTATAGATTCTAGTGCCAAAGCTATATTTAAAAAGTTAAAAAATTAAACTATCCTATCACTTAAGAGTTCTTCTCAAGAAACTATGTAGAAAATCATACTCTGGATTATGTCGTTTTTCACTAAGGGACCATACCTTAAATGAAAAATTAGAGTAATGAGCTATTGGACTACAATAGTAAATTTATTAGTTCGCTGCAAATATTTTAGAGACGATATTCTTATCATCAAATTCAATATCAATCATTTTCTTGGATGAGTCAGAACCACTGCCAATTACTCTTTTTTTAGTAACAGAAATGCCATAACTAATCCCCTTAACGCTAGGCAAAGAAACTAATGGAGCTATTCTAACTCCTGTCGGATTACCCAGCATAGCTATCACTTCGCTATAAGAAGTTTCGCCTTTTTTGATCATAGAGGCTTTGCTATCATCAAAATCGGTGTTGTCAAGTTTAAATGAAGATAAAAAGTATTGTCCCACCAACTTATTGTCTGAAAAAGACAAGCTTAAAATTTTTGCGGGCACGACGCGCGATTCAACACCCTCTCCAGAAGTATCCACAAACAGATATGTTATCTCATTAATTTGTTGATTATTAACGGTCTTAATAGCTTCCTTGTGTGGTTTACCTAATTGATCGATAGCTTGAGTATATGTGCTTTGTCCTAGTATCAAAGCATCATTTGATGGCTTTTTGAAATCTTGCCCTACTTTTACTGAACAGCCCAGCAATAAAAGTGCACCAAATAGTGAAAACAGTGTTGTAAAAAGAATTTTTTTCATAAATATAATGGCCTGAAAAATCAAGACAGAAAATTTGCCTAATTTATTTTCAAAAACGATAAAATAAATATAAAAATATGGAGATAAAGATGAGTAGAAAAAAAGGTTAGATTTATAGCGCAGAGCAAAAAACAAAAATAGTATTAGAGCTACTAAATATCAAATAAGGGGTTAAATTTACAGCTGTTGACGATCACTTTCATTTTTTCCAGATCTTTTTTCTGAGAAGATTTTTTTGCATCCTACAGTTTTAAGCTGTTCAATTTGATTTTCAAGACTTTGGCTTGAAGTTGAAACTCTCGCGTATCCTACATTCATAGTGAATCCTTTTTATAATTTTAGATGCATTTAGCATGACATCCGTGATATAATGTCATATGATTGTTTCTTTTAAAGATGTAGTAACAGAAGATATTTTTAACGGTATTGCCGGTAAACAGGCAATGAAGCGGTTACCAAATAAACTATGGAAGATAGCTGTAAGAAAACTTGATCAACTTGATTCTGTACTAATATTAGATGAGTTAAAAGTTCCTCCTGGAAATCATCTTGAGAAACTAAGTGGTGACAGAAACGGTGAATACAGTATTCGTATTAACCAACAATACAGAATCTGTTTTACATGGACTAAAGGTGGTCCAGACAAAGTTGAAATAACAGATTATCATTAAGAAGGAGAAAAGATGCGTATTCCAACTCATAGAGAACCAACACATCCGGGTGAAATGCTTTTAGAAGAGTTTTTAGAACCTATGAATATAACACAACGTATGCTTGCTGATGCAATACATGTTCCTTATCAACGCGTTAATGAAATCGTAAATATGAAACGTGGAATTACACCTAGTACTGCTCTTCGTCTTGCAAAATATTTTGGGGTAAGTGAAGATTTCTGGTTAAATCTGCAAACACGCTGGGATATTTATCGCTCAAAAAAAATTGAAGCCCAAGAGCTTGAAAGCATCAAGCCTTTGGCTTCTTAAGTTAAAGAGAATATGATTAAATTTAATAAAAAAGCAATGGAAAAATTCAATCAAATTCCTAATAATATAAAATCAAAAATACTCTCAAATGTATATTGTTCTAGTTGCAAAGATACTGTAACAATAGTTGACTTTGTAGCAATAATAGATAGGAGTGATTTAGTTCTTACCGGTAAATGTAATAAGTGTTTTGGTGAAGTAGTTAGATTAATTGAAGGATAGTTATTACATATATCATTCAATTAATTGCTCCACAAAGAACAGTTTAAGATATAACTTAATATTACTTCTGAAAGTCATACATTTCACCATTTTTTATAAGCTTCTTTGTATGTCGTTCCTTGGGCATTGTTTATTTCTACATTTATATTATAAGAGAATTTTTAACAGTCCCGTAGAAGATTTTTATATTGTTTCAATAGAACGAAATTGGAATAGTGATCTATCAACATATGTACTCTTTTAAGCTCTGATGAGTCGCTGGTTCTCAAGAGTAATGCTCTTTATCTTTTCTAAACTATTATCATCTAGTGCAACACAATGAGTAGCTTGTAAAAGAGCAAGTAGATGATCATATTTACTTAGATCTACTTCTCTTTCAATCAATGCATTTTTGGCAATGTAAGATATGACGTTCTCATGACTTACAGTATTGAAACTATTTAAGACATTGTTTAGCATAAGAGCATGGAGTTGTGTATCTCCAGTAAGAGTATGTGAGACTTTCTTTTGCGCTACATCTTTGTCTAAACCATTAGCAAAAAGATGCTCACTTATTGCATCAGCTAAAGTGGATATATCCTCTCTTTGTATGTTCTCGACTTCTGCTTTTCGAGGTTTTAATAACTCTATTTGTACAGAAGAAGCAAACGCTATATCTGATACAAGTAAAATGATGATTAATATCTTTGTATTCATAAATATCTTCCTAATTATTTCTATTTTTATAAGTGTATTGCAATTTAGCAAACCAATTTCAAACAGTATATTACTAGTGTTAAGACAGAACATTAGTGAAGTTTAGGAAGCTCTATTCAGGGTGTAAACCTACAACGGGACTTTTTTCCCTATCTGTTTAAAATCTAAAGAAATGGGTGAATAACTTCATCCATGCTCTATTTTTTATAGTCAAATACTGGCTATTAGAATTGGCGTATTAATGGCTAATAGCCATATCGAGGAGGGGAAACTTTCGATTAAATATCCAGTTTACAACACTCAAAGCTACTATCTAAATAATCGAGCGTGGCCATCAGAAGTGCTACAAAATCAACTGTATTTCTCGTTTCATATTTTCATTCTCCTTTTATTTCCTGCTACCAACGTAAAATACTCCCTTTGATATTCACTATTCCACCGCTATTGGAATCATAATGAGCGGCTCCTTGCATGGAAACACAGCCTTGTAGTACAAGCAAAGATACCAAGGCTAAAATTATTCGAGTGGCAGATTTAATAGTATCTCTTTTCATCACCCTCTCCTTTTATAATGCAGTGTTTACTCTTTCTTCTCTATATCCAAAGAGCTGTTTATGCGTTTGTATGGTTTGTGCGTAGATGAGATGTGTTGCATGAATAGTTTGCTCTATTGTTTCTTTATCAAGAAGATTCAATACTAAATCACTTAGCTCCATAAACTCATCTTTGAGACCCAAACGGATCTTTTTATCCTGCATATTATAATACAGATCCAGAAGCTGCAATCCGAGTAAAAAAGTGTTTGACTCTTCCACAAGATCTGCGTGGAGTTGCATCGCTTTATTAGAAATATCCAAAGCATCTTTTTGCAAAGAGCTAAATGAACGGATTAGTTTTGCGATTTTAGCTACAAGTTTGGCTGTAATATCTAGCTCATGGGAAGGTTCTAAGCTGTTTTGTGGCTGTTTTTCCTGTGCAGATTTTAATTGAAGATAAAGAAAATGAAAAGCGGGTAGAAGAATGGAGAGTTCAAAGAGTGTTCTATTTTTAACAAGATCTCTTTTTTTACTCATCCATGCCCTCCTCTTAAAACTCTGAATTTAACTATTTGGTACAAATAAAAATCTGTACCAAAGCGGACACAGATTCTTTGTAAGGCTTAATTCTAGTTTTCCAGCCCCGTCAGGCACTCTAAGCGCTTAGTGAGCAAATACTTCCGGATGAGTAGCTGCAATTCCAAGTAATACACGTGCAGGACCTTCCGGTTTACGACGTGCCTGTTCCCAGTTTCTTAGTGTGTTCACACTGATATTTAAAAGTCCTGCAAACTCATCTTGAGTAAGCTTTAATCGTGCTCGTATAGATTTAGCATCAGGCTCATCGATCATGAATGAACGTGACGGTTTTCGTGTGTGCTGTAGTATCTCTTTTGCTTCGCCAACGCTTGCAAGTAAGTCATTAAACATTGAATCTTCCATCATAAACCTCCTATGAAAGTTTTTCTCAACATCTCGATTTGTTTTGGGGACAAATCAGATGTTTTGCTTTTTTCATACACATAGATCATGAGGATAAGGCTGTTTTCCTCATGATAATAGTAGATATTTCGTATTCCGCCGCTTTTACCGCTATTTTTAATAGACCATCGGATTTTTCGTAATCCGCCTGATCCTTTGATCACCGCTCCACTCTTTGGGTGTTCCACCAAAAAAGCTTGAAGTTCTTTGTATTCCTCATCGGAAAGAATCCGGGTGATTTCACGAGTAAATATGGTGGTTTCAGCTATTTCCATGGGATAATTGTATCAGATGTTTATTAGTAAGTCAATGGCGTATCTTTGATACTTCATCTCATTGAGTGAGATGGGATATCAATTCGAATTTGAAATATTTCGGCTTGTAAATGGGGAAGCTTAGGTTCTTGCAATAATCTAGGTTATTTGTACCAACAGGGTGCTTGTACAAATAAAAATGACCAGTTAGGGTTCATTACTTTTTTAAAGCATGTGAACAAGTAGAAGCAGCCGGAACAAATGGTGTTGTCACGACAGTCCTTTGCAGTGAAAAAGTGATAACCGATTGAAACTAACTTATAAATTAACGATTTAACTCAGCAAAACGACCATTTGCCATCTTAGTACATATTTGTATATAACCATTATCTTTCTTATTTTTTGAGCACTCAATATTGATAAAATTTGTCACTTTATCTTTGGTCAATTTATGTTGGCTCACATTCATTGCCGCTATAGTTCCTATCGTTTGACCTACCGATACTGCCTCATTGTTTTTTATGTAACTCGCCGAATCGGCTATAGCTAATGTCACCGTTGCAACAAAAATCAAAACAAATTTCATGATTAACTCCTTTTATTTGTGATAATTTTACCACACTCCCAGTTTCCAAAGCAAGGGCTTATATAAAACAATCTGCACTTGTACTTTTGGCTATAAAAAAGTAAAAAAAATACACTTTTTCATTAACTTGAAACGATTTTTGTCAACAGCAGAGCATAATTCCACAGACTAAAAAATCGAAAATTCTTATATATTGAGGTTTGCTTTAAATCTTATACTAAAAATGTGCCGAATTCAACTCCGCTGTTATCTCTGTAATCGATCTGTTGCATTCAGTGCAGGTAAAAATAGACTTTTTGGATTCCTTTAAACACTATTCTCTACAGAATACAAGAATTGGAAAGCTTGATCCGAATCTCTTATATGCATCAATTGTTGGGTATGGATGTAACATCTCTTTATCAAAGATGGCAAAAATATCTAAAGGTATCAGTGAAAATGAGCTTGACACTACAACCACATGGTATTTAAACGAAAAGAACACCATTGAGGCAAATGATAAGATTGTCGCATATATCGATTCACTTGAGATATCCAAACTCTTCAAAGCAAACCAAGATATCAATCATACATCCAGTGATGGGCAAAAATACAATATCAAATCATCAATCGATTCGACAAATGCGGGGTGGTCCCATAAATATTTCGGATTGGATAAGGGAGTGGTAGCATATACATTTATCGATGAGGGTCACAAACTGTTTTACTCGATTGTAATCAATGTCAATGAAAGAGAAAGCGGTTATGTGATTGATGGACTGATGCATAATGATGTTGTAAAAAGCGATATTCATAGTACGGACACGCATGGATTTAGTGAAGTGATATTTGGAATTACCCATCTACTTGGGTTCTCGTTTGCGCCACGCATTAAAAACTTCAAAGAGCAGCAACTCTATGGAACTGATACGCCAAAAGCGTATCATACCAAAGGTTATAAACTGCTTCCAAAACGAAAAATCAATTTTAAAATCATAGAAGAAAATTGGGATGATATCCTTCGTTTCACTCTTACAATCAAATCCAGAAGAACGTCAGCGTCACAGCTTTTAAAGCGGCTTACATCCTATTCCAAGCACCATAAACTCTACACCGCCATCAAAGAGTTTGGAAAAATTATCAAAACAGATTTTCTGCTCACCTATATTGATGATGTTGAACTCAGACAAAGAATTGAAAAACAGCTCAATAAGGTAGAAGCTTCCAATAGGTTTGCAAAAGCGGTATTCTTTGGTAATAATGCAGAGTTTATGTTTGCCTCCCAAGAGGAGCAAAATATTGCCAACAACTGCAAACGCCTCATTCAAAACGCTGTCATACTGTGGAACTATCTTTACATCAACAAAAAACTCCAGCAGGCAAAATCTCAATCTCAAAAAGATGAGATTATCGAAGCTCTCAAAAACAGCTCCATTGTTCACTGGAGTCATATCAACTTTTATGGCACCTATGATTTTACAAAAGTGGATAAAAAAGTGAGTGCGATGATTAGTTAAAGATCATATCGCATATTTGAGCGAGAAATGATTTTTAGATTCGTGAATGTACTTTGTGTGGGACAATCGATTCTAAAGGCTTATAAAAAATTCAGTAAAGTTTAAAATTCTTTGTCGTTTTTAGTCCAAATATGTAAAGGCGGCAGCTTCTATAGTGATTTTAAGCTATTTCTAAGAATCGTGTCGCGTTTTGTACCTTTGTGCCAAAGTACCCAATAATGTAAATGTGTATGGATTTGAAGACAGCTTTGATTGCAACAATGACTGCATAAACGATAATGTTGGGCCGGAAACGATAACAAAAACAATCATAATTGACAAAAGTTTGTATATAGCGGAAGTTGCCAGTGAATCATACTATCGAAACGGAAGCTTTAAATTTCTTTTAAAGAAAATAAGAAGAAGACAAAAAATTCCTTTTGGGCTGGAAATATATCGTAATCTCATACCGACATTGGAAAAAATCGACTATGAAATTTATTTAGACAAAGAGCTTATAGGAAGTTCTCAAAGCGAAAATGGAATCAAGGAACTCGCTAATGAGTATGTTGAAAAACATACTCTTCCATCTCTGTTTTGAGAAAAGATGAAATCAAAAACTGGAATGTCCCCTATAAGATAGACAGTGATATATTCAACAACCTCTTATTTTTGGAACAATTTTTAGCAAAAGAAAAGTTGCTCCTTAAAGAGTTGAATTCCTGAACATGCTCCAAAAGGTACAGGTTGTGGAACCCGTCCATTTTAACTTCCACAATCAAACTTCTTAAAGGACATAGTATTTTTTTAATAGGATTTTTAATAATTTCAATAAAATAAAAGTACATTTTCTATGTTCTGTTAATATTTAATAATTTATGTGTTTTCGCTACAATGTTCCTATAATATATAGTGTCATACCACAAAGGGGAAAATTCATGTCAAAGCAATCTGAATTAATTGGTAAACATCCAAGTGCTGGTATTTTTAATGAATGGTGTGAGTTTGAAGATACTATCCCTACTATTAGCAAAAAACATAGAAGTCTAAAAGACAAAGGTATTACAAGAAGTATTTTAATTGAAATTCTAGCTGATTGGATAATAGAACAGCATACTCCACCAATACAATTAGCACGTTTTGAAAAGAAGAAATCAATTTTAGATAAACATGACTTTAAAAAATATGTTTCAGAACGGATGCCTTTTCCAATAAGTAATTTTACAACACAAAAAGGAAACTTAGGAGAGATAATTTTAGCTGAATATTTAAAGTTTTCCACGAGTTTAGATTTATTAATATATAAGTTAAGATTTAATCCAAATATTGAACAATCAATGAAAGGTGATGATATATTACTTTTTGATAAAAATAACATTAAAGAAAAAATTATAATGGGTGAATCGAAATTTAGAGGGATTCCTACTAAAAAAGTAATTGAAGACATTATAAAAGCTTTGTCTAAAGATAATTTACCTATTTCTTTAGCTTTTATAAGAGATAGACTAGATGAATTAGGAGAAAATGATATTGCTGAGCAGATTGATGATTTAATAAGTGATATACATAAAAAAAATATACCTATTGTTTATGTTGGATTTTTGCATAGTAATCTTGATGTTCAAAATAAAGTAGAAACTCATTTAAATTCAGATAATGAAAATTTAGTTGTCATATCTTACGGCGAGCAAAACCCTGAGAACTTAATAAAAGAAAGTTTTGATAAAGCAATTGAAAAGTTAGAGAATTAATATGACACAAGAAAAAGCACTGCAATTATTTAAAAAATTAGAAGAAGATACATTTACGCAGAATCTAATTGCACAAGCAAGTTCAAAAAATATACTGCTTGAAGCAAATGAGCCATTTGAAAATTTTCCAAACTATACGGAAAATCTCGATGAAAAGATTAATTATATTGCATTTTCTTATTTATCGATAGCATCTTCATTAAAAGAACAACAAGTTCATAATGAAATATCAAATATTGCTTTTGAGAAAAGTGGAGATATAATTTATCAAGTTCATTCACCAAAAAACAATAAAAAAGAAAACAGTAATTTCTATTTGCTAATAAGCAGTTTGTCTTTTTATATTGCTTCACAATATTCTAAATCATTTATTACAATAAAAAAGGCTGAATCAAACTCTAAATTTATTGATATAGTAAGCACTTTTTTAAAAAAAGACATAGATAATTTAGTTTTGAAAATTAATGATATTGTTTTGAATGATGAATTTCAAGAAGAAGAAATTATTTCATTAGATGATTCTATGGATGAAAACTTTAAATTTTACACTGTTATTTTGGCTAAAGTATTAAACCTTGTTATTGAGTATATTTATTCTGGTGATGAACAATGGTTAAATTTAGCTCAAGAATATACACTTGATTTAAAAGAATTATCTTCTATTGATGATGAACCTTTGACTTGGTGGGTAAGTAGGTTATTATCAATTCTGTTAAACACATACAAACAATACTCTTTTTGGAATATTTTACCAACTTTAATACCAAGTGATAAAACAACTTTATACATTCAACAATTAGCATTTAACAATCCCTCAATAATCGAACTTTTTTATACTCAATATGAAGCTGTTAATGCAATGAGAAACAACGAAAATATTGTGATAAGTTTACCTACAAGTAGTGGAAAGACAAGAATAGCAGAAATTGCAATTTTAGAAACCTTGGTAAATAACCCTGAGTCAAAAATATTATATTTAGCTCCATTTCGGTCATTATCATTTGAAGTAGAAGAGTCAATGGATAAAATTTTTAGCCCTTTGGGATTTTCAACGACTTTTTTATATGGTGGTGCTCAATACAGTAAAATAGACAAAACACTTATAGAACATTCAAATATTATTATCGCAACACCTGAAAAAGCAAAAGCAATCATTAGAGCTGATGAATCAATAGCAGATCAAATCAAATTATTAGTTATTGATGAAGGGCATCTTTTAGGTGCAAATCAAAGGCTAACTCAAAATGAAATGTTTATTGAAGAATTGAAATTTCACATAAATAAAAATAATGGGAAAATAATTTTACTATCTGCTGTTTTACCAAATACAAAAGACATTTCAAAATGGATTTCAAATGAAGAAGATAATATTTTAGAATCTAAAAAACGATTGGCTAATCAAAGATTTGGAATATTAAAGTGGACTAGAAGTAATAATATTGACATAGAGTGGATAGGAGAGCCAAGGTCATTTAATAAAAGTTTTATAGAGCAAAGCAATAGTAAATTTGATGGTTTTGCATCAACCGCTTTAAAATTATCGACATTAGGTACTGTCTTGTTTTTTGTAGCACAAGCAACACAAGTTTTATCTAATGCTAAAAGAATTTTTAGTCATATGACTAACAAAAAACACATGGAATGGAAAAATATAATTCTTCATAAATCTTTAAAGTTAGCTTGTAGTGAAGCCGGTGAAAATGATATTTTTGAGCTTGCAGAGTACGGTATCTTCTGTCATCATGGTAAATTATCAGCAGAAGTTAGAATTTTATTGGAAAAAATGATGCGTGAAGAAAAGCCCAAAGTTATTGTTGCTACTACAACTTTGGGTCAAGGTGTAAATATTGGTATCTCTACAGTAATATTTGCAGATGTTTTTAGATTTAATCAGCAATTAAATCAAAGAGAAAAAATTGATTCAAAAGATTTTTGGAACATTGCAGGACGAGCTGGACGAGCTTTTGTTGATATTGAAGGTAAGATACTTTTTGGAATAGATGAAAATAAAGTTCAATGGCAATTAAAAAAAGATTTTGAAATGATAAATCAATATTTTGATATTTCAAATATGGATAAAGCTACAAGTGGTTTACTATTTTTAATAAAAGAAATAAAAAATATTGCAACACAATGTAATATAGATTTTGACCTATTGCTTCAATTGATTTCTGAAAATGACTTTTCTCGTCTAACTACAACTTTAGCTAATTATTCAGAAAATATTCTTGAATCTTTTAATTGGATTGATGACACATTACTAGCATTAGATTATAAAAAGGTATCATTTTTTGATACTGATCCTTCCGCATGGATAGATGAGTATTTTAGAAACTCATTAGCCTACATTCAGGCACAAAATGAGTCAAATATAACTCAAGATGAAGTAATACAATTTTTGAAAGCAAGAAATAGAGCCATAGTAAGGATTGCAGGACATTCAAGTAATTGGGAATCAATTGTTAAGTCTGGTATTCCATTAAGTTCATCCGTTCTGATTGAAGAGTATATTGAGGAAATACAAGAAATAGTTCAAACTTATAATCAATCAGAAAAAAATATTAGTGATACTATTGAAATAATAAAAAAAGTTGAAAACTTTATACAACAAATGCCATCCACTTCGTTTAAACACAATTTTGATAATACGGATGTCGATTTGGTTAGAGAAAAATGGTTTAGTGGAGTTCCATTAGCCAATATAAAAGAAATCAATGATGGACAAAAAATTTGTGTTGAATATTTTGGTATGACAGTGCCTTGGGCAATTAATGCAATAGTTAGAAAACTATATGATTTAGGTTTAGATAATGAGGCTGAAGTGCTTGAGAACATTGCTCTTTTTTCAGAGATTGGATTACCTAATATTTTTGCAGTTAAAATATATCTCTCAGGAATAAGATCAAGAGTTGCCTCATTAGATTTAAGTGGGATAATCAATAGTGATTTGGTTGATGTTAGCAAAAGAAGATTATTTAACTTGATTATCTCTAACCAAGAAAAAATAAGTGAATACTGTTTACCCGTTACATCCGAATGGATAACTATATTTGAAACAGAACAGAATTATAGCAATAGAACTGATGTTCCTAAAGTTAGTAATTTTACTTTGAGCAAAATATCGGAAACAATAGAAAGCAATGTTTTAAATGTTAGAAAAAATGAACAAAATGTATATTTATGTAGTCCGGACTTTAAAACAAAAATAGCTGTTAAATCTACAGATTCTTTACCATTTAGTAGTATAGGAAACAATATGGGAGTATACTTTATGTATGATGATTTTAATAAAAATTGGTCTATGGAACTAAGAAACCCGAATCTTATTGAGGAAAATAGTTAACAAAACCTAGCACCGAACAGCAAACTGTCGGTGAAGTCGGTCGTGAAGTTTCTAAAACTCTTATTTGTGGAACACGAAGCACTCAAGTGAGTTTTCCATGTTCCACAAAGTGTTCAAAAAGTAAAAACTGCAAAGTTCCACAAACCATAAGGGATTGTGGAACATAAAAAAAGTGAGCTTTTAAATCATATATCTAAAGTTTCATCTAATCAGACAGAGATATTTTCCCTACTAAGTAGCCACTTAACGTATTTTTCTTGCGATAAAAGTTTTAGCCTTTTCTAGTATAATTATTTAACAAAAAGTATCAAGGTTGATTATTTATGAGTTTTACTTCTACTGCAGCATTTATCTGGTCAGTCGCTGACCTCCTCAGAGGCGATTATAAACAATCTGATTATGGCAAGGTTATTCTTCCATTTACGCTTTTACGACGCTTAGAATGTGTGCTTGAACCGACCCGCGATGCTGTTCTTTCTGAATATGAAGCTCGTAAAAATCTAGGGATTCCTCTTGAAGTATTTCTCACAAAAAAATCAAATCAGAGTTTTTACAATACTTCAAAGTTCTCTTTATCAACATTGATGGGAGATGCCACAAATCTACGACATAACCTCGAAACATACATCGCAGATTTCAGTCCTAATGCCCGCGAGATTTTTGAACGCTATAAATTCACTGAACAGCTTGCATATTTGGATGAATCAAACCTTCTTTATAAAATCGTAGAGAAATTTGCAACTGTTGATCTCCATCCTAATGCAATAAGTAACCATCAAATGGGATTAGTGTTTGAAGAGCTTATTCGTAGATTTGCAGAAGCATCTAATGAAACAGCGGGAGAACACTTTACCCCTCGCGATATTGTTCGACTTACTACTTCATTACTGTTTATCGGGGATGATTCGATTCTTACTAAAGCAGGAATAGTTCGTAGTCTCTATGATCCTACAGCTGGTACAGGTGGATTTCTTTCATCTGGAAGCGAATATGTTTATGAGATGAATCCTGATGCTAAGCTCGTAACATTTGGTCAAGAGCTTAATCCAGAATCTTACGCCATCTGTAAAGCCGATATGCTCATTAAAGGGCAAGCGGTTAAAAATATCAAATACGGCAATACCCTTAGTGACGATCAGCTCTATGATAAGAAGTTTGACTATATGCTCTCTAATCCACCGTTTGGTGTTGAATGGAAAAAAGTTGAAAAAGCTGTTAAAGATGAACACCTTCAAAAAGGGTATGGTGGACGATTTGGTCCGGGATTACCTCGTGTGAGTGATGGGTCATTGTTATTTCTTCTTCATCTTATCTCTAAGATGCGTCCAAAAAAGGAAGGCGGTAGCCGTATAGGGATTATCCTCAATGGTTCTCCTCTTTTTACAGGTAGTGCCGGAAGTGGTGAGAGTGAAATTCGCCGTTACATCCTTGAAAATGATCTACTAGAGGGTCTCGTAGCAATGCCTAATGATATGTTTTTTAATACTGGGATTGCAACATATATTTGGATTCTTTCAAACCACAAAGCACCTGAGCGCAAAGGAAAAGTTCAACTGATTAATGCGTCTGGTTTTGGGGAGAGTATGCGTAAATCTCTAGGGAGCAAACGCAAACAGCTCTCTGATGAGAGTATCGATGAGATTACTCGTGTTTATGGTAAGTTTGAAGGGTCTAAAATCAGTAAAATTTTTGATACTACCGATTTTGGATATCGTCGTATTACGGTTGAGCGTCCACTTGTTGAAGATGACAAAGTGGTATTGAGTAAAGGAAAACCAAAACCTGACACCTCCCTACGTGATAATGAAAACATCCCTCTCAAAGAGGATATCCAAGAGTATTTCAAACGTGAAGTTCTTCCACATGTTAGCGATGCATGGATTAGTGAGGACAAAAAACACATAGATACTAAAGATGGTAAGATTGGTATCGTAGGATACGAGATCCCATTCAATCGACATTTTTATGAATACACACCACCACGAAGTCTAAGTGAGATTGATACGGAGCTTGACAGTATCACTAAAGAGATTCTTGATTTACTAAATGAGGTTCATTCGTGAGTAGGTATTTGAAGCCGATGTGTACTTTAAGAATTTGTTTACCGTATACGGTATATAATTCTGCTAAGAATACTCTTCAAGCCTCTTTACAATGCTCACCCCGAGGAGTTGCCTTATGACTTCTACATATAAAATTCCTTACAACAAACCCTTCCTATCCATTAAAGAACAGATTGAACAACTAAAAGCTCGTGGTATGCTGTTTAATGATGAGAATAAAGCATCTGATTACCTCGCTAATCTCAATTATTACCGTCTATGTGCTTACTGGCTATCCTTTGAAAAAGAACACTCCACACATCAATTCCATGAAGGCACTCAATTCAATCGAGTAATAGAACTGTATGTATTTGATAGAGAGCTTAGATTACTAATGCTTGATGCCATAGAACGGATAGAAGTTTCGGTTCGCAGTAGATTGGCTTATGAACTGTCGCAGGTGTATGGTTCACATGCTCATTTGAACTCGGATATTTTTTATCCGGCTGATAAATATGCGCAAACACTTTCTAAACTAAAAAGCGAGATAGACAGAGGCAAAGAACCTTTTCTAAAACATTTTAAAGACAAATATGAAGAGGAGCTGCCGCCGATATGGGCTAGTGTAGAGATGATGAGCATGGGACAGGTTTCTAACTGGTTCAGCTGTATCAAACGAAGACAAGATAAGCAACGTATCGCAAAACATTATGATCTTGACGAAAAAGTTCTGGGGTCTTTTCTGCACCATTTGACGATCATTAGAAATATTTGTGCGCATCATTCCGTCTTATGGAATAAAAACCTTACCGTAGAATTTGTCATCCCCGCCAAAGATCAAGACAAATACAATATCCATGAGAGACGAAAACTTTTTAATACGTTTGTAATGAGCGAACATCTAATGGGGATAATTTCTCCCAAAAGCAGCTGGTATCAAAGGGTTGAAAAGTTGATTGAAAAATATGCTATCGATACTACCATGATGGGGTATAAATCATGAGTCGATATAAACCTTATTCGAATTACAAAGATAGTGAAGTTGCATGGTTAGGGGAAGTACCTGAGCATTGGAGCTCGGTCAGCCTAAAATGGATTTCAAAAATATATTCTGGTGGAACTCCAGATAAAACAAATTTGAGTTATTGGGATGAAGGCTCAATACCTTGGCTTGCTTCTGGTGAAGTAAATCAATTTTATATAACTACTCCTACAACATATATTACCAAAGAAGCATATAGTAAAAGCAGTGCTAAATGGATTTCAAAAGATGCTCTTGTGATGGCACTAGCTGGACAAGGAAAAACAAAGGGTATGGTTGCTCAACTTGGGATTGAAACAACTTGTAATCAATCTATGGCAGCCATAGTCTTATCTGCGAAGATTCATTCACGATTTATCTTATGGTGGCTGAACAGTAATTATGAAAATATTAGAAACCTAGCTGGAGGCGATTTACGAGATGGACTAAATTTAGAGCTTTTAGGTGGAATACCTTGCCCTTTTATGGAACTTTCTGAACAAATAATCATCGCCAATTTTCTCGACCACGAAACCACCAAAATCGATACCCTCATCGCCAAACAAGAACGAATGATAGAGCTATTGGGTGAAAAACGCTCTGCTTTGATTTCTCATGCTGTTACCAAAGGGTTAGACTTACATGTAAAGATGAAAGATAGTGGGGTTAAGTGGTTGGGGGAAGTGCCGGAGGGTTGGAGCAGGACAAGACTTGGCTATATAGCAGAAGAATCTTCAAATTCATTTGTTGATGGTCCATTCGGCTCAGATTTAAAAAGTGAAGAATATATGGATGAGGGTATACCTTTAATACAATTAAATAACATTAAAGAAGGCGAGCATATTCTCAAGAATATGAAATTCATCTCTGAAGAAAAAAAAGACCAACTTGCAAGACATGTAGCGCGCCCACAAGATATTGTTATTGCTAAAATGGCTGATCCAGTTGCAAGAGCAGCCATGGTTAATGAAGCATACAATGAGTATGTTATCGTTGCAGATTGTGTACGGTTAACTCCCGATGTTACAAAAATTCATCTGCCATATTTGATCTATTCTATTAATTCAAAAAAAGTTAGGATCGGCGCAGAAATTGTTTCAACTGGAACAACTCGTATTCGAGTTAATTTAACAGAATTGAAAAAATTATGGATACCTTATCCGCCTATTATTGAACAAACTGCGATAGCTGATTACCTTGACACCCAAACCGCCAAAATCGATACCCTTATTGCCAAAGCCCGTCAAGCGATAGAACTGATGAAAGAACGTCGCACAGCTTTGATCTCTGCGGCGGTTACAGGGAAGATTGATGTGAGAGGAATTGTATGAGTGATCCGATCTTAGCATTACCACGTTTACCAGTTGTTGGGGAACAACCTTTTCAGGGAGATTTGCTAAACAGAAAACAGCTAGCAGAGCATTTAACCACATATCTGTATCGACTACAGGCAGGTGCTGTATTAGCAATCGATGCTTCATGGGGAGAAGGAAAAACATGGTTTGGTCGCAATTGGGCTGAGTACCTCAAAAACGAATCACACCAAGTAATTTATATTGATGCATTTGAGCAAGACTATATTGAAGATCCGTTTATGCTACTTAGTGCTGAAATCTTGGAAGTTATCGGAGAAAACGATCTTGCTCCAAAATTAACCGAAACAGCTACAAATATCGCAAAAGTACTGTTGCCCTTGGGAACTAAAATACTTGTTAATGCCATTGGACATTGGGCTCTTGGAACAAGTAATCTTTCCGATAAAGCAAATGATATTTTAGAGAGTGCCGTGGATAATAGTGCTGAAACCAGTAGCGAATGGATTAAAGACAGACTTACAGAGCACGCTGGTGAAAAAGTACTCATGCAGAAGTTCAAAGAACAATTGAGTGAATTCGCAAATTCTGATCCTGACCGTCCAATTGTAATTTTTATCGATGAGCTCGATCGATGCAAACCTACATTTGCGGTAGAGTTAATCGAACGAATCAAACATTTTTTTGATGTGCCTAATATTGTTTTTGTATTATTACTAAACCGGGATCAGCTTGAAAAAGCTGTTAAAGGGGTTTATGGAGCTGAAACCGATGCTGCTTTGTATTTGAGCAAGTTTGTCAATTTCTTTTTTAAACTACCAAAGGAGCAAGTTGGTGAAACTCTACGTTATGAACACACAAAACGTTTCGTTCAGAGTGTTGCTAAGAACTATAAATTTGATGCCGGTAGTCAAATAGAAAGTTTTGTCCATGGGATCGCACTACTTACTCCCGTTCTCAATCTTTCTTTGAGGGACATTGAACGTTGTATTGCTCTATACGCATTTGCCTATCCTCATAATTTATCAGACCATCTGCTAGCATATGTGACTGCTTTAAAAGTCTCGCATTCTGCCCTTTTTGCACGAATATTGGCAAATGATCCAACCGCACACAGAATTGCAAAAGAACGAATTGATTCAATAAATGCTCGATTGATTCATAACCCTACTGGAGATTACTACTTAAATGCTCTGTCAGAGTGGCACAAAGGTCATATTGAAGGCTTTGATAAAGTAACAGACCAATTTAAAAATTATGCTGGACATTTAGGGCAATATGATATTAGAATAGATCAAATATTTGAAGCATTGAATAAAGAAATTGATTTACCAATGGAGTTTCGATGAGTGTGTATAACTACAATGGTAAAACCATAAAAAGCTATCTGCAAGGACTTTACGACAATGGATTACAGCATAGCCGATATTTGAGTGATGCTGATGTTGAATTGTTACTCCATCACATAGGAATATTCAAATTTAAAGGATATATTTATGCCTTTAAATCGGTTATGAATGGACATAGTATTGATGATATTTTGATGGTTTTCTTTTTCGATAAATATCTGAGTCGATTACTGATGGATTTAACATCAGGGATTGAAATCCGACTCAAATCTATCCTTGTAGAGCTTTGCTATAAACAAATCAATAGCCTTCCGGGTGGACATCCGCAAAAGAATAATCCATTTTTTTACTTGATTGCTGCAAACTATAAAACTTCAAAGAAAGAACTTAAAGGACCATCTGTTCAAAACTGGAAAATATCCAGTAGTTCAGCGCAATCAGAATCTTACGTCCACTATGGACTTTATTATAAAAGTCATTATGATTTTATATCTAATCAAACTCAGTATTTGAATGGGCAAATATTGATTAAATCTTATCCTGATATTAACTATCCACCATTCCATTATTTTGTAGAAAGTGCAACATTAGGGACAATTATTTACTTTGTGAAAAACCTGCAAATCGGTAGTTACGATCTCTTGACCAAAGTAGCTAAAGAATTTGGGATTTTAAATCCCAATAAAATTGATTTCGAACCATATCTGGAACGACTCAATGAAGTTCGTAATCGTGCTGCTCACAGGGAACGGCTATTCAACAGAAGCTATCGGAGTGTTGCGAGAGTAGGACATTTTCATACGTTGAGTAGAGGAATGAGTGATCACAAATTTATGGATGTTTACTTGTATCTTTTTTTTATGATGGGACAAATTGATGACTATCTAGATAAAAATACGTTTATACAAGATGAAATTGAACGTCTTTTTAGAGATTTTAGAGATGATTATTATATTCATAAAATGTCTAAAGGATTAACTGATAAAATAAATGAGGAAGAGTTTGAACGAATTAAATCGATTATTTTAAAGGGAATGCAGTAATGAAAAAAGCCAACCGTAATCTTGACAGCGCAATGCTTTCAAGTAGAGGGTTAGCGTTTGTTGCAGTGGAATTATGCACTAAGTTACATTACACTACGCTTATGAAAATCAAAAAGCTCAATTATGTTACACTTTGTTACAAAAAAACTAGAGTTATTTCCACCCCAGATTCGACCGCGCATGTGTCAATCCAAGTAAAATTATAGATTAGATCAGTAAAAAAGGCAATGGAATGAGCAAACACAAAGAGATCACATTTGAAACTGAGATAGTTGAATATCTGACGAAACACAACTGGCTTGAGGGAAGTAGTGAAGGCTATGATAAATCACTCGCACTTTATCCTGAAGATTTAATTGCTTATGTACGCACTACTCAACCACAAGAATATGAGAAATTTTCCAAACGTCATCAAAGCAATACCGATATAGCCTTATGCCGCCATGTTGCTTCGATGATGGATAAGCAAGGTTCACTTTATTTCCTCCGTCATGAGCTCAAAGAGATCAATGCCCGTTTCAAACTTTGCCAATTCAGACCTGATCTTCACTCAGATAAGCTCCAAGCTGATTATGATACCAATATCCTCCGTGTCGTTCGTCAAGTTTATTACTCCGAGCACAATCGAAACAGTATCGATTTAGTTCTTTTTCTTAATGGTGTCCCTGTTGCTACAATTGAGTTAAAAACCGATTTCACTCAGAATGTTCAAGATGCCATTAATCAGTACAAATACGATCGCAACCCAAAAGACCCTGCAACAAAGCACGAAGAGCCGTTACTAGCTTTTAAACGACGCTCACTTGTACATTTTGCGGTAAGTACTGATGAAGTGTATATGACCAGTCAACTCAAAGGAAAAGATACATTTTTCTTACCGTTTAACAAAGGCAATGATGGAGCTGCTGGAAATCCTCACAACCCTGATGGCTATGCAACATCATACTTGTGGGAGGAGATTCTCTCAAAAGATACATGGTTAAAGATTATCGGTCGCTATATCCATCTCGAAGTTAAAGAGAAAGAGGACTTTACAGGTAAAAAGTACAAAAGTGAAAGTATTATCTTTCCTCGCTATCATCAGCTTGATGTTGTTACTGAATTGATAGAAAATTCTAAAATGAATGGTACTGGTCAGCGATATTTGATTCAACATAGTGCCGGTAGCGGAAAATCAAACTCTATCGCATGGCTTGCACATCAGCTCTCTTCACTACATAGTAATACAAGTGAGAGAATTTTTAATTCGGTTATTGTTATCACTGATCGAACGGTATTGGATTCTCAGCTTCAAGAGACTATCTCGCAATTTGAGCATAAAGATGGTGTTGTAGTGCGTATCAGCCGAGATGAGGGAGAAGGAAGTAAATCGACACAACTCACTGATGCTCTAGAACGTGGAGCGGCTATTATCATTGTCACTATCCAAACTTTTCCATTTGTCATCGATGCAATACGTGAACGAACAACGCTCAAAGGGAAAACTTATGCAATTATCGCCGATGAAGCACACTCCTCACAAACCGGCGCAACAGCTAAAAAGCTTCGTGAAGTTCTAACAACTCAACAAATTGACGAGGGAGAAGAGATTAGTGCAGAAGATGTCATAGCCGCTGCTCTTACTGCACGATCTGAGAGTGACAATATTAGCTATTTTGCTTTTACTGCTACTCCTAAAAGTAAAACTCTTCAGATGTTTGGAACTCTGCCAGATCCAACTCGTCCTGCGGCATCTGATAATATCCCTCTCCCTTTTCACACGTATACGATGCGTCAAGCAATTGAAGAAGGGTTTATTATCGATGTACTTAAATCCTATACGACATATGATCTGGCTTACAAGCTTGCAACTGGAGAAGGTGAGCGAGAGGTGGATGCCAAAAAAGCAAAAGTACAACTAGCAAAATGGGTTAAACTCCACCCTTATAACATCTCTCAAAAGATAGAGATCATTATTGAGCATTTTCGTACTCATATAGCTCATTTGCTCGATGGTCAAGCCAAAGCGATGGTTGTTACAGGTTCACGAAAAGAGGCAGTGCGATATAAATTGGCATTTGATAAATACATTCAAGAGAATAGATATCCTAATATTGCAGCTATGGTGGCATTTTCTGGAAGTGTGATCGATGATGTACAGGGGATAAGCAACGAGTACACCGAATCAAATATGAATCCAAATCTCAAAGGGCGCGATATGCGCAAAGCCTTTGATAGTGACGATTATCAGGTGATGATTGTTGCTAATAAATTCCAGACCGGATTTGATCAACCTAAATTGTGTGCCATGTATGTAGACAAAAAGCTCAGTGGTGTTGAAGCGGTACAAACTCTCTCGCGTCTCAATCGTATTTATCCGGGTAAAGATGTGGTCTTTATCCTTGATTTTTTTAATAAAGCCGATGATATCAAGGAAGCGTTTGACCCTTACTATACTACCGCAGCTTTAACTGATGTGAGTGATCCAAATATCGTTCATGAGATTGAAATGAAGCTAAGCGCTTTTGGGATTTATACTCAAAACGAGATAGAACAATTTGCACAAGCTTACTTCGATCCAAAAGGAAAACAAGAAGCTATGTCTGCTGCAGTTAAACCTGCAAGTGAACGCTATAAAACACGCTATAAAGTAGCACTAGAGGCAATCAATTCCTCAAATATTTCACTCTCTCACGCGAAAGAGAATAAAGATGAAGCGGGTATTCATAATGCTGGGCGTGATATCACTGGTGCTAAAGAAGATAAAGATGCGCTTGATCTTTTCAAAAAGGATCTTGGAACCTTTATCCGTATGTATGAATTTCTTTCTCAGATTGTAGATTATGAAGATGCCGATCTTGAAAAACTATGTGCATTTGCACGGGGACTTCTTCCAAATTTAAAAGTCATCGATATTACACCGCCGATTGATATTGGTAATGTTGAAATGACACACTATAGTCTACGAAATAAAAAAGTACAATCTATCAATCTGGACAATGGAACAATTAAACCTGATGGTCCAGGTGGTGGTGTTGCTCGTGATCCTGAAACTGATACTATTGAACATATTGTTGAAAAGATGAATGAGCTTTTCGCTGGTGAACTCAGTGATGATGACAAACTCAACTACGCGCGTACAATCAGGGATAAGGTTATGGAAAATGAAAAGGTAGTACAGCAACTTCGTACAAATACCAAAGAACAAGCTATGCTTGGTGATTTTCCAGTAGTTATGTCAGATGCAATTATTGAAAGTATGGATGCCCATAAAAATATGGCAACACAAGTCCTTAGTGAGGATAAAATAAAAGAAGGATTTGCAAGAATCTTACTCGATATGATTTATAAAGAGTTGCCGAACGTTATGCGATAAGTGTCAAAGGCGGAGCAGAAATCGGCATAATCAGCAATGAAAAAAGTCTAAACATAGGGCTTGATTATCCACAAAACTGCCAAAATTAGTTCCACCTATGACACTGATAGCACAGGAATGGGTAAAACGGGCAAAAAATTTATTATAGACAGAGCAATTTATGTCTAAAGAGTCTATCTCTAAAATATATCTTATCCTTGAAAAAATTGAATATATTGAACAAATAGTAAAAAATAGTGGAAGTATCACTCAGGCACTTGAAGATTCTATAACAACAAGACCAGCCATACTTATGCATTTAACTGCCATCGCAGAGCAATTTAACAAACTTAAAAAAGCTCATGATTATGAAGGTGTGAATCTAGCCATTGTAGAATGGATAATTCGTAATGGCCTACCAAAATTTAAAAATCAATGTGAAATTCTTATCAAAGAATAAATTCTATTATTTGATCATTTTGCTTAACATAAGGTATATTCTCTTGAAAAATATAGCTTCATTTTGAGTCTTAGGAACAAACCTATAACTTATAGAATATTATCATCCACTTATCATAAATCTGGATAAGTTACAAGAAATCAGTTTTATCTTCCAAGATAATGACAAGTAATTGCTTCACGATTATGTCCCATCTCAACTGATACTTCATGTAATGATGTTTTATCGGCCCTATCAATAGCCATGCCACTTTTGATCTTAGTATCAAATCTCTCAACATACTCTCTTTGTGCATAATTGTATCTCAGACCATGGCTTCCACTATATTTATCACCCTCAATACGTGCACTTTCTCTTATGCTTTCACGATAATGATTCTGATCCACTTTAAATAATCCGTTTCTCATCTGTGTTTTGATTAACATAACTAAGGCGCTAGATAACTCTTTTGTCTGTTCTTTACCGCCCTTACCCTCATATGTAAGAAAATTTTCAAACAACTGATACTCTTTTATGTAAGTTGCTTCAGAAACTCTCAACCCATATTCAAGCTGTAAGCGTCCGGCTGCATATTCACCACGCTCCAAATTAGAGATGATTGCTCCCGCATCTTTGTAAGCACGGTTGACATATTCAGTAGATGTAGCATGCTTTTGTATAAATTCTCTTGCTTCATTAAGATCAGCTCGTGTAAATGCAATATAATCACGTCCGCTGTTCTTGACAATCCGTTCTAACGCTATTACAACTTTCCCTAGATGAGATATGTAGTTGCTAAGAGTCCCTTCTGTTACATCATTTTCTAATTTATGATCAACCCAAGTTTGAAGAACATCACCATCTATTTTTTCATAATCTTTTATTCCGAACTCTTCACGCGCAAATGATCCGAAATCTATTGCTGTACGAATAACTTCATCTTTGTATTCGTAGCTATGTACTTTATCAGATATCGCTCTGCTGTCATCTAATGACTTCACATGGCTGTCTTCTCTAGATTCAGCTTTACTTAGACCTATACCATCTATCTGTCCCCATATATATCCGACTTGACTTGCTACCGAACCACGCATTATAATTCCTTGTTAAGCACCACTCTCATTTTTAGAATGCTTGAGTTTGCATTTTGACATTTAACTCATATACGAAATCAATTCGTATTCCTAGCCTTTTCAGGCACCTATTATCTATTTGTCCATCTTAAAAAATAATTTGATATATAATCGAGTTGCGATGGACACACACTCTACGCTTTACTGATCAATTTTTTACGTTTACCAATAGTGTCAGAAAGATACACCCACTTTTGTCAAACGTGCTCTTATCGTTAAGCAACGCGAATTAGTCAAAAGACCAAGTTAGAAGAAGAAACATGCAGTAATTTTACCCATCTTCAATTGGAGTGTCAATACCTTCTAGCTTCTGTCACGTCACTGCATATATAATTTTATAAATAATAGTTATTAAGCCCCTTTTATATGATATAAAATATTGTATATTTTAATATTTTTAGATACACTATTACATACACTATTATTGGAATGTAAAGATGCTTAAAAATTCACTTATCAGCTATCTTCATACTATAGAATTAGATGATGATGTTGTCAAACTTTTTCAGCATATCAGAGCACTACAGACAAATGGAATACAAATATCTGATGCTATTTCTCAAGCATGTGAAATTGAACAATCGACATACTATGTCAAACAAACTGATTACCATGTAGACAACGTTCCCTCATTTTTAGCTATAAGATATAGAGCGCGTTTGTTAAAATATAGAGCAGAAGGTTATGGATATGGAACAATTGCAAAGATGTTTGCAAAAAGAGGTACATATAATAAGAATACAAAAAAAGCTTACAGTAGAACGTCTATTAAGCGTGCGATTCAACTTCTTGAGGAAAGCAAAAAATGAGTTTTTTTGACTGGGTTGTCATTTGTGTTTTATTTGCCATCGGCGGCTTTGTGTTGTTTATGTGGTACTTTGTCATTAAAAATGGTTTAATCGATGAATATAGAACAATGTTGCATAGTATTACTAATCAAATGCATCTAAACCATGAAGTTTTTGTTAAGAAAATGTATCAAATTCAAAGCCAACATCTCAAACTATATCAAAATGGAGTAAATTCAATAAACAATAGAATTTTAGATATAGAAGATAAAAAACAGTACACCGATGATGCATTTACACTTATGAAGGAGCAAATTAATTATCTCAGTTCTGAGAATATACGTTTACATAATGAATTATCAAAAACACGTCATATGCTTGAAAAAAGTAGAAAAAAATTGAATAAAAAGGAAGTCTATGAAAATTGAACTGCATAAAAAACATGGGATTTATCTTATTCTTGATGAAATCGAAGAAGAAAAAGAATTTATACGCCCAACAAATATCAATTCGGATAAAAAGCCTAAAGATTACAAAATTATTATTGAAACACAAATAAAATATTACATTAAAGAGGTTCAAAACTCTCAAGGTATAGTACTGGTACAAAAACGCAATGTTATAGATTTTATGGAAATAATTAATGGATATGTGTCAAAAATTCTTGAGGAAGGAAAGGTATATGAGTTTGAAGCTGAACTTGGAAATACATCAACATTGCAAATAAAACCTAAAACAAATATACAATCTGAGGCTCTTAAATTTGAACTTGAAACATTTGATATCGATTATTATTTTAAAAAAATTGATTGTAAGATTATTTACTCTAAATTTATGAGGGCTTATTCTAAGTGTGCAGACATTGGATTTGAAATACCTGAGAATGAATACTATGAATCATTTTACTAGATCAGAAATCTACATGCAAACCATTCTCTAACGCCTGTAGATTTCATACTCTCACATGCCTTAGTATATGATTTTTTGAAGGGTATAAGCCAAAAAAATGCAAAGCCTATCCTCCCTAAAAGAAACAAATGAAAAAGAGTAGTATAGATAATTCCCAACTGGACTACTGAAGCTTAAAAAAATCCATTTTATACTCCTAATAATAAATTTTATTATATTAGTTAATGTAACATAAATTCTCTTGAAAAATATATCTCACTTATTGAGCTTTATCCTCAAAACTTTCTTCAACAATCTCTTCAATATTTTTGACTTCCAGATCGGTTAATTTTTCATAATATTTTTCTTTTTTGCCCTTAGAAAGTTTATATCCATTTTGCAAAATAAAGGTTATTAAGCTTTTAATTTTATTATCTGGCATTTCAACGATCGTATTAATCTCTTCATATGCTTTATCAAATGAGCTTAAATATTTCAGTTCATCTGGTAAAGTTTCTTTAATAGTTTTTTCAACGCATTTAAAAATAAACTCACAACTAGAGGTACAATCAAAAAATCTATATAAATCTTCTGTATTATTGATGATTTTAACATTTCCAGTATCTGTTGCCTCCCATTGTATCATTTGCATTAATGGCCCCGTATGTTGTATTAAAATATCTCGATATTTTTCAATCTCATCTAAAATAACATTTGAAATAGGAAAAATCATTCCTTTTGGATAGAAATTTCTATTTGCCAATACATGATGTATGAGATATCTATGGATTCTTCCATTACCATCTTCCAATGGATGAATATATACAAAAGAAAATGCGATTATAACGGCTTGTAAAATTGGATTAATCTCATTGTTGGTTAACTTTGTTTCTAGTTCTATCCAGTCTTGCATGAGTCCTGGTAAATCTTTACTTTTTGCACCTATAAATTCAGGTATTGGAAAATTATTTCTATCTCTATCGCCTAAAAATACCTCCTCATCTCTGAGACCTATTTTTATAAATCTGGAATCTTCTAAAAGTATTGCATGAAGTCTTTGTATTTCGTTAAGACTTAACGTTGCTTTGCCAGCTTCATTAATAATTTTTCCCCAATTTTCTACCCTATTTTTTACAGGTCTTTCCCCTTCTATCTCAAAGGATGCCCTTGAATCTGATAACAATAAAAAGCTAGCAGCTCGTCTTATAAGGGCTTTTGAAACTTTGCCTATTACATGTAAAATTTCATTACTTAAATCTGCATCTAAATAGTGTAGAAGTTCTGCGGTTTTTCTAATTATTGGGCACATGTTTTGCGTCCCTAGTAAGTTATTATTTACTTTATGTCTTTTTGATTTTATTGAATGATTATTTACAATATATTTTTTTTCATCTAAGAGATCGTCATATTTTCCAATAGGAAGATCTTCAATGGGCAGTTGTATATTTAATAAAAACTCATAAAAAAACCATATTTTTTTACTAAGTATTCGTTTGGGATTTATTTTGATATTTTGCGAGATCTCTTCAATTGAAATTTTTTTCAGTATTTGTTTTAAAACTAGCAAATCTATATCTTCATGTTTTATAGCAAACTCTAAATGGCTATATGTATAATCTTCAACCATTAGTTGTGCATCAAATATCAACCATTTTCCATTTTTGATTGTTTGTGCTGCTAGTCTTTTCTTACTAATACACGAAAATTGTCTTAATGGTACCTCTAATTTGAAGTTATTGATTAACCATGAATATCCTATAAGCTCACATGATTTTGGAAGTATTTCATTTTGAAAAGCTATTGTCATGTTATCAAACCATCTTTTGGGATTTTGTTAAAGTAATTGGGATTTTATTAATAAATTAATATTTATCGGGATTAATTTAATTTATATGAAGTATATCATATATTGAGTTATATTTTTGGGATTAATTGAATAATGATTTTTATCTAAGGAAAAGTAAAGTTTCTGAGCTGCTCAACCATAAAATAAGTCTTTCACTTAGTATGATCTCAAATCTATCATCAACACTCCATATTCCATTGGAAGTATTGATATCAAAACCGTTTTCTGCAAACAACGTTAAAGGCTATTGATTATTTCAGTAGCTTAATAGATTCCATTTTACTACAACAATAAATCAATCAATAATTCTTAGCACTAGCCCAATTTGTAGTTTCTTGCACTTTCTTTGTAAAATCTCTTAACTCGCTCATTTACTTTAACATATAGTTTTATACTTGTATTAATGTTTTGACGCAACTGAACCAAAAACATTATTGAAAGCTTTTATATCATCTTGTGTTAACTCCATTTTTTCGATTTGGTTTGACTGCAAGATTGGATTCATAAGAGCGCCTTTTTTCTCGATGTGATTGATACCAACCAAATGAGCTATTTCATGAGCTAAGATAGCTTTTAGCTGATTCATATTTCCATCAAACCCATAAATCTCTATTTTTTCCATCTCGTTGTAGTTCTCTTGTTGCACAATTTTTTTACCAGCTTGGCTATATGTTTTTACTTTAGTAATATTTTTTCCAATAGCTTTGCCTTTGACCTCCACAATACTTTCAGAAAGTGATTCAATCCTGATGACAAGAGCGTTGTGTTTACGTATCAATGCGTTATGTCTGCTGATCATACGATTTAACTCTCGTAGATCTTTGTTATGACCTGCTCTCTTTGCATCAAATATCTTTTTGGCTTTCTCTATATTTGACTGCTGGGTAGCTACTTTTTGTTTGATCACTTCATACTGCTCTTTTGAGATGGATGAAATAGTAGAATTTGTTTTTGCAATGTAGTTATTGAGATCCTCAACAGATTTATTTAAACTTTTTGCTTCATCATTTAAGGGTTCATCGTTTTGATTGAGAAAACTTCTTTCATCAGCTATCTTTGTATCTAATTGCTCTATTTGCTTTTGAATAGAAACTAGTTCCTCTTCATACCTTTTGAGTATTTTTCGTTTTTGAGATTCATTGACATATAAAATATCGATTGGAAGACCGCTTTGAGAGTATTCAAAAGCACTATAACCAAGCTGCTTATCAAATTGTACTTTTATCTCTTGAATCAGATTATAAAGCTGTTTTTGACTCAATGAATCACTATATTTTTTACTAATTTCTCCAATTTTTACTTGTTGATATTGTGCCATTGCTAAAGAACTCAAAATAAACATCAGAAATATGTATTTTATGGCCCATTCCTTTTTCTGTAATTGTATGATATTTTCACAAATGCAGTGGTATTTTAGTCAGATAAAAGGTTTCACTCAATACTATTAAAACAGCATTGGAATTTTCGTACCTTTGTGCGGCATTACAGATGATGGTAGCAGACATGAATTTTATATTATTAAATTTAAAGTGACTAAGGGAGATACTTTCTAAAGAACAATTTGGAGTTGATGATGCTAAGGAAACTGAAGCAGATACAATCACGTGGAGTGTAATTTTGATAATGAAAAAAAATTTGAGGAAAAGTGTCATGAAAATAATATCTGTATCTAATAACAACATCCAAATATATTTAAATCTTGCGCAATGCTACGAAGCTGAATTTTCATCACTTACGCAAAAAATGCCAAATGCATCTGGAATCTTCGAACTCGATACATACCCAGGAGACTCTATTCAATGTTATATCTTAACGATCGATGATATACCTGCGGGACTTGCAGCTGTTTCACTCAAAGATGAGAATTCCTATGAAATGTGTGAATTTTATGTAGTTCCCTATTTTAGAAAAAATGGTATTGGCAAAAATTTTGCGCATAAATTATGGCAAATATACCCTGGAAATTGGGAGATTAAACAAATTATACAAGCGCAATATGCCACACTTTTTTGGCGCAAAACAATCAGTCAATATAACGATACAACCTATGTAGAAGATCAATACTTAGATTCTTACTGGGGTTTAGTTACACGACAAAAATTTTTGATTATTTAAAATAATATTACAACCCTCCTCTGTGTTCATATCTATTCCTTCTCCTTCGTTCTATCTAAATACATTCCAATAAGAAAAACTCCACCAACAAAGATCATCGGGAGTGCAATATAATCTATCAATTGCATCTATTATTTTTCTCCCTCTCTTGTTGTTGTGACTTTTTCAGCTAAAGAGTTCTTCTCTAGTGGCAAGCAAACTATGCCTTTAACTCTTTGAGAGTCCTCTATTGATATTTTTGGCTTCTTCACTTCCTTTCCTCTTTCTCTCTTTTCTCCTGCTCTATCGCTTCTTGAAGCTCTTTAGAACATCGAGAGACTCTTCGAAATAAAACCACTCCTGTATAGGACATAGCTGCAAGTCCAAAAAAGAGAGCGTTTAAAAAAATATATTTAACACCAAAGATCATGCTGATGATGAGTGTTACTACTATAAAACCTAAGATTAAACTAGCCATGCCTCTTGTTATGCCAATGATCAACAAAGAGACCATGCCCAGTGTTGCAAACAATACTCCCCCTGATATCAATTCCATTGTTTCACTCATAAAATCTCCTCTGATATTTTTTCTCTAAAGTTTTTTAGTATCTCATACTCTTCTATGGATATAAGCACTGCTTGTGGTTTATCATCACTGATGATGACTACTCTTTGGAGCTCATGATCTGCCAATCTATCGAGATAATGATCCAAAGAGTTTGCCATCTCTTGTGTAAAACTGCATCTGCTCTTTCTCCTGTATCTGACTCTTATATAAAAAATATACTCTTACTCGGCGAACTCATTGTTTCGTATTGTGTGAGTGTCTAATCTAGCATCTATGAAACAATCTCTTTGAACGTTTTTAAAATGAGTGATTAAGTGTGTTGCATTAAAGTCAACACATAGTACAAGCCGACCTAAGCTATCTTTTTAGATATCAAAGCGGATAGATATCTATCTGTATCGTTCGTATTGATACATTGAACTCCTCTGAGAGCTCTTTGATTGTAGGTTTTTCGTCTTTTAAAAGCATTCCAAGAATTGAAATAAGTCTATAGAGTGCTTTATCATAGGATCTATTTTTCATGCTTACTACTTCCACATACTTTGTAACATTGGCAAAGCTTGAGAAATACTCACAAATAGTTCAACTGTAAGAACTATCAATGCGTATTTATGTTCTGAGTGATGTGATGTTTGCTTTTTCATGGGTCATCCTTTAATGTGATTTGATTTAAATAATATAGTATTATATTGTCTTTCACATTTTAGCGCAAGTTATGAAAGCGTGATTTGAGATATTTTCTACTATAATATGTCGTGATAAACAATTTTAAGGATATATATGACAAAAGAAGAATTTAACAATCGGCTCAAATCAATAGAAATAAATAAGCAAGATTTCTCAGAAATTTCAGGAGTACCCTACCCTACTATTTTAAACTGGGGTGCTATGAGAGATAATAAACCTGTCGCAGTTCCTAGCTGGGTAGAACCTTTTTTAAACTACTATGAAAAAGCGCAAAAGCTTGAACTGGTAATGTCAGAGGTGTGCAGTAAGCTTCAAGAAGCTAAAAAGCTTTAAAAGAGAAAAAATGGATTACTTAACTTTTCACTCATTCATCTCAATCCCTGTTTTTATTGGTATCTACTATTTTGGAGTTATAGTCATTCCTATAATATTATGGCGATATCGCCATACACTTCAAAACTTACTTGCAATTTTTAAAGAGTTTTCACCAAAACTGAGCGAAAGAATTATTTGGATATTTTTACTTGTATTGATTCTCAGTGAAGTTATGTGGAGAATAATGTTTGAAATGATCATTGCCTATTTTCAGATGAGAGAGTATCTGCAGCATATCGCTGGGTAATTACAATCCATACTAGCTATAAAAAATAATTGAATCTACGTTTTTAAAACAACTATCTTTTATGAAAATGGATTTTCTACTATTTCAATTGCTTTAATCTCAATGTGATCTGGTAAATCTTTACCCTTTAGAGCCTCTATAGCACTATCTACGATACGTTTTAGTTCATAGGCATAGCGGAGGCCCTCTTTATCCTTAGTTAACTCTACAGAGCCATAGATAGAG
>Ga0265593_1000101_pt1 | contig 62059 bp, 62 predicted proteins | sample saktaG_8_FD_190136 | JGI IMG/M metagenome (GOLD analysis project Ga0265593, IMG submission 190136) | Saline water microbial communities from Sakinaw Lake, British Columbia, Canada - sak_2011_5_24_36m | ecosystem: Environmental > Aquatic > Non-marine Saline and Alkaline > Saline ... | reverse complement strand
CAGCCCTTGGTGTATCTGGCTCCCCGACCTGGACTCGAACCAGGGACCTGCGGATTAACAGTCCGTCGCTCTACCAACTGAGCTATCAGGGAATGGAAGCCGGCCATACTACTGGCTGCAAGCCACTCAGTCAATAGTAAGCGGGAAATAGGAGTTCTAAATTCAGGTAGTTCATGGTGCCAAAAACTTGCTGCGGCGCACACCCGCACGCTCTGGGCCACGCAAACTCAGCCACACTATTTTTTATAAATTCAATTCTCGTCATCACTCGTGGTGGGTACTGCAATATAATAAAGCGATCAGCCGGCTGAGTGAAATACGTTTCATATTTTGAATATATATGCGAAAAACACCCCTCCCGCCCATTTAATTCGTACTTCGCATAATGTATATTATGTTAAATTAGATTCAATCTAACCCCCTTTGGGCTGTATTACCTGGGTAAATGTTGTGGGATTTGTTTAGAATACTGCCCTACGCGTTGCGGGAGCGGCGTTAGCTGACGCGAACACACTAAAAACAATGGCATCCCACTCGGGGTGAATTTAATTTACAAGGAGATGGAGTGGAAAAGACTGAAAAAGATGCGGTCGCCAAGGACTACTGGGAGAGTCAGGCCAAGACCCACAAGGGCTCGCACCTAGCGTCGTGGAGTGATAACTTTATGATCGAACTTGAGATTGATGCCGTTGGAGAGCACATCTCGAGCGGGGATCATATTCTTGATGTTGGATGTGCCAATGGGTACTCAGCATTCCAGCAGCTGGAGAGACATCGTGACGTGGGATCAATCACGGGGGTCGATTTTGCTGAAAACATGATCAAGCAGGCCAACACCCTAAAGAAGGCCCAGTGGTCTGGCGACGTTATCAAATTTGAGGTGGGTGACATCAACGCCCTCCAGTTCGATGACGCCAGCTTCGACCTCGTCTATGCGACCCGAGTAGTTACGCTCATGGACACATGGGAAGAGCAACAGGTCGCGATCAACGAGTGCCTAAGAGTTGTCAAGCCTGGGGGCAAGGTGATCCTATCGGAGCCATTCCTGGAGCCGTTCACACTGCTGAACGCACTGAGGCAGCTCAAGGATATGCCGCCGTTGGTTGAGCACGACTCGAATCGATTTTTCAAGAAAGAGCTGCTAGAGAATTTTCTAATGAATAAGGGTCTGTCCTTTACAGTTAACGAGTTCTCTTCGATCTATTACTTGGGGTCAAGGTTCTTGAGGGAGCTCGTAACCGACCCCGCAGCATACCCAGGATTTAATCCAATCAATCGTATCTTTTACGATATAGAAAAAGATTTTTCTGGTGGTGGATTCGGTATTCAGCAGGCCTACATCATCACCAAATAAGAGTAACCCGGCATGACAAAAACTAGAACAGAGTGCGACACATTCGGCCCCATAGAGGTCCCCACAGAGCGACTCTGGGGAGCGCAGACACAGCGCTCGCTCGTGTACTTTAGGATCTCATCCGAAAGAATGCCAGAGGAGATTATCTTCGCGCTCGCCCGAGTTAAGCGTGCCTGCGCATTAGTGAATCGTGACCTGGGCCTACTGGGTGCTGACAAGAGTAACGCTATCATCAAGGCGGCGGACGAGGTGCTAGCTGGTCAGCATCCGCAAGAGTTCCCCCTGTCGGTATGGCAGACGGGGTCGGGCACTCAGACCAACATGAACCTAAACGAGGTACTCGCCAACCGCGCTTCTGAGATTCTGGGCGGGTCGCGTGGCAAGGGTCGTCTGATACACCCTAACGACGACGTCAATCTCGGGCAGTCATCCAACGACGTCTTCCCCACGGCGATGCATGTGGCGGCTACTCTCGCCATCACCCATGACCTTTTACCCGCGCTCTCTGGTCTGCGCACAACACTGGATACGAAGTCCAATCAATTTGATGGCATCGTCAAGATCGGGCGCACGCATCTGCAGGACGCCACCCCTTTGACTCTGGGGCAGGAGTTTTCTGCCTACGTGGCGCAGATGGATTACGCCGAGTCCATGATTGGTGCCACCCTACCCTCACTATACGAACTCGCAGTTGGGGGGACGGCGGTGGGTACCGGGCTCAATACGCACCCCGAGTTCGGCGCACGTGTTGCTGCCGAGTTGGCCAGCAGCACAGGCCTGCCATTTAAAAGCGCCCCAAATAAGTTTTCGGCACTGGCAGCGCATGACGCGCTCGTGGCAGCGCACGGCATGCTCAAGACACTCGCCGCAGCCCTCATGAAGGTTGCCAACGACATCCGGTGGATGGCATCTGGACCGCGCTCCGGCCTCGGCGAGATTAGTATTCCTGAGAACGAGCCGGGCAGCTCAATCATGCCTGGGAAGGTTAACCCAACCCAGTGCGAGGCGATCACGATGCTGTGCTGTCAGGTGTTCGGTAACGATGTCGCGATCAACTTGGGAGGGGCTTCAGGAAATTTTGAGCTGAACGTTTTTAAACCACTCATTGCCCACAACTTCCAGCAGAGTGTGCGCCTCCTTGCGACCGGTATGGAAAGCCTGGAGGAGCACTGTGTGCGTGGTATAGAGCCAAACTGCGAGCGCATCAGTGAATTGCTAGAGCGCTCGCTGATGCTGGTAACCGCGCTCACCCCACACATTGGCTACGACCGGGCCGCCGAGATCGCCAAGCGGGCACACCGAGACGGTTGCACCCTGAAGGCGGCGGCGTTGGCGCTAGGCTACGTTTCGGAAGAGGAGTTCGAACGCTGGGTGCAGCCGTCAAAGATGACTGGGGCGTAGCCCGCCCTACTCGTCCGACGACTCATCTGGTTGTGACACGTCCGTAAAGCTGAACTGACTCATGTCACGGATGCGCATGGGGTACAGAATCCCGTCTAGATGGTCGCACTCGTGCTGCACCACGCGAGCGTGGAATTCGGTGACCGTGCGATCGATACGCGCACCGCACTCGTCGTACCCCTGATAACGCACAAACTGAAAACGCGGCACCAGCCCACGCAGTCCCGGCACGCTCAGGCAGCCCTCCCAGCCCTCCACCATGTCCCGCCCGAGCTCGTTACGCAGGCCGGTAAAGCTCATAGGGTCACCTGACTCTGTGAGTGGGGTGATCACGGGATTAATGAGCACGGTCTCAGGTACAGTCTCCGCGTCAGGGTAGCGTGGGTTGAGCTCGACACCGAAGATCACCACGCGCAGGTTCACCCCGATCTGTGGTGCTGCCAAGCCCGCGCCATCCATTGCTTTCATCGTGTCACGCATGTCGAGTAGCAGGTCGTGCAGCGCCGGCGTGTCGAATGCGCTTACCTCCTCCGCACGAAGGAGCAGACGCTTGTCACCCATGCGCAGCACCGTCCTAGTTGGCATTGGAGCTCACCACACACTCTAGGATGGTTCGAACGCGTGCCATGGCGGGCTGTGCCACCACGCTAATATTTTTAAGTTGCACACCGTCGACGCTGGTACCGCGTCCGGCGGCGTGGTTCACGACCACCGCGATGGCAGCATAGCTAAGCCCAAGCTCCCTAGCTAAAGCGGCCTCTGGCATGCCGGTCATGCCAACCATGTCGGCGCCGTCACGCTCTAAGCGATTGATCTCTGCGGCCGTCTCCAGCCTCGGTCCCTGGGTTGCGGCGTACACCCCGCCATCCAGGCAGACCAGGCCGACATGTACGCTGGCGTCTAGGATTGCTTGGCGTAACACCCGATCGTACGGGTGGGTAAAGTCAATATGCGTCACGGAGCAGTCCTGCCCGTCAAAATAGGTGAAGTCACGTCCGTGGGTGTAGTCAATAATCTGATTGGGTATAACGAGCGTCCCGGGTGATAAGTCGGCACGGATGCCGCCCACGGCGGCGACGGAGATAACCTTCCGGGCCCCCTGCTCCTTGAGTGCCCAGAGGTTGGCGCGATAGTTCACTTCGTGTGGTGGGATGGTGTGGCCGTAACCGTGGCGGGCAATAAATATGACCTCGTGCTGCCGCAAGCAGCCAAAGGTGATCGCCCCAGATGGCTCACCGTAGGGTGTGCGCATCACCTGCCGATGCGATATCTCCAGATTGGCCAGCTGCGCGAGCCCCGAACCCCCAATGATCGCTATCATTCCGTGCGCCCCCTCAAAAAGCAGATGTATCGTTACCCAGATTCCAAGCCGATTCCATCGTATGTTATTTATTACATATTAATCAATAACTAGTGCAGCATTATTAACCTTATACATTATCATAATTCTAATCTTTTCCGGCTAGGTAGTCGGCAAATTCCTCTCCCAGCTCGGGGTGGTCGAGACCGAATGCCACCGTCGCCTTGAGGTAACCCAGCTTGGATCCGCAATCGTAGCGGGTCCCGCTGAACCTATACGCTAACACCCTCTCTTCTTTAAGTAAGGCGGAGATGCCGTCGGTTAGTTGAATCTCACCCCCCGCGCCCGCCTCCAGCTGTGCCAGATGATGGAATATGCGTGGCGTCAGTACGTAGCGCCCCACAACCGCTAGGGTGGAGGGTGCTACTGCGGGGCTGGGCTTTTCGACGATGACGTTCACCTGCTCCACGTTGCTCTCTAGGTTGCTGCTGCCGACGATACCATAGCTTGCCGTTTGCGACCGTGGCACATCCTCCACGCCCAGTACGGAGCACTGGTGACGGTGATAAACCTCTACCATCTGCTGCGTGACCGGTATCTTGCCGGCAATCAAGTCGTCGGCCAGGATGACCGCGAACGGCTCGTCGTGTATCACCGACCGCGCGCACAGCACCGCATGGCCTAACCCCAAGGCCTCCGACTGGCGGATATAGATGCAGTTCACGTGGTCCGGGATGACTTCCTGCACCATGCGCAGCAGATCATTCTTTCCGCGCGCGGAGAGTTCGGCCTCGATCTCGTAGGCGGTGTCAAAGTGGTCCTCGATGGCGCGCTTGTTTCGACCGGTGATGAACACCATGTCGGTGATCCCGGCCGCCACCGCCTCCTCCACCGCGTACTGGATTAGGGGCTTGTCAACCACAGGCATCATCTCTTTGGGGCTGGCCTTGGTGGCGGGCAGGAAGCGGCTACCCAATCCCGCCACAGGAAACACCGCCTTGGTAATTTTGGTCGTGGTATGCATTTGCAGCCCCCTAGGTTAACAATTTAAAATTAGACCCCAGACCGGGGTCACGCCTTGCTCGCATCCAGTAGTGCTAAAAACTGCTGCTCATCGAGCACAGCGAGATTGAGCTTGAGCGCCTTGTCGAGCTTGGTGCCGGCCTCTTCACCGGCCACCAGGTAGTCTGTTTTTTGAGAGACGCTGCCGGTTACCTGCGCACCCTGCGCCTCGAGCCTAGACTTTGCCTCTTCGCGACTCATGCTGCTGAGCGTGCCCGTCAGCACAAAGGTCTTACCCCCCAGTGGCGTCGGCCGCGCCACCACCTCATCCGACTCTGGCCACCAGACGCCCGCGGCACGAAGCTGTGCCACCAGCTCGAGGTGGTGCGGCTCCGTAAAAAATGCGGTGATGCTTTGCGCAACGATCGGTCCGATGTCAGGGACAAGTTGTAGTCTCGCCTCATCAATTTTAATAAGATTATCCAGAGTCAAAAGGTGACGCGCCAGCGCTTTCGCGGTCACCTCGCCCACGTTACGGATACCCAGCGCGTAGATAAAGCGTGCGAGTGTGGTCCGCTTGCTGCGCTCAATCCCATCCAAAAAATTTTGTGCGGACTTCTCGCCCATGCGTTCCAGCTGAGCCAGCTCGCTTAGGCTCAGCCCGTAGAGGTCTGCGGGCGTACCAACCAGTCCTTGGTCCACCAGCTGATCGATCAGCTTCTCGCCGAGCCCATCAATGTCCAGGGCACGGCGGCTGGCGAAGTGTAGCAGTGCCTGCTTCCTTTGTGCTGGGCAAAATATTCCGCCACTGCAACGCCATGTCGACTCGTCCAGCTGTTTGGTGACCTGCGCGCCACAGGCTGGACAAGTCTTTGGCATGCTGAATTTGCGTGCGTCCGCGGGGCGCCTCTCAAGCAAGACGCGCACGACTTCAGGGATTACGTCGCCAGCACGTCGGACGCTCACGACGTCACCGATGTGGACGTCCTTGCGGTGCAGCTCCTCCTCGTTGTGTAGCGTGGCGTTGGTCACCATCACGCCACCCACAAAGACTGGTGCTAAGCGTGCCACCGGGGTGAGCGCACCCGTTCTGCCAACTTGTACCTCGATGTCTAAGATGGTGGTCAGCGCCTCCTCCGCCGGAAACTTGTGCGCCAGTGCAAAGCGTGGCGCCCGCGACACGTAGCCCAAACGAGTCTGTTGGGACATGTTGTTGACCTTGTACACCACGCCATCAATTTCGTACGGCAGTCCATTACGCGCCTCACCGATCTCGCGATAGTAGGCGATCAGTCCGTCTAACCCCTGAACCACGCGACGACCCTGCGGGACCGGCACAAAGAGTTTTTGCAGGTACTCCAGTTGTCCCGAGTGTGTGTCTGGAAGCGTCGAGCCATCGATCGCCCCTGCCCCGTAGGCCAAGAAGCTCAGGTGGCGGCCGGACACGACCTGTGGATTGAGCTGGCGCAGCGAACCCGCCGCCGCGTTGCGTGGGTTGGCGAACGGCTTAGCACCCATGTCCTGCTGTTGAAGATTAAGTGCCGCGAAGTCGGCCTTGAACATCATCACCTCCCCGCGTATTTCGATAAACGTGATGGGCTTCGCCAGTCTCAGCGGGATGTTTCGTATGGTGCGTAGGTTTTGGGTGACGTCCTCACCCACCGCACCATCGCCACGCGTAGCACCCTGCACAAACACGCCGTCCCGATAGGTGAGCGAAACCGCCAGCCCATCAAATTTAGGCTCTACCGAGTATTCCACCTCGGCCACACCCAATGTTTCGCGGATGCGATTGTCGAATGCCCGCACTTCATCCTCGTTGAAGGCGTTGTTAAGCGAGAGCATCGGGGTGTGATGTACGACCTGGTCAAATGAAAGTAGCGGTGAGGCGCCTACTCGCTGCGTAGGCGAGCTTGGTGTGGCAAGTGACGGGTGCCGTGCTTCTAGGGTCTGCAGCTCACGAAACATCGCGTCGTACTCTGCATCACTAACGAGGGGGTCGTCCAGAACGTGGTACTGGTAGTTGTGCCGCTCAATCTCCGCACGCAAGTGCGCGACACGATGCAATACCGGTTCGTCACTCATTCATAAAGCCCAGCCCGAGATCAAAGTTAGGGGAACAGCCTGCGTGCCTGTGCGCTACCTGCCGGAATCTTGTGGATCCGCATGCGCTCCTCGACAACGGAAATCTGCTCACGAATTAGCGCGATGCCCGCGTCGCTCAGTGTCGCGTGGTGCGCGTCCACCACGCTAGCACCCAGTCTGCTGGCCAGTTTTTGCGCCAGCGTGACCATCTGGTCAAATGCAAGCGTCGGCTGCTCTGTACGTGGGACGTCCAGCAACAAGGTTAGGCAGGCCACATTTACCTGGCCCAGTGTTTGATGCTGGAAGGGCGTGTTGTCCTCATTGCACAGGCTGAGTAGGGTCTGCCCCTGCGCATCGATCAGGTGAAAGGTGCCGTCCGCCTGCAGATTCAAATCATACTGTTCGGCCACGTGTGCGATGTCCTCGCCAGCGAGCAGCTCACCGGCACCAGCCAAGATGTTTAGGGCAACCAGCTGGTCAACGGACGCGCAAAATTTATCTAGGTCCCCCGCCCGCTCAGCAATTTTCTTTGTGTCGGGCAGCACCGCGTGGGCACGTAGCTCTACCGTGACGGCCTGTGCGAGTGCACGAAACGAGGTAAGTTTAGCCTCGCTCACCGCACCAGATCGATTCACCAACTGCAGGGCAAGCTTGAACGAGGAGTAGTGGATCGGGCTGTCGGCAATCACCCTCTCCCACTCACCGCTGGCTGTGTTTAGGCCGCACACGTTGACGCTCTTGTCGAAATCAAAGCGTTGCTGCCAGAGGGGTGCTAGGGCGTCGGTTCCTGCCGGGCTCTTGGGTGTGATCAGCGCGATGTAGTCCGTGTCGTCACTTAGTAACGCACACACCTCGTTGTTCACGTAACCATGTGGCACCTCGTCGGCCAGCACCTCGTCCGGCATCGGCGAGTCATCCTCCTCTGGTGCCGGCTCCTCGTCCGCCGGGAGCTCCGTCACTGTGTGGTACAGCGCGTCCGCATGCTCGTGCCTGAATGCCGCACCGTACTCGCGTCGGTACTTGCGCTGCTGCTGCCAGTTATAGGCGAACACCGCCAGCACCAGGAACAGGCCAACACCGAGCAGACTAATTTGTAGTTCGTTCATATTTTAAGTGAGTGCGATAGGTTAAGTTTCAACACACGGACCAGCTTGCATCACACCGTTGAATTATCGCAAGAGCGCATTGAAATGGCAAACTCGTACCACGCCTAGCTCAAAAGCGTAGACAGCACATCGACCAGCGCCTCCTTAACTTGCGCTGGCGTCTGTGTCGCGTCAATCAGGGTGAACCTAGCCGTGTGTCTCTTTTGTCGCTCGAGGTAGGCCTGCCGCACCCTCTCGAAGAAGTCGCTCTTCTCCTGCTCGAATCGATCCGGCGCGGCGCCCCCGGACAGGCGTTGGCGTGCCACCTCAACCGGCAGGTCGAACAGTAGCGTCAGGTCTGGCTGGAGGGTCTCGTGTACCCAGCGCTCCAACTGCTCAAGCTTCTCCATGCTGACCCCCCTGCCGCCACCCTGGTAGGCAAAGCTGGCATCGCTGAATCGGTCCGAGATAACCCAGGTTCCTTGCTGCAGGGCCGGTTTGATCACCTGCTCGATATGCTCCAAGCGAGCGGCAAACATGAGTAGCGCCTCCGTCTCTCCACGCATCGACTGACTGAGCAGTATGTCACGCAGACGTTCGCCAAGGTCTGTGCCGCCGGGCTCACGGGTTACCAGGACCTGAATGCCCTGCTTGCGCAGGCTGTCGGCAAGCCAGGTCAGGTGGGTGCTCTTGCCGGCCCCGTCCACCCCCTCAAGGGTAATAAACTTAGCTGTCTTCATCTATCTCTCTCAACGAATGGCACGTCTGGATTGGTCGTGCACTTTCCAGATAGCAGGCTGGCCAACACAATTAGCATCGCACCGATTATTTCCCGTAGGCCCATGTCCTCATCCACCAGCAAATACGAGGATGCCGCGGCAAACACCAGCTCGGATAAGAAAAGTACGATGGCCTGATTTGCTGGCAGATTGGTTAGTCCGTACTGCAGGATAAAGCTACTCGAGCACAACACCAGGCCAACCAACCACAGCAGTCCCCAGGCCGAAGGCGTCACGTCCCTCAGTTGGTCCATGATGCCGCCCTGGTACAGCAGTAGTGTGGCGGTGAACAGTATCGTCCCCAGCCATATGTTGGCCGCCTTAAAGGCGATGCTGAGTCCCTGCGTACGGCGCACCATCACATTCATCAGGGCGAAGCTCATTCCCGCTGAAAGGCCTATCCACTCTGAACTGTTCTGGGGGAGCGACAGGCCGTTATGGGTGTCCCACAGTATAACGAATGCGCCACCCAATGACAGTGCGATAATGCCGTAACCGTAACGATTTAATTTTTCATTCAACAGGTAGTAAGACAGGAGTACCGTCCACAGTGGGGCGAGGTAGAACAGCAGTAGGACGCGCATCACCTCGCCGTCCAGCATGGCCAGGACATAGCCTAGGTTTGTCCAGCCCGCGCTGATCATCAACCCGACACCCGCCCACCCAAAATTTCCCACCTCTCGCCAGATTGGTCCAAGAAGTATGAGGCCGAATACCATCGCCATGGAGTAGCTCAGTAAGGTGGACATCTCGCCGCCCACCCCCATACCGTACAGTGCGCGGTAGGGGTACCACATCAGGCCCCACACAAGCGCGCCGCTCAAGAGGCTGATCACCGACAAAATTTTTTGTTTTGATGCCACCCGTTACACCCTTATAATTACGTCCATTCAGCCAGATGCGAGTAACCGTGAATCCAGATCTTAACCTCTTACAGCCCTACCCGTTCAGTAAGCTCGCTAAACTACTGAGCTCGGTTCAGGCGAACGCTGCCTACCGACCCATTGGCCTGCAGATAGGCGAGCCTAAGCACGCTACCCCACAATTTATTGGTGACGCGTTGAGCGCCAACCTGGCGGGACTGTCAAATTATCCCACAACCTTGGGGGGTGACGTCTTGCGCGGCAGTATCGCGGACTGGCTCGCGAGGCGCTACGGGATTCCGGCACCCGATGTAGGATCGCAGATACTGCCCGTAAATGGCACCCGCGAGGCGCTATTCTCTTTTGCTCAGGCGGTGATTGATCGTACACGCAGCCACCCCACGGCCGTATGCCCCAACCCGTTTTATCAGATATACGAGGGCGCAATTCTGTTGGCCGGTGCTACGCCGTACTTCATGAACACGTTGCCAGACGATAACTATGCACTGAACTTTGATCGACTGCCGCAGGATGTCCTGAAGCGAACCCAGCTCATATATGTGTGCTCGCCAGGCAACCCAACCGGGCGTGTACTAGGACTTGCGGAGTGGAAGTCGCTGTTTGAGCTGTCTGACCGTTACGGCTTTGTGATTGCCGCTGACGAGTGCTACTCAGAAATCTATTTCGACAGGCCACCGCTCGGCGCGCTAGAGGCTGCCCACAGTTTGGGGCGCGTCGACTACCGCAACCTGGTGTCATTCTTCAGTCTCTCGAAGCGCTCCAATGTGCCCGGCATGCGCTCAGGATTTGTGGCGGGTGACGCCAAGGTCATCGATAAATTTGCGCTCTACCGCACCTATCACGGCTGCGCAATGAATCCTGCGGTACAGGCCGCCAGTGCCGTCGCCTGGCAAGACGAGGGGCACGTCGTCACGAATCGACGCCTGTACTCTGAAAAATTTTCGCAGGTGGCCAGCATACTCAAGCCTGCCTTGCCGGTAACGTTACCAGAGGCCAGCTTTTATTTATGGCTGCAGGTACCCATACCCGACACCGATTTCGCGCAATACCTGCATCGAGACTATAATGTTACAGTGCTGCCCGGAAGCTTTTTGGCACGCGATGCGCACGGCACTAACCCAGGGAAGGGCTTCATCAGGATTGCCCTAGTGGCGGAGCTTGGCGAGACACTCGATGCCGCGCACCGTATCGCTGAATTTACTCGTAAACTTAACTAGGAAAATTATGGAACAGCTGCAACAGATTATCGAGTTGGCCTTTGAGCGTCGCGCCGAAATAACGCCACGTAACGTAGAGGCAAAATTAAAGGACGCGATCGGCACTGTCATTGACCACCTCGATCGGGGTGCGCTACGCGTGGCTGAAAAAATAGACGGCCAGTGGGTGACCCACCAATGGCTAAAGAAGGCGGTGCTACTATCTTTCCGCATGGAGGACAACGCCTTCATCAAGGGTGGGTTCACTAACTACTACGACAAGGTCCCCTCAAAGTTTGCCGACTACAACTCGCGTGATTTTCGTGACGGTGGCTTTCGTGTCGTGCCACCGGCCGCAGCGCGCAAGGGCTCCTTCATCGCAAAGAACGTGGTCTTAATGCCCTCCTACGTCAACATTGGTGCCTACGTGGACGAGGGGGCCATGGTCGACACATGGGCAACGGTCGGCTCGTGCGCACAGATCGGCAAGAACGTGCACCTGAGTGGCGGCGTTGGTATTGGTGGCGTGCTGGAGCCAGTACAAGCCAATCCCACCATTATCGAGGACAACTGTTTTATTGGTGCCCGCTCCGAGATCGTGGAGGGCGTCATCGTTGAGGAAGGCGCGGTGATATCGATGGGCGTGTACATCGGACAGAGCACCAAGATCTACGACCGGGAAACCGGTGAGGTTCAGTACGGACGCGTCCCAGCGGGTTCGGTGGTGGTGTCCGGAAACCTGCCATCCAAGGATGGGGCCTACAGCCTTTATTGCGCCGTGATTGTTAAGCGGGTGGACGCGAAGACTAGGGCAAAGGTAGGAATAAATGAGTTGCTGCGCGGTATTTAAGTGTGCTGGCAGCACCATCGCCCTAGACCAAGCACGCTGATAGGCTGAGCTGAATGAAGCTATATGGAATCGGAAACTGCAGCACGGTGCGCAAGGCCATCGCCTGGCTAGACCAGCACGGTGAGCACTACCAGTTCCACGACTTTAAAAAGCAGGGTGTCAGCTCCGAGTTGGCGCAGCGTTGGCTAAAGCAGGCCGGCTGGGAGAGCCTGGTCAACCGAAAGGGTATGACCTGGCGAGGCCTACCTGCCTCCCGCCAGCAGGCGGTTTGCGATGACGCCAGCGCGTTGGCGTTGATGCTTGAAAAGCCAAGCGTGATCAGGCGCCCCCTTCTAGAAAAGGGCGGCAAGCTGGTGCATATTGGATTTGATAGCGTCAACTATGAAAATATTTTCAAACCATAAGTCTTGATATACACCTATGTCTAAAACCCTAGAACTTGCCAAACAACTCATCTCTCGCCGTTCACTGACCCCTTTGGACGAGGGGTGCCTGACCCTCATCGGCAAGAGACTGGAGCCCCTTGGGTTTAAGTTGGAGATGTCGCGTTACGAGAACGTGGACAACCTATGGGCGCGGCGTGGTCACACGGGGCCGCTGGTTTGCTTTGCGGGACACACCGACGTTGTGCCGACCGGGCCGCTAGACCAATGGCACAGCGACCCATTCACCCCAAGTGTACGCGATGGCATGCTTTACGGGCGTGGGGCCGCGGACATGAAGGGCTCGCTAGCCGCCTTTGTGACCTCGATCGAACAGTTTGTGACGGCCCACCCAGAGCATGCCGGGTCGATTGCCTTACTGCTCACCTCCGACGAGGAGGGCGTGGCAATCAACGGAACGGTTCGCGTGGTCGACGCACTACGGGAGCGCGGCGAAAAGATGGACTACTGTATCGTGGGTGAACCCACCTCCTCCAATAAGACTGGCGACACCATCAAGAACGGGCGACGCGGATCACTCTCAGGAAAGCTTGTCGTTAAGGGTGTGCAGGGCCACATTGCCTACCCAAGCCTGGCCAAGAATCCAATCCACCTCGCAGCGCCGGCCATTGCTGAGCTGGCCGCGGTGACCTGGGATGACGGGAACGCCTACTTTCCGCCAACCACCTGGCAGGTTTCAAACATACATGGTGGCACCGGGGCGAGCAACGTTATTCCGGGCACGCTGGATCTGGAGTTTAACTTTCGCTTCTCAACGGCAAGCACGGTAGACGAGCTGAAAAAAAAGACTCACGCCATCCTCGATCGACATCAACTGAGTTACGACCTCGCCTGGTCGCTCTCCGGAAAACCTTACCTTACCCCTCGTGGCGACCTCGTGGAAGCGGTCAGCTCTGCTATCAAAAAAGTGACGGGCCTGGATACAGAGCTTTCAACCAACGGCGGGACCTCGGATGGGCGCTTTATAGCCGACATCTGTCCACAGGTGATCGAATTCGGTCCGCTCAATGCGACCATTCATAAGCTCAACGAATGCGTGCCCGTAGCTGACCTGGACACGCTTTCTGAGATTTACTGCGGCACATTGGTCAACCTGCTGGTTGATCGCGCATGAGTGCACTTCACAAAAAAAACTGCACCGACGAGCTCCTCACTATACGTGATTGGTTGCGTTTTGCGGTCAGCGAATTCAGCGAGGCCAAGCTCAGCTTTGGGCACGGCCTGGCCAGCGCGTATGACGAGGCGGCCTATCTTATCCTGCACACCCTGCACCTACCGTTAGACACACTCGATCCGTTCCTGGATGCTCGACTCACCTCTTGTGAGAGGGACGCATTACTCCTACTGCTTATCCAGCGCATAGATAAAAAAATTCCTGCGGCGTATCTAACGCACGAGGCCTGGCTGGGAAACTTTTGTTTTTACGTGGATGAGCGTGTTATCGTACCGCGCTCCTTCATAGCAGAATTACTATTGGAGCAACTCTCCCCCTGGGTGGCCGACACAGCAAGCGTAACCAGCGTGCTAGACCTGTGTACAGGTAGCGGGTGCCTCGCCATCCTGGCTGCGCATACCTTTCCCGCTGCCATGATTGATGCGGTTGATATATCCCCAGAGGCGCTTGAGGTAGCGAAACGTAACGTGGCTGACCACGGCATGGGGGCACAAATAAATATACTCAGGTCAGATCTATTCTTAAATCTCAAGGGCAACAAGTACGACCTAATCATCAGCAATCCACCTTACGTGGATGCGCCATCCGTGAGCGCGCTACCAGCGGAATACCAACACGAGCCCTCCCTTGCCCTGGGTAGTGGTGTGGACGGGTTAGATGCAACGCGTTCGATACTCAGTCATGCGGCCGACCACCTCAACCCAGGTGGGTTACTGGTGGTGGAGATTGGTCACAATCGCACAGCACTTGAAAACGCATACCCCGGACTCCCGTTTACCTGGCTGGAGGTATCTGGGGGCAGTCATTTTGTATTTATGCTGAATCGCGAAGACCTAATCTCTGGCAGGAATAATATTCCAGCCTAGCTTGCCCGATGGCAGCCCGCCTAGAATTGTCATCCATTCATACCCTATAGCACTTAAATTCTTAGTTACGATGGACGCCAACCACTACGAAAATTTTCCTGTCGCCTCTATTTTGCTACCGAAGCGCTTGCGGAAGGCGGTCAAAGTGATCTACTCTTTTGCGCGCCAGGCAGACGACCATGCTGACGAGGGGAGCTCTGGAAATGAGGAGCGCCTGGCCGCGCTCAACAGCTTCCGTGACCAGCTGGACCGCATCTCTGAAAACAAACCCCCTTTGACCCCCCTCTTCCGAGACCTAACTGAAGTCGTTGCGCATCACCAGCTGCCACTGCAGCCTCTCTATGATTTACTGGATGCATTCTCTCAGGACGTACTCAAAAAGCGTTACGCCAACTTTCAAGAGGTCTTAGATTACTGTGACCGCTCTGCCAATCCAATCGGCAGACTACTGCTGCACCTGTACGGCGAGGCCAGCCCATCGAATATCGCATACTCGGATGCCATCTGCACCGGTCTGCAGCTGACCAACTTTTGGCAGGACATTGCCCGTGACTACGCCATAGGCCGCATCTACATACCACAAGATGAGATGGCCAATTTTGGGGTCAACGAGCAGCACATCTCGCAAAAAATTGTGGACGATGCCTGGCGCAAGCTCATGCTATTCCAAGTGCAGCGTACGCGCGATATTATGCGTAGTGGCGCCCCGCTCGGCAGCATACTGACTGGCCGTGTTGGCCTTGAGATGCGGCTCATCATCGCGGGCGGTAATCGCATCCTAGACAAACTCGAGATCGCGCGGTTTAATATGCTCCACCAGCGCCCCATTCTGGGAAAGCTGGACTGGGTGATGATGCTCATAAAAATTGCACCATTCAGCTTTTAGACGGCAGGCCAAGCGAGTATCACCCACTTAGAACTAACATGACCCCAGACCAGTACTGTAGAAACAAGGCGGCTCAGAGCGGGTCAAGTTTCTATTACAGCTTTATGTTTATGTCGCCGTCACGGCGGCGTGCCATCGTTGCCCTGTATGCCTTCTGTAGGGAGGTGGACGATGTTGTGGACGAGAGTTCAAACGAAAGCGTGGCGCACACGATGTTGGCGTGGTGGCATACAGAGGTAACCGCCATGTACATGGGGACCCCACAGCACCCAGTCACGCGCGCCCTGATTGGGGTGGTTAGACGGTACAAGCTACCACAGGAGCACTTCCATGAAATTATTAATGGCATGGAGATGGACCTACGGCAAAATCGGTATGCCAACTTTGAAGATCTCGAGCATTACTGTTGCCGTGTTGCCTCCATGGTCGGCCTGCTTGCCGCAGAAATTTTTGGTTACACCAATCCGGGCACGCTCAAATATGCATACGACCTCGGTATCGCCTTGCAGCTCACCAACATCATTCGTGATGTGGGTGAGGATGCTCGACGTGGTCGTATCTATCTACCGCTTGATGAGATCGAACTTTTTGGTGTGCGTACAGAGGACATTCTGGGCGGGCAAGAAAGTGAAGTGTTCCACAAATTAATACATTTTCAGATCGATCGCGCGCAACACTACTACAGCAAGGCTGTCGAGCAGCTGCCTGATGTCGATCGTAAGGCGCAGCGTGTCGGTCTAATTATGGCCGAAATTTATCGGGTAACCTTAGCAGGGATTATCGACAGCGGCTGTCATGTCCTGAGGGTGCGTGCCTCGCTTACCCCGCTGCATAAACTGTGGTTAGCGCTGAAGGTTTGGGCATCCAATTAAAACCGGGAGCTACGCGGTCTGGCCATTTCCACCCATAACCACTTAGGATCATGTGAACACAGACAATAAACGTCATGTTGCCATCGTTGGCGGCGGTTATGCCGGCATGGCAGTCGCTGCTACGCTGGCCTCAGCCAACATCAGGGTCACGGTATTCGAAAGTGCTAGGCAGCTCGGCGGTCGTGCGCGCGGCGTCATCTATAACGACACCCAGCTCGATAATGGGCAGCACATTCTGCTCGGCTGCTACCGGCAAACACTCAGGCTCATTGAGCAGGTTGGCGGCAATCCAGAGCGGGACCTATTGCGCCTCCCACTTCGATTGACATTGCACAATCATCTTGAATTCAAGGCGGCGTACCTACCCGCCCCACTCCATCTTGTTGTTGGGCTGCTGAGTGCGAAGGGGCTGTCACTCCGCGAACGCTTGAGTGTCGCCAGGTTTTACATGGCAATGGCATGCACGAAGTTTAAACTGTCGACAAACATGAGCGCATACGAGTTGCTGGATAGCCACAAGCAGGGTGGCAGGCTCGCTCGCCTACTGTGGGAGCCGCTCTGCGTTGCCGCACTTAATACGCCACTAGGTATTGCCTCCGCGCAGGTATTTTTGAATGTCTTACGTGAAAGCTTTGGTGGATCACGTAGCGCTAGCGACATGCTCTTATCGCGCATGGATCTGACGGCGCTCTTCCCAGATCGAGCCGCCGCATACATTAAACAACGCGGGGGTGAGGTGGTTTACGCTTGTGAGGTACGTGCTGTACTTCCTCAGGACGAGGGAATCGCATTGATGGTTAGTCAGGATTCTCTACCCGCTGTGCAGACAAGATCCTTTAGTCACGCTATCTGCGCAACCTCACCCACCAATGCCGCGCGTTTGCTCTCTAACCTGCCGCAACTTAAGAATGTGGCTGAGCAGATTGCGGCTATCCCTCACCAGCCCGTGTATACCGTATATATACAGTATCCGGAGTGCGTTTCTCTGCCGCTTCCTATGCTGGGCTTGGATCGATGCTACTCACAGTGGCTATTCGACAAAGGGCGCATCTCTGGGCAACGCGGACTTGTTGCTGTGGTTATCAGCGCACAAGGTCGGCATCAGGATTGTGGACACGAGTTGCTCGCACAGAATGTCATTCATGAGCTGCGCGAACAGCTCCACATAAAGACGGATCCCCTTTGGTATAAGGTTATTGCGGAGAAGCGTGCCACCTTCTCATGTGAGACAGGCCTACTTCGGCCGGAGAACGAAACGCCGCTCGCCAATGTCATGTTGGCGGGTGATTACACGAACGGTGACTACCCAGCCACCCTAGAGGGGGCCGTGACGAGTGGAATTTTGTGCGCGAGATCTATTATAGACAGGTGGTGATGCACCCGCTCCTAATACTGGGAGTGTGAGTGTGAGTGGGCGAAGTTATCAAAGCGCGTAAACTCACCGCGGAAAGTTAACTCAACCTTGCCTATAGGGCCGTTACGCTGCTTGCCGATGATGATCTCAGCCTTGCCCTTGTCTGGTGAGTCTGGGTTGTACACCTCGTCACGGTATATAAACAAGATCAAATCTGCATCCTGTTCAATGGCACCAGACTCCCGCAGGTCCGACATCATGGGGCGCTTGTTGGGACGCTGCTCTAAGCTTCGGTTAAGTTGTGACAGGGCCATCACCGGCACTTGCAGCTCTTTTGCCAATGCTTTCAGAGAGCGTGAGATCTCGGAAATTTCAGTGGCGCGATTTTCGCTTGCCTTGCTTGAGGGGGAGGACATCAGCTGCAGGTAATCGATTATGATCAACCCCAGGCCGTTACTTTGTCGATGCAGTCTCCGGGCGCGTGAACGCAACTCAAGCGAGTTGAGCGCTGCAGTCTCATCGATGAATATGTCTGCCTCGTTTAGTCGTCCCAGTGCGTGAGTTAATCTCGGCCAGTCATCTTCCTGTAGGCGTCCCGTACGCAAGTCATGCTGGTTGAGCTTTCCTACCGAGCCTATCATGCGCATCGCTAACTGAACGCCACCCATCTCCATGCTAAAGATGGCCACCGGCTTGCGGCCCTCTAGCGCAACGTGCTCTGCAATGTTAATGGCGAAAGCAGTTTTTCCCATACTTGGACGACCTGCGACAATAACCAGTTCGCCTGGCTGCAATCCAGAAGTCATGCTATCTAGGTCCGTAAATCCACTCGCCACCCCTGTTACATCACTTGAGTTGTCACGGCCGTAAAGCGTTTCAATTCGTTCCACAACCCTTGTTAGGAGCGGAGGAAGGGGAGTGAAGCCCTGGCGACCACGTTCGCCAGCTTCGGCAATCTCAAATACTCTGCTCTCCGCCTCATCCAGTAACTGGCCAGCATCACGCCCGGCAGGATTGTAGGCGCTAGTGGCGATCTCACTACCCACCTCAACCAGTTTTCGCATGATGGCACGCTCACGAACAATCTCTGCATAGCGTCTTATGTTGGCAGCGGACGGTACATTTTGCGCGAGTGAGCCGAGGTAGGCTAGCCCGCCAGCCTTATCAAGCTCGCTATTGCCTTCCAGGGACTCTGCCACGGTGATGACGTCAACCGGCTTTGCATGCTCGGTTAGACGGGCAATGTGCCGATAAATTAGGCGGTGCTCAAATCGATAAAAATCTTGTTCGCTTATAAGATCGGCAATCTTTTCCAGTGCATTTGCATCTAAAAAAATACCGCCCAGCACGGACTGCTCTGCCTCTACCGAATGCGGTGGAAGTTTTAATGCCTCAAGCTGAGAGTCTACGGGTGGGGTGGAGAAGTTTTGCATGGTACGAGGGTCAATTAAGGGCCAACTGATGCATTCTATCACCTGGAGGCCTTAAGTCCAAAGCGCAGCCCGAATCACTGTTTGCTGCCTGGATGACGCACGCAACCATTAAATGTGCATCTAAAAATAACCGATTAAAACAAAATAGAGCTGTCTCCAGCCCTATTTTTGTTTACGGCCACACGCTATTGATTACGAGTTGTCTTCGCCTGTGACTATCACGGTAATTGCTACCGCAACATCAGTATGCAACCCTATGGTAATCGGGTACTCACCGATCTTCTTGAGGTGTCCATCTGGCATGCGCACTTGGCTCTTTTCTATATTGCAGCCCTGCAATGCTAGGGCTGCCACGATGTCTGCGTTGGTTACGGATCCAAACAGCTTTCCGTCAACGCCAGCCTTCTGGGATATCTTAACGATCAGTTCGCTGTATTTTGCAGCGAGTGCCTGAGCTTCCGCCATTTTGGCTCTCTCTGCGGCCTCCAGCTCAAGGCGACGCACTGCAAATTCAGCCTTGTTGTCATCTGTGGCACGCTTGGCCTTTCCTTGGGGGATTAAAAAATTACGTGCATAGCCATTCTTAACCTTAACTATGTCACCCAGTTGGCCCAGGTTAACCATTTTTTCCATCAGTATTATTTGCATACCTTACTCCTTAGTGCAGATCTGTGTAGGACAGCAACGCCAAGAAGCGTGCACGCTTAATTGCGACACCCAATTGACGTTGGAAACGAGACTTGGTTCCGGTAATTCGAGCCGGAATAACCTTTCCGTTCTCAGAAATAAACTCTTTTAGGATGTTTAAATCCTTGTAATCAACCTCCGCTATCTTGTCTGCGGTGAAACGGCAGAATTTGCGGCGTTTGAATAGTTGACGTGAAGAGTTGTTCTTCTTGTCATCTTTTTTCTTAAATACACGAGCCATGCTATGTTTCCTATCCTAAAATAATGTTGTTAATGTGCAACACAAGTTGCGTTATTCGTAAGCTACGCTGAGCCAAAAATCCTTCCACCCTGACACGCTGCCCAACTTGCATTTCGCTGGCTTGCTTGGCGGCTACACCAAGTGCCAAAGCTGGTATATCACATTGCACTTTACGTTCCACGCCAGCCTCTTGCTGAGTCGAAGTGTGACGTATCCTTAATGCAATTCGTGCCACCCCCGCCGGGGTGTAGCGCAAAGTATCCAGCTCAACCAGCTCCCCATCGAGGATGCACTGGTTATGGGTCTCACTCAATCAGACGGCTGCAACAATTTCAGCTGGTGCGACCACCTCAGCATGGGTTGATTGTCTTGACTCTGTCGCAGGAGAGGTTAGGGAACGTGACTTCTCCTCCCTCATCATTGCGGATGGAATGGTTACCGCAGATTTTGTTTTTATGGTTAGGTGGCGTAGCACGGCATCATTGAACTTAAATGCATGCTCCATCTCGTTCAAGACATCTTGATCACATTCAATGTTCATCAAGACGTAGTGTGCTTTGTGAATTTTTTGAATTGGATACGCCAGTTGGCGCCGACCCCAATCTTCTAGGCGATGAATCAAGCCATTCTTCGCTGTTACCAGGGTGCGGTAACGCTCAATCATGGCGGGCACTTGCTCGCTCTGATCTGGGTGCACTATAAATACAATTTCATAATGTCGCATTAATTTTCCTTATGGATATGTAGCCCCCCACTATGCGTAGTGGTGGAGCAAGGTTTAAACGGATGGCAATTATAGCGGGAACTGCAGGCAGGTCAAGCAAAAGCCTTATCCACCGCCCGATTTGTTATGGCGTAGGATATCCATATTTGTGTGCGTGTGGAATGCTACGCATCTGTAAAGTAACGTTTTTGCATTTCTTCTAGGCTCAAGGTTCGCAGCACTTCACTAAGGCGTCCAGCCATCCGCTGGCTCGGCAGGCCCTTCAGGGTTGCAATGATGAGCTCATTTTTGATGGAGTGTTCCCACCCCACCAGCTCGGTCACGGTAACCTGATAGCCATGAGCCTCCAGCTGCAGACAACGCAATACGTTAGTGATATGACTGCCAAATTCGCGGGTGTGTATGGAGTGTCTCCATAATTCAGTCAGTGTATTTTTTGCCAGCTCCTCACCTTTTCGCCTTTTAAGTGCTGCCGCCACTTCCGCTTGGCAGCATGGGACCAACACAACATACTTGGCATGCTTTTTGATGGCAAAACGTATTGCGTCATCGGTGGCGGTATCACACGCATGCAACGCTGTAACGATATCCACCTTGACGGGCAAGTTACCTGAGGTGATGGACTGCTCTACCGACAAATTTAGAAATGACATACCTGTAAAGTTTAGTCGTGCCGCCAGCTCCTGTGAACGACTAACCAGGTCACTGCGCGACTCTATGCTGTATACGTGGGATGCGCTCGACAACGTCTTAAAAAATAAGTCGTACAAAATGAATCCCAGGTAAGACTTTCCGGCCCCATGATCAACCAGCTGAACACCCCCGTGCTCTTGCCATATCTCGCTTAGCAGTGGATTGATGAACTGAAAGAGGTGGTAGACCTGCTTGAGCTTGCGCCTGGAATCCTGATTCATCCTCCCGTCTCGGGTTAGGATGTGTAACTCTTTGAGCAGGTCAATTGATTGGCCAGGCTTTATGTCGTGCATGTCATTCTCTGATGATCGCCTTCGGTGACCCGCTAGGAAAAAGGTAGCTCTGCCGTGCCTGCACCTATGGTACCGACCTCGTGTACTGCTTTTATAAAATCTGCACGCTGATGCAATTCGGTCCAGGTATCAGAATGGTGGTGCCCACGCATTCTGGTCAGGCGTGCCTTGCTGGTCGCCGGCATATCCCACTTCAGCTGAGCCAATAGCTCGTCTGCCATGGACGGTTGATTGCATACCAAAACCATGTCGCAGCCGGCGTATAAGGATGCCTCCGCGCGCTGCAAAATTCCACCCGCTACCGTAGCACCTTCCATGCTGAGGTCATCACTAAAGATGCATCCCTCAAAACGCAGCTCACCACGCAGGATGGTTTTGAGCCATACCGCAGAGAAGCCGGCTGGATCTTTGTCTACTTTTGGGTAAATAACGTGTGCTGGCATAATTGCAGTCAAGCCAAAATTGATCATTTGGCGAAATGGGACCAGGTCGCATAACTCAATATCGACATAGCTACGTTCATCTATTGGTATCTCAAGATGTGAATCGGCATGTACATAGCCATGTCCCGGGAAGTGTTTGCCGACAGTAGCCATCCCACCCTGCTTAAGTCCGATCATCAGGCCATGCGCGAGCTCTGTAATAGCCTGTGGTTCAGAATGAAAGGCGCGATCTCCGATTACCTTACTGGCACCAAAGTCTACATCCAGTATTGGGGTAAAGCTAAAGTCGACCCCACAGGCACGTAATTCTGCGGCCAGTACGTAACCCACCTGCTTTGCAAGGTGCACGGCATGTCGTGGATGCTCGTTCCAAATGTTGCCAAGTTCTCTCATGGGTGGGATACGTGTAAAGCCATCAACAAAGCGTTGCACTCGCCCACCTTCGTGATCCACAGAAATTAGCAATGGCGGATCACGAAGTGCACGAATACTTTCCGTCAGCTGTTCCAGCTGACGCGGAGACTCGTAATTACGAGAAAAAAGTATCACCCCACCCACCAACGGATGACGCAGGCGCGCCTCATCCTCCTTGGTGAGCGAAATCCCTGCAACATCTAGCATGCATGGACCTATTCCCATTTTATTTCCCTTGCTGACACTTTTAATCTAACTTTCATTTTTTTCCAGGACTACAAAGGCTACGGCAACATCACTGTCGTCACTAATGCTCAGGTGATGATGCGTGGCGCCAAGATGCTTGATGTATACAGCCAATTCGTCATCAAATTTAAAAACAGGTTTGCCAAGCTCGTCATGGATTACACTAATTTTTTGTAAGGCCACGGGGTGACGCAGACCGCTACCCATCGCTTTTGCTAGCGCCTCTTTGGCGGCAAAGCGCTTCATGAGCAAACGCGCCGGATCCCTGTTCGAGTGGTATTCCGATAGCTCCTGATGACTTAAGATTTTCTGCGCAAAGCGCTCCCCATAGTTTTTATGGATTGCAACTATGCGTGCGTATGGAACAATGTCTGTGCCGATACCGTAGATCATGACAAGTGAGCATTCATAGCTATACCGAACCGCCGACGAGCAAAGACTTCATTTTTCTAACGGCCTCTTCCAAGCCAACAAATAGCGCCTCAGCAATTATGGCGTGTCCGATATTAAGTTCGCAGATATTGGGGATTGTGACAATGGGCTGTACGTTGCAATAATTCAATCCATGTCCGGCGTTGACCTGCAGCCCAAGAGTATTTGCATGCAATGCGGCGCGCTGAATACGCGCCAATTCCTCCGCCCGATGTTGTGGGCTTGTTGCATCGGCGTATTTGCCAGTGTGTATCTCTATTACTGGCGCGCCAGCCTTCCGCGCCCCATCTATTTGACTCTCATCGGCATCCAAGAATAATGATACGCGAATGCCTGCCGCCGTGCAGCGCTCGCAAGCGCGTTTCACATTATCAAAATTTCCCAACACATCCAATCCGCCCTCAGTAGTTAATTCCTCACGTCGTTCTGGTACAAAACAGATATCGTGCGGCTTGATGCGTAAGGCAATAGCAATCATCTCTTCGGTAATTGCACTCTCAAGATTCATGCGTGTCTTCAAGATGTCGCGCAAGATCTCGACATCCCTGTCTTGGATGTGCCGACGATCTTCACGCAAATGTAGTGTAATTATGTCTGCGCCGGCCGCCTCGCCACTTAGTGCCGCCTGAATGACATCTGGGTAACTTGTGCCTCGCACCTGACGTAACGTGGCAACGTGATCGATATTAAGTCCCAGCTTGATCATATTCTCTGCAAATCCTTTATTAGTTCCCGAGTGTGTAAGGTCTTCCCTGCAAGATACTGGTTAAGTAGCATGCGCATTAATTGCTTGCTTTGCAGCGCACTTAGGGTGTCACAGTAATCATCGGAAGCAATATCTTGCAATGTCTTCCCCAGAATTAACACGCCTACCGACGCATCCAGTTTATTCAGGCTGCTTGATGTAGCGCGTACCGCACCACGCTCAAATACATAGCAATATGTGACACTTGGGTCAATTGGCTCATTGCTATCAGCCTCCCCTGTTAACAATAACGCATAACCCAGCTCTTGTAGCAAATGTTTTTCAAAACAACGCAATATGCTTGCGTGGTCGCCCTCGTTTGCCAGCCTCTGTACGGCATGCCTATAGCAATCAAATAACTTTTCGTGCGGATCGTCACGCACCATTAGGTTTAGCAGCAATTCGTTCAGATACAAACCGCACAGCAACGCCTTTCCATATAGTTGAGGTTGCCCACCCTGCCATTCAGCACTATGCAGAGTACGCAACTCATGCTTTCCAAACCAGCTTAACGTCAACGGCTGGAAGCTCATTAGCGATCCACGTAATATCGATCTCGGGCGCCTTGCGCCACGTGCAACCAAGGCCACACGACCGTGTTGTCGTGTTAGCGCCTCCAGAATCAGACTCGTTTCACGGTACGGGTAGCTGTGCAGAACAAAAGCGGGTTCATTCTCTAGCTTTTTTTTGTGCGACTGCAATTTACCTCAGTTCCTTTCATTTTTGCCACACGGGTGGACTGCGATGAATCAATGAGCTCGATTGATCAGCGGCTTGAGCGAGTGAAATTTATCGGCATGCACGTGAAATAGTGCACCAGCTAATCGTATCCCAAACTCTTTAACACGTACGCATTGTCCGCCCAACCACTGCGCACCTTAATCCACACCTCAAGATGAACCTTGCCATCAAAGAGTCTCTCCATGGCCAATCGTGCTTGTGTGGCAATTTCCTTTAATTTTTCACCATTCTTGCCAATTAACATTGCCTTGTGTGAATCTTTATCCACGAGAATGGCTGAGTGAATACGGCGAAGCTTCCCTTCAACCTTAAATTGCTCGATGACTACGCTCACCGAGTAAGGCAACTCATCCCCGGTAAGGCGAAATATTTGCTCGCGTATTAATTCACCAGCGATAAATCGCTCATTGCGATCCGTCACTTCGTCCTCATGGTATATTTTGTCACCCTCTGGCAAGTATGGTCGAATAGCATCCAGCAGGGTATCTAGCTGCGTATCTCGTTTTGCGCTCACCGGTACAATGGCTGAAAAGTCACGCTGCTTTGCCATCAATTGCATAAATGGTAGCAATTCAAGCTTGCTTTCGAGATTATCTATTTTATTAATGACCAGCAAGACTGGTATCTCTTGCGGCAAAAGTTTCAGCACCTGGCTGTCACGCTCATCAAAATTCAGCGCCTCAATAACAAACAAGACAACACTCACATCGTGCAGACTGCTGGTCACTACACGATTTAAACCACGATTTAAGCCGTTCAGGTGAGTCGTTTGAAATCCTGGTGTATCTACAAATACAAATTGCGCAAGCTCTTCAGTCAGTATTCCAGAAATACGGTGGCGTGTTGTTTGTGCCTTGCGTGATGTGATGCTTATTTTTTGACCAATCAAATGATTGAGTAACGTTGACTTACCCACATTTGGGCGGCCAATAATAGCGATGAACCCACTACGGAATCCATGTGAGCTCATGGTATTTTTTTAATGTGATGGTAAGCGGTCTCTGCTGCAACTTGTTCCGCAACACGACGACTGCTGCCCTTGCCAAGCGTACAAATTTGCAATTGCTCTATCTTACATTCAACCTGAAATAGCTGTGCGTGCGCCTCCCCTTGAGTTGCAATGACAGTATATTTTGGCAGCTTAAGCCGCTTCCCCTGTAGGCATTCCTGCAGCAATGTTTTGTAATCTTTGCATAACATTTGTGCATCTGCTTGCCCAATAAGCGGGACATACATTTGCAACACAACCTTTTGCGCTGCAATAAAATTTGAATCTAGCAATACGGCACCAAATAGGGCCTCCATGGCATCAGCAAGTATAGACGGGCGGCGGAATCCGGCGCTCTTACGCTCCCCGTCTCCCAGCAATAATAGTTCACCCAGATGCAATTGTTGAGCTAGAGTAAATAGGGTTTGCTGATTAACGAGGTTGGATCGCAGACGAGACAGGTCGCCCTCCGGTAAACTTGGGTAGGTATCATATAGGTACTTAGCTACGACACAGTTGAGCACACTGTCGCCTAGAAATTCCAGGCGCTCGTTGTGTTCCGGACTGTAACTGCGATGCGTCAGGGCGCGTTCCAGTAGCTTAGATTGCGTAAAGGAATAGCCAATCGCAGTGCATAGTGAGTCGCGGCTCATCGACTGTTTATCCCCCATTTGCTTTGGCTGACCATAGCCAGCAACCACGGTCACACTTAACAAAAATTATTTGACTGCTTGGGTGGATGTGGTGCATTACAAGCGAGCCATAATTAATTGATGGGTAAGCCAATACGTTTTAGATCATTAAAATTCATCCACACCATAAAGGCCTTACCAACTATCATTTTGTCCGGCACGAAGCCCCAGTACCTACTATCTCGACTGTTGTCACGATTGTCTCCAAGCATAAAATAATGTCCGGCTGGAACCGTGCAGCGTAGCTCGCTGTCGCTGTAACGACAGCTCTCTTGGTGTGGAAATTCTGCCACCGAGCTTAGGCGTATGCTGGGCGCCTCCGGATTCATTAGTATTGAATGTGTGCGTCCGGTTAGGCTCTCTTTGCGACGCTCAGCGTGCACAAAGTTTAACGTGGGCTCAATATAATTGTAATCACCATCAGGCTGTTGCTCCTGTGGAATCTCATTCACAAACACCACCTTATTACGGTATAAAATGCGGTCCCCGGGCAATCCAACTACTCGCTTAATGTAATCCAGTGATGGATTTTCTGGGTAGTGGAACACCATCACGTCGCCACGGGCCGGGGAATTGATCGCGTATAACTTTATTCCAATGATAGGCAGACGAATACCGTAGGCAAACTTATTAACCACAATAAAGTCGCCTACTTGTAGCGTGGGTATCATTGATCCTGATGGTATCTTGAACGGCTCAACCAAGAATGAGCGCAATAAAAATACCGCCAAGATAACGGGGAAGAAACTTTTTGAGTACTCTACCCACCAAGGCTCCTTGGCGGACACCTCTCGTTTTGGTTGTAGCAACAGACGATCCAGCAACCACAGGCAGCCGGTGACCAGCAATAGCACAAACATAATCAAAGCAAAATCCATCCTGAATCCCTGTTGTTATGCTACTTGTCACCCACCTGCAGTATAGCCAAAAAAGCTTCCTGGGGAATCTCAACGTTACCCACCTGTTTCATTCGCTTCTTCCCCGCCTTTTGCTTCTCTAGTAACTTACGTTTGCGTGAAATGTCACCCCCGTAGCACTTGGCCAGCACATTCTTTCGTAAGGCCTTAACATTCTCACGGGAGATAATATTTGAACCCACGGCAGCCTGAATCGCCACATCAAACATCTGTCGAGGAATAAGTTCACGCATCTTGGCAGCCACTTCGCGGCCACGAAATTGACTATTGCTACGATGCAATATAATCGCCAGTGCGTCCACTTTCTCACCGTTAATTAGCATATCAACTTTGACAACATCGGCAGGGCGATATTCTTTGAACTCGTAGTCCATAGATGCGTACCCACGCGAAATAGATTTTAGTCGATCGAAGAAATCTAGTACGATTTCCGCCATGGGTATCTCGTAAACTAATAACACCTGCTTGCCGTGGTAGCTCATGTCACGCTGTAAGCCACGCTTCTGAGTGCAGAGGGTGATTACCGCACCAACATACTCCTGTGGCATATAGAGGTTGACTGTTACGATAGGCTCTCGAATTTCCTCAATCTTGGAAGGGTCTGGCATTTTTGATGGATTGTCTACCACGAGCAACGTTCCGTCGCGCTGCATCACCTCGTAGATAACGGTGGGTGCGGTGGTAATCAAATCCATATCGAACTCGCGTTCTAATCGCTCTTGCACAATCTCCATGTGCAGGAGCCCCAGAAATCCACAACGAAAACCAAATCCTAGTGCTTGTGATACCTCTGGCTCATACTGCAATGAGGCATCGTTCAATCTAAGTTTCTCTAGTGAATCTCGTAGTGCTTCGTACTGATTTGATTCAACTGGAAACAGTCCCGCAAAGACCTGCGGCTGCACCTCTTTGAAGCCCTTCAGGGCGATGGCAGTTGGCCTGTTTACCAACGTGATGGTGTCACCAACTTTGGCCGCCTTTAACTCCTTGATGCCGGCAATAACAAAGCCGACCTGGCCGGCAGTCAGAATTTCACGTGGTTGCGATTTTGGCGTAAATACACCGATGTGCTCGGTTAGGTGTTGCGCACCGGTGGCCATTAGTAAAATCCTATCCTTTGGCCTCAGTGTTCCATTAAAAATACGCACCAGCATAACTACGCCTACGTAGTTATCAAACCACGCATCTATAATTAACCCACACAATGGTGCAGCTGGATCTCCCTCGGGAGCTGGCACTTTAGCAATCAGGGCTTCCAGCACATCGTGCACGCCCACTCCTGTCTTGGCTGAGCAACGCGTCGCGTTCTGCGCATCAATACCAATAACTTCCTCAATCTCCTCAATGGCATTTTCTGGATTGGCTGATGGTAAATCAATCTTATTTAAGACTGGCACCACCTCCACCCCAAGATCAAGAGCGGTGTAACAGTTGGCTACTGTTTGTGCCTCTACACCCTGAGATGCATCGACGACCAGCAGCGCTCCTTCGCAAGCAGTCAAGGATCGCGACACCTCATAAGAAAAGTCCACATGACCCGGTGTGTCGATTAAGTTCAGGTTGTATATGTTGCCGTCTTTCGCCTTGTATTGCAGAGCAGCCGTCTGCGCCTTTATGGTAATGCCACGCTCCCGCTCCAAGTCCATCGAATCGAGAACCTGCGCTTCCATTTCGCGATCAGAGAGGCCTCCACACAGCTGAATAATACGATCTGCAAGGGTGGACTTTCCATGGTCTATATGGGCAATAATGGAAAAATTACGAATATGCTGCATCTATATGTTTACTATTTCTGATTATCTTAATTTGGTTGCACTTATTATAAATAAGCAAATGATTTAGATGGATATATGTAGAAAACTATGCACACGCAGCGTTAGCCAGAGCTTGAACTGCAATCCGCAATTATATCGCTAAATCATGGCCATCTGTTAAAAGCTGCAATTAATCACCTTCACAATAAAGACGTGAATTGCCAACAACGCGATGGTTATCTCAACGCTTGGATGAGCTACAAAAACAACAGCCGGGAGGATACTACGGGAGGCGCGGAATACGTTGACTTACTTAGTAAGTAGCCGCAGGCACATCCAAGATTATGGGTGTGCCTGGGCCTAGCTAATTATTTCTTTTTACCACCTTTGCCAGCAACCGCTTCTTTTAGCTTGCTACCAACTTTAAATTTCGTAACTCTCTTAGCTGGTATCTTCAGCTCCTTACCTGTAGCTGGGTTGCGACCAATTCGAGCAGCGCGTTGTTCAACTGCGAAAGTGCCAAAACCAATCAGCTGTACATTGTTACCCTTTACTAGGGATGCTTGTATAGCGACTATCAAAGCATTCAAGGTGCCTTCAACACTTGCCTTAGTGCTTTTTGTGGACTTGGCTACCGCTTCAATCAGTTCTGCTTTGTTCATAGTTATAACTCCATTTAGTTTAAAAATACCGCGCTTTATGGCTGTATCAAGTCATCCCAAAGTGAATGATGATTAGCAGCTCGTCTCAATATAGCAACATATTCTTACAAAAGCTAGATTATTCAGGCTGAGTTATCAACTTTAAATCTGGCGTGACTATCGCTGGCTCTGGGCATGGTGGGGTCGAACTGGAGGATCTGTCGAATTTTTTGATGCATTGTCACCAGTGATGGCACTACAACTTTAGGCCGTACGATTTATACTAATTTGAATAAATTCAATTTGTTAAAAACAACATCGCCCGCACATATTAATTCGTGAGACACTTACTTTGGGCAGAGTTTTCACCAACGTGGTACGCCCCGATATTAGGAGACTCCTCACAATGCTACTCAATCAAATTGTTGCTGATTTTGCAATACCTGCCACTTCTGGGGTAATTTTCAAGCTCTCTTCGACACGCGGCAAGCGACTGGTCATCTATTTCTACCCTAAAGATGACACCCCTGGCTGCACTACGGAAAGCCAGCAATTTCGTGATCTGTATGCAGATTTTAAAAAAATAAATTGTGAGGTTGTGGGCGTCTCGCGTGATGATCTAAAATCACATGAGGCTTTTAAGGCCAAGTTTACTTTACCATTTGCTCTGCTGTCAGACACAGAGGCAACAGTATGCGATCAGTTCGGTGTAATTAAGTTAAAGAACTTATATGGAAAGCAGATCAAGGGTATCGAACGTAGCACCTTTGTAATTAACTGCGATGGTTTTTTGATTAAGGAGTGGCGCGGTATAAAAGCAGATGGACACGCTCAAGAGGTGCTGCAATTTATGCAGTCACTGCCCGTATAACAATACTGAGCTCAATCAATAATTTCAATCTGAATCATGGACAAGAAGGTGTATAAAAAAGATACGGCATGGCGCGATGAGCTTAGTTCGGAGCAGTATGACGTATGTCGTCAAGCTGCCACCGAGCCAGCTTTTACTGGGGTATACTGGGATTGCAATGACAGCGGCCTATATCGCTGCGTATGTTGTAGCAATGCATTGTTTCATTCAGACACAAAGTACAACTCCGGGAGCGGTTGGCCAAGCTTTTGGCAGTCTTGTGAGCCAGACAGACTTACAGTAAAAACGGATGTTAGTCACGGAATGCAGCGCGATGAGGTTCTGTGTGCTCGTTGCGATGCCCATCTCGGTCACGTCTTCAAAGATGGTCCGAAGCCCACCGGATTGCGCTATTGCATCAACTCCGCCGCCTTAACACTAGACCAAAAATAATTTCCACGGCATAATATCTCGTCATGAAAATGCTATTTGATCTATTCCCAGTTCTGTTGTTTTTTATCGCCTTTAAGGTATTTAACATCTACGTTGCCACTGGTACCGCAATCGCCGCTACCGTCATTCAGATCATCTGGGTTAAATGGCGACACGGCAAGGTTGATACCATGCTCTGGGTGAGTTTCGTCATCATCGCTATATTTGGCGGCGCGACGCTAGCTCTTCATGATGAAACATATATCAAATTTAAACCCACTATCCTGTACTGGTTATTTGCGGCGATATTAATTGGCTCTAATTTGCTCTTAAAGAAAAACCTTATGCGCACCCTGCTACAAGAAAAAATAATCCTGCCAGCGAGGGTGTGGGGTCAGCTTAATTTGAGCTGGGGAATCTTCTTTGCTGTACTTGGTGTTGTCAATTTATATGTTGCCTTTAATTTCTCCACGGACGCGTGGGTTAATTTTAAAATTTTTGGCACTACCGGCATGATGTTGCTATTCATAGTGTTCCAGGCTATGTTGCTAACAAAATATACACACGAAGGAAACGATTGATGCTCTACGCCATCGTTGGTAAAGATGTGCCAGACAGCCTCACAAAGCGTCTTGCTGTGCGCTCTGAGCACGTGGCACGCCTTCAGGTGCTACAGGATAAGGGCAGCCTAATTTTGGCCGGACCCTTCCCTGTTGCGGATGCATTTGATTCGGGTACCTCTGGATTTTCAGGTAGTTTGATAGTGGCTGAATTTGATACCTTAAGTGATGCAGAGGCATGGGCACAAGCTGATCCGTATACAACTACTGGAGTTTACGAAGAAGTTATAATCAAGCCGTTTAGAAGGACATTCCCAACATGATTTGCTCCACAGTGGATCGCATAGGCCAAATGAACGCTCTTCTTGAGGTGTTGCAGCCCACTCAAGTCAAAATTGTCGATGACAGCCATAAGCATGCTGGCCATGTGGGAGCCCGCGGAGGTGGTGGGCATTACCACCTTTTAATTGTATCCAATCAATTTGATGGAAAGCCCACTGTCTCGCGACATCGCATGATATACACTGCGCTTGGAGAAATGATGAAGCATGATATCCATGCGCTGGCTATTGTCGCGCACACGCCAGAAGAATTAAATTAAGTTGTTAATTGAAAATCCTAAAGGAGTATCGAAATAATGTTTAGATTGCTAAAGTTTTATATCTGTAGTTTATGCTTTGCGCTTTCCGTTAATCAGGCTTACGCCCAAGAAAAACCTGCGGCAGTGGTTAATGGTGTCGCTATACCACAGGCGCAAGTAAATCTACTTATCAAGGCTGCCGCCTTGCAGGGTAAGCCAGATACACCAGAGCAAAGAAAATCTACTCAAGATTACCTGGTTAACCGCGAAATAATGGCGCAGGAGGCGATACAGCGCGGTTATGACAAGCAACCAGAAACGATTAGTCAATTTGAGCTGGCCAGACAGACTGTTTTAGTCAATGCATTTCTTCAGGATCACATCAAGAATCATCCCGTCACAGAAGATGCAATCAAAAAGGAGTACGAGGCGCTAAAAAAAGAAGCAGGTAGCAAGGAGTATGGTTTGCGTCACATTTTGGCCAAAGACGAGAGCGAGGCCAAATCAATTGCCGCTCAGATAAAAAAAGGTGCAAAGTTTGAAGATCTAGCAAAAAAATACTCCCTGGACCCTGGCTCAAAAGACAAGGGCGGCTCTCTGGGTTGGGCCATGCCAACTAACTTTATACCCGCGTTTGCAGATGCCTTCGTCAATCTCAAAAAAGGGGGCGTAAGCTCACCAATAAAGGTTGAAGATGGGTGGCATCTAATTAAAGTAGATGACGTTCGGGACTTCAAGTTCCCGTCCTACAGGGACCTCAAAGGAAAAATCACGCTATCCCTGCAACAGCAGGGTATACAAAAGACTATTGTTGATATGCGCGCCAAGGCAAAAATTGAATAGCGCGTAGCCAGGACAACAAAAAAGCGACTTCGGTCGCTTTTTTGTTTTGATTTCTACAGGTCACTAATTAACCCATTTTCGCGCATTTTGAAACATTCTTAACCACGCCCCATTTTCCCCCCACTCCCGTGGGTACCAAGAGTGCTGTACCGCCCTAAATAATCTTTCCGGATGCGGCATCATGATACTAAACCGCCCATTTGGTGTGGTTAGCCCAGTGACACCCTGTGGCGATCCGTTTGGATTAAGTGGATAGACTTCTGTGGGTTGGCCGTAGTTATTAACGTAGCGCATTGTGATTAATCGCTGTGCCATTTTTGCGTGCCTCTCATTATTGAAGCTAGCGTACCCCTCGCCATGAGCAACCACAATTGGCATAAAACTTCCCGCCATACCATCAAACAAAATTGAGGGTGAGCGTTGCACCTCAACCATAACAAAACGGGCTTCAAATTGCTCAGATAGGTTGCGTGAAAACTGCGCCCAATGCTCTGCACCCGGAATGATTGTATATAAGTTACTCATCATTTGGCAGCCATTGCAAACTCCCAGGGCAAACGTATCGTCACGATTAAAGAAATTTTCAAACTCATCGCGTGCACGAAGGTTGAATAATATTGACTTTGCCCACCCCTCCCCGGCGCCCAATACATCCCCATAGGAAAACCCGCCACAGGCAGCCAAGCCTCTGAAGCCTGTTAATTTCACACGGCCAGCGATGATGTCACTCATATGCACATCCACCGCCGAGAATCCAGCGCGATCAAATGCTGCCGCCATCTCAACGTGACCATTTACACCTTGCTCGCGCAAAATCGCGATTGCTGGACGTGTTTTTAACAACGCAGGCGTTATAATATTTTTGCTTGGATCGTAAGTAAGGTTGGCATGCAAGCCCGGGTCGCTCTCGTCTAGGATGTGGTCATACTCTTGCTGTGCACAGATTGGGTTGTCACGTAATCTCTGCATCTGGTAAGTTGTCTCAGACCAAATACGCTTCAAATTAATTCCGGTATCACTAAACAAGCTCTTGCCATTACGCACGATATCCACGGTGCTGGTTGTATTTATTTTGGCAATCGGACTTATCGTTAAAAGCTCATCATTACGCAGAAGATCCAGCACATACTGCAAATCCACATTGGACACCTGTATTACTGCGCCAAGCTCTTCGTTGAATAATATACTTAACTCATCGCCTCGCAATCGATCAATATTTATAGTTAATCCAACATGTGTCGCAAATGCCATTTCGCACAGGGTGGTGAAGACCCCGCCATCCGAGCGGTCATGGTATGCCAAAAGCTTGCCCTCGGCATTTAGTCGCTGTATGGCACCAAAGAAACTTTTTAGTTTGCTTGGGTCATCTAAATCCGGTCCAACATTTCCTGTTTGCTTGTAAACCTGTGCCAGGGCAGAACCTCCAATTCTATTTTTTTCTTCCCCTAAATCAATTAGTAATAGCGTTGTATTTAAGTCAATTGTTAGTTGTGGGGTCAATGTTGACCTTGTGTCAATGCACGGCGCAAAGGCTGTCACGATGAGTGACAATGGTGCGGTTACTGACTTTTGTTCTGCGCCTTCGTCCCACACCGTACGCATAGACATGGAGTCTTTTCCCACGGGAATAGCAATGCCCAATTGCGGGCACAACTCCATACCGACGGCACGCACCGTATCAAAAAGTGCCACATCCTCACCAGGATGACCAGCAGCAGCCATCCAGTTGGCTGATAGCTTAATATCACCAATTTTCCGAATACGTGCCGCTGCAATATTGGTGACCGCCTCCCCCACAGCCATTCGACCAGAGGCAGGTGGATTGAATACCGCCAATGGGGTACGCTCACCCAGAGCAAATGCTTCGCCCAACGAAGTGCTAAAACCCATCGAGGTGACTGCTACATCCGCAACCGGAACTTGCCATGGCCCAACCATTTGGTCACGCGCAGTTAGCCCGCCGACAGTACGGTCACCGATGCTAATTAAGAAGGTTTTGTCAGCCACAGAAGGTAAGCGCAGTATACGTTTTATCGCATCCGAGAGACTGATATTGCTCGAATCAAATGCGGGATGCTTTACAATTTTCCGACTCACATTCCGTGTCACTTTAGGTGGATTTCCCAGCAAAACCGACAAGGACATATCAACCGCATTATTTTTAAACAACTCGTCGTGCACAATCAATTGATCGCCACCAATTACCTGCCCAACCACCGCAAATGGGCAGCGCTCCCGTTCACACATAGCCTTAAATTCATCGGCCCGAATAGGATCAATGGCCAGTACGTAGCGCTCCTGTGCCTCATTGCTCCATATTTGCATTGGTGACATTTTGCTCTCTTCAGATGGAATGGCACGTAATTCAAAATGAGCGCCACGCTTACTACCATGAACAAGCTCAGGCAGAGCATTGGAAACCCCTCCCGCACCAACGTCATGTATAGATAATATGGGATTTTTCTCACACATTTGCCAGCAACGATCAATTACCTCCTGTGCACGACGCTGCATTTCAGGATTGCCGCGCTGAACCGAAGAAAAATCCAGGTCTTCGGCATTGACGCCAGTATCCATACTAGATGCCGCACTTCCGCCCAATCCAATTAACATTCCCGCACCACCCAGTTGGATCAACAGCGAGCCAATTGGTAATGCATGTTTATGCGTATCTCGTGCCGAGATGCTGCCAACCCCTCCAGCCAACATGATGGGCTTATGGTATCCGCGCATTTCATTGTCAACCATCTCTTCGAACGTACGAAAATATCCAGCCAAATTAGGTCGACCAAATTCATTGTTGAATGCCGCGCCACCCGTTGGGCCCTCCAACATAATTTGTAACGCAGAAGCAATGCGTGTTGGTTTGCCATAAATAGAGTGAGCGTGATTCTTATTGGGTGAGCTCTGAACGCGAACGTTATCGAAAATTTCCCACGGCTGACCGAAACCAGGAATGTTTAAATTTGATACAGAAAATCCAGTCAATCCTGCCTTGGGTTTTGATCCTGAGCCAGTTGCACCTTCATCACGTATCTCACCACCAGCCCCGGTGGCCGCCCCAGCGAAAGGGGAGATAGCCGTGGGATGGTTGTGTGTCTCAACCTTCATTAGCGTGTGTGTTAATTCGTTGCTGTAGGCGTAGCGCCTGTCCGCACGCGGATAGAAGCGCTCTACATGCGCCCCTTCAATAACCGATGAGTTATCAGAATACGCAACAATCGTACCATCTGGATTTAATCTATGGGTATTGCGAATCATATCGAACAATGAAATTGCTTGTTGTTCGTTATCTATTACCCAGTCTGCATTAAAAATCTTGTGGCGACAGTGCTCCGAATTTGCTTGAGCAAACATCATTAACTCTACATCGGTTGGATTGCGTCCCACCTGTTTAAAATTTTTCACCAGATAATCAATCTCGTCATTGGATAACGCCAACCCCATGTCGCCATTAGCCTCCACGAGGGCCACCCTTCCGTCACGTAGAATGTTTACGATCTCAAGTGGTGCCGGCTCACCGCTAGCAAAAATATTTTTTGCAACCCCCTTTAAATCTATCTTGAGATTAGCTAGTGGGCCTAGAGCGGATTCTGTCATGCGATCGTGCACGAGCGATAACAGCGCTGTTAATTCTACTTGCGTTATACGCTGACCATCATTTGTCTTTATGGAGTAGACGATCCCGCGTTCAATACGCGCAACCATTGGAAGATTGCAATGTAATGCAATGTTGGTAGCCTTTGAGGACCATGGTGAAACGGTGCCTAGGCGTGGCACAACTAGCAGTTGCTCGAATGTGCCCTTGGTGTCTGTTTTTTCATCTCTCAGACAAAGTAACGCACGCAATAATTTTAATTCAGCAGCGGAAGGTTGCCCCTTGAGTGCAATAAAATATAAGTAATATGCATTCGTAACGTACAGCCTAGACGAGACGTCGCTAACGCCAGTACGCAATTTCTCAAGACGGGACAGGGATAACGCAGGCTTTCCAATGGATACGCGGAACATAAACAAGTTATCAGGAGCTATTAGAACAGCTTGAGATTATACTATGGCACACCGATCCAGCCTCAATGATAATAACCCCATGCGAAATAAGCAAAAAATCTCATTATCCCATAAGGGCGCCCCATCTGATTTTGGGTCGATTGTTGACACACAAAAACAAAAACAGCAGTAGCAAATGTCTTTTTCGATTGATATTCGCGAAGAGTCAGGAATTCGCACCCTACACTTTGGTTCCGACTGGATTCAAGGTGCAATGCGTATCGCGCGTCCATTGACTCTGGAACTTGATTACACAAGAGAGATGATGGTTAGTCTGTTACTGCGTGATGAAGCGCGGTTCCCTAAGCGAGTTTTATTGATCGGCCTTGGTGCTGCCTCGCTAACCAAATTTATTTATCACCACAAGCCGTTATCGCATCTCACAGTGGTGGAAATCGAACCAAGAGTGGTCGCTGCTGCACGGCAGTTTTTTAAGTTACCCGAGGATCCGAATCGATTAAAAATCGTGATCGATGATGGCGCTCAATTTATCGCCAACAGCGACCGGGTTTACGATTTAATCTTGGTCGATGGATTTGATGCCAATGCTCACGCTGGCACACTGGACACGCCCACCTTCTATCGAATGGCACGTACCCATCTAAATCAGAATGGAATTATGGCTGTTAATCTCCTGGGGCGTAGTCGTGGCTTCAGTAGTAGCCTTGCCCGTATACGTAATGCGTTTGATGATCGAGTTCTCACCTTTCCATCCTGTGACAGTGGCAACGCTATCGCTTTTGCCGCAACAGGGACCGCTGTCTGCCTTTCGATGTACGACCTCAGGGATCGGGCCACCATACTCAAAAATAAAACTGGCCTAAATTTACTCAGGGCATTGACACGCTTAGAAGCGTCCCATATTTGCAAGAATGAAATTCTCAATATTTGATTACCATGCATTTTATCCCTGCCAGTATTAACCAATTATTTTCATGCACCACATAGGCACATGGCACAGATAAGTCGACGAACCTACTCAGCCACGATCGCACAACAGCTTACTGATGCGGGAATTGCACCACTATTGTCACGCATTTACGCGGCGCGTGGAATATGCGATGTAACACAGCTCAACACTAGCCTAAAGCACTTGCTTCCATTTACGCAATTAAAAAATGTGCAGGACATGGCATGTATTTTGGCTGATGCAATCTCAAAAAAATACAAACTTACGATCGTGGCGGATTACGATGCAGACGGTGCAACCGCTTGCGCTGTAGGCATTCGTGGCCTACGCAGGCTAGGGGCAAAGGTAGACTTCCTCGTTCCGAATAGATTTGAATATGGCTATGGCTTGACACCAGAAATCGTACGCTTAGCAGCAAAATCAACCCCCGATATCTTGATCACCGTGGATAATGGTATTGCCAGCGTAGAGGGCGTAGCGGAGGCTAATCGCTTGGGCATTCAGGTGCTTATTACGGACCATCACTTGCCCGGTGATACCCTGCCGGACGCACTTTGCATTGTCAACCCAAACCAACCTGGCTGTCATTTTCCCAGCAAAAATTTAGCCGGGGTTGGCGTCATGTTCTACGTACTACTTGCCTTGCGTGCCGAATTTAGAACGCGTGGCGCATACGAAAATAAAGCAGAGCCAAATCTCAGCGACTTACTTGATCTGGTTGCCCTTGGAACAATTGCAGACGTAGCAAGCCTAGACGACAACAATCGCATCTTGGTACAACAAGGTCTGCAGCGCATTCGTTCCATGCATGCGTGCTGTGGCATTAACGCCTTAATCAAGGTGGCACATAAAAATCATACCCGTGTCTCAAGTTACGAACTTGGCTTCGTCGTTGGTCCGCGACTTAATGCAGCTGGACGATTAGAGGATATGAGTCTCGGAATTGCATGCTTAACTACCGATAATGCTGCGGAAGCCTCAAGTATGGCGATACAGCTTGATGCATTAAACAAAACAAGGCGCAACATAGAGTCAGATATGCAAGCAGCTGCTTTAGCTGCACTTAAAAATATACAGCCAACTGACAGCTTCAGTCTCGCACTCTTTGATCAGACTTGGCATCAGGGTGTCATCGGCATTCTCGCCTCACGCCTAAAAGATCTTTACCATCGCCCCGTCATTGCCTTTGCGCGATCACAAAATGGCGAAATCAAAGGATCTGGGCGCAGCATTCACGGGCTACATCTGCGTGACGCACTGGATCTTGTATCGAAACGCCACCCACACTTATTACAAAAATTTGGTGGTCATGCCATGGCTGCAGGCCTTAGTCTGCGTGAGGAAAATTTCGATGTATTTAAGGTTGCATTCGAAGATGCTGCACGAAGCCTCCTTTCTCCGGCAGACCTCACTAGAGTTATCGAAACAGATGGGCCACTTGAGCCACCTGAATTTTCATTAAGCATCGCCCAAAGTCTAGATCAACAAATTTGGGGGCAGGGATTCACACAACCACTTTTTGAAGGTGAGTTCGAGGTCAGTAGTCAGCATGTGGTCGGCGAAAAACACCTCAAGCTCAAACTTAAGCTCACTAAGTCGGATTTAACATGTGACGCTGTACAATTTTTTTGTACTGATCCAATGCCAAAACGTATTTCAGCGACTTTCAATATGGTCGTTAACGAATACAATAAAAACGTCAACCTGCAACTGATCATTCGGCAATGGTCAGACTTGCACCAGGCCTAACTGGCATACCCATTAAGCTCAATGGTGGAACTTTCAGATATAATTACGATTTATCCACACTCATCATCCCCATGGAATCCGAGCAACTAAACGCCCTTACCCACCAGCTTCAAGATCTCCGCGTACGTAGCAATGAATTGCGGAGGTATCTTTGACTTCAATGGGAAAAAAGAACGATTGGTAGAGGTTTTAATTCTCGCGGAAGATCCATCTATCTGGCAGGACAGTAAGCGCTCCCAGGAACTGGGACGTGAGCGAAAAACACTAGAGGGCGTCGTTTTAACTTTAAGTCAGCTACATCAGGATCTTAATGATACAACAGAGCTTTTTGAGCTAGCCCTAGCTGAACATGACGATGCCAGCCTCAATGGCATCCTGCAAGATACGAAAGCGATGGAGCAAAAAGTAGCCGATATGGAATTTCGGCGCATGTTCTCAAAGCCAATGGACTCCAATAATTGCTTCCTTGATATTCAGTCAGGATCTGGCGGCACGGAAGCGCAGGATTGGGCTTCAATGCTACTGCGCATGTATCTGCGCTACTGTGAAAATAAAAAATTTCAGGTGGACGTACTGGAGCAGTCCACTGGTGAAGTGGCAGGCATCAAGGGTGCCATATTAAAAATAACCGGCGACTATGCATATGGCCATCTGCGTACCGAGACCGGCGTGCATCGCTTAGTACGCAAATCTCCCTTCGATTCAGGAAATCGACGCCACACTTCATTTTCCAGTGTATTCGTTTATCCAGAGGTAGATGAATCTATTGCGATAGACATAAATCCAGCTGACCTGCGTGTGGACACCTATCGCGCAAGTGGCGCGGGTGGGCAGCACATAAACAAAACTGACTCTGCGGTCCGCATTACACATGCCCCAACTGGCATTGTTGTGCAGTGTCAAAGTGATCGATCGCAGCACCGAAACCGTGCCGAAGCGATGGCAATGCTAAAGTCTCGCATGTACGAAGCGGAACTACGTAAACGAAATGCCGAAAAGCAGGTCATGGAAGACGAAAAAACTGATATTGGCTGGGGGCATCAGATAAGATCGTACGTATTGGACCAGTCTCGCATCAAAGATCTACGCACAAATGTTGAAATCGGTAACACACAGGGCGTTCTGGATGGCGACCTAGATGAATTTATCAGTGCCAGTCTCAAGCAAGGGCTGTAGGTAGGCATTCACTCATCCAGCCCTGCTTATTCACTTTGAATTTATGGCTACCGCAAATAGATCAAAATCCATTACTTAAATTGCATGATATGCAGCATTCATGCCACAATTCTGCGTCAGCAATAGCTCATCAATCTTAAAATTTATTAGGCCACTATGACTACGGAACCAAATACACCACAACAAGATGAGAACCAAATCATCACTGAGCGTCGTGCCAAGCTCGCCGCTATTCGCAAAGATGGCATAGCATTTCCAAACGACTTTGAGCGTAAAAATGTAGCCAGTATTCTGCAGGCAAGTTACGGGGCAATGAGCCACGATGAACTCGAAAAGCTTAATATAAGCGTAACTGTGGCTGGTCGCATGATGCTCAAGCGCGTTATGGGGAAAGCTAGTTTCGCCACGATACATGACATGGGCGGACGCATTCAGTTATTCATTAACAACAATGATTCAGGCGAGGTCACACATGAGGCGTTCAAGCACTACGATCTCGGCGACATTCTCGGCGCGACAGGGGTGCTATTTAAAACAAAGACGGACGAGTTGTCCGTGCGTGTATTAAAGCTGCGCTTACTAACCAAGGCGCTGCGTCCGCTTCCAGAAAAATTTCATGGGCTAACTGATCAGGAGCAAAAGTATCGTCAGCGACACCTTGACTTGATTACTAACGAGGGTACGCGTAGCACATTTATTATCCGCTCTAAGGTAATTCAGGCTATACGAGAATTTTTTATACATCGCGACTACCTTGAGGTTGAAACACCTATGATGCATCCCATCCCAGGTGGCGCATCAGCAAGGCCATTCACAACGCACCACAATGCCTTGGATATGCAGTTGTATTTGCGTATCGCACCGGAACTATACTTAAAGCGCTTGGTGGTTGGTGGATTTGAGAAGGTATTTGAGATCAATCGCAACTTTCGTAATGAGGGGCTGTCTACCCGACATAACCCAGAATTCACAATGATCGAGTTTTATGAAGCGTATCGAGACTACCGCTACCTAATGGACTTCACGGAGAAGTTGTTCGGTGAGGTGGCGCGTAAGGTTACGGGTAGTACAGTGCTCTCATATCAGGGTCACGAGATCGACTTAGGAAAGCCATTTCATCGCCTCACTGTCGCACAGGCCATTCAAAAGTATCACCCCCAATTTTCTGATACACAGTTAGAAAATCGTGATTTTCTTATCGTGACATTACAGGATCTAAAGGCAAAGCACAGATCAACAGACGGTGTGGGTGGACTTCAGCTCTCACTATTCGAAGAGTTGACTGAGCATCAACTGCTCGAACCGACTTTTATTATCGATTACCCCGCGGAGGCCTCACCACTTGCGCGTCGAAACGATACACACCCAGAAATCACAGAGCGATTTGAGTTATTCATAATGGGGAGGGAGATTGCAAATGGATTCTCTGAATTAAATGACCCAGAAGATCAGGAAGCACGCTTCGATGCGCAAGTGGCTGCGAGAGCGGCGGGTGACGAAGAGGCGATGCTTAAAGATGTCGACTACATTCGTGCACTGGAGTATGGCCTACCCCCAACCGCTGGGGAAGGTATCGGCATAGATAGGCTGGTAATGCTACTTACCGATAGCCCCAGTATTCGAGATGTTATTTTGTTCCCACATATGCGTCCGGAGCGATAACACAGAAACTAACCCGTACATTCAGGGGTGGATGCACATCAACGCGTCTAATTGGCTGGGTCAGCACGATACACCTTCCCTATCTGCCAATTGAGGAACATTTTATTAGCCGATTCACGCTGAGCTGAGCTTAGCGTAATCGAGTCACGCAACTTTTTCGCATGTTCATTGTTGCCATATTCAACAGCGAGATTTGACCATACGTATGACAGTAACTCATTTTTACTCACACCCACACCAAGGTAATATGCCAAGGCAAGATTGTATTGCGCATTAGTGTTGGCAGAGGCAGAGGCTCTCTCCCATAGTTCAATGGCTTTATTCAGATTTTTTTGCACACCGTCCCCAAAGTAATACATCGATCCTAAATTAAATTGGGCATCTGGGTAGCCCTGTATTACAGCCTTTTGCCACATCTCAACCGCCCGAGCAATGTCTTTTTTAACACCATCACCCCTGTAGTACATTAATCCCAAACTAAATTGCGCATGAGCAAATCCTCGATCTGCCGCATGTTCACGCCATCTCAGGAGCTTAGTGGGATCGCTTGGTATACCCCTTTTGTCTTGATATAACCAGCCAAGCTCCAACTGCGCATCGGCATCTCCTTGCTCTGATGCTTTTTGCAGCCACTCCACACCCAAGATGTCATTCTTAGTTACGCCACGACCATTAACATATGCCAATCCAAGACCAGCCTGCGCCTTGGCGTGACCCTGGATTGCAGCTTTTTCGTACCACTCTGCGGCCCTCCTGGAATCCCTAGCCAAAATCTTATTGTTGTCCCCTGTGTCGTACATCCAAGCCAAATCGTACTGCGCATTCGCATCACCGGACTCCGCGTGTGCTCTTAATTTGGCAAGAACCTCCGCCATACCGAGTTCTTCTTGCGATAACGAAGTTAATTGACCATGCGCACTAAAGACCGCCCCCAATAAGAAAATTGGAAGCAATTTTCCGATGGTGCGCATGCTGATATGCATCAATACCATTTGATAAAATTCCTTAATTAAATATAGAGCTATATAAACAAGACTGTTACCTACTTAACACTTGCCCCTGCTTCCAGCTTGCGGATATTTTTTCTGCTTCGGCACGCTGAACCGAGTTCAAACCAGTTAAATCACGTTGTTTTTTTGCATTTTCATCACCTTGACGGGCCGCAAGATTGTGCCATGCATAGGCCAGCACGCTATCTTTTGCCACGCCCCTGCCATTTTGATACATCCATCCAAGATTGTATTGTGCCTTTATATATCCCTGTGCCGCTGCCTTTTGATACCACGTCACAGCTTTGGCTGGATCTTTGACCACACCCTCACCTGTAAGATGAATCTCTCCAAGTGCAAACTGTGCCTTGGGGTACCCTTGAGCTGCCGCTTTCTCGTACCACTTTATTGCCTTAATGGGGTCTTTGGCGATAGTAGACACCACCTCACCACTGCCATACATCTCCCCAAGCTCAAACTGTGCCTTGGGGTACCCTTGGGCTGCCGCTTTCTCGTACCATTCAACGGCTTTATCGGCATCCAGGGTTACACCAATACCATTGGAATATATCCAGCCTAAACGAGCTTGAGCGCTGGCATCACCGGCCTCAGCCTGCTTTATGACTTGCGTCAAATTGTTATCCTTAGTAGACGAGCCTTCTGCCAAAGCATGGCTATTCCATGCTAAAAAAACAAACATAAATTGAATAATTATTTTCATATTGATCCTATTGTTATAGCGATACGTGAAATATTATCGCATGCAGTACCCAAAAAATTATCCGAAGACACCTGTAGCAATAGTAGTATGCGAGCAACAATTGTCAAGATTTAATTAAACCAATCCAGCTGATCGACCACCATCACGGGGTGCTGACTATCAAAAATCCAAATTCATCAAACACATCCGCTCAACGTTACCATTCAAACAAATAGTGCATGCAGTTTTTTAACATCAGGTGAATATACAACCCCTTTTTCAGTAATCAGAGCGGTAATCAATTCAACCGGCGTAACATCAAACGACGGGTTGCGTATCTTAACTCCCTGCGCAGCCCAGCAGATACCTCCAAATCCCCTCACCTCACTGTGATCGCGCTCTTCTATAGGGATATCTAAGCCACTTTTAACAGACAAATCTATCGTGGATAAAGGGCAGGCCACATAAAATGGAATTTTATGGCGCCTTGCCAGCACGGCAACCATATAAGTACCCACCTTGTTGGCGACATCACCATTTTCAGCTACACGATCCGCTCCAACCACTACGGCGCTCACCTCGCCACGACTCATCATAAAACCGGCCATACTATCTGTGATAAGCGTAGTCGGAATTTCGTCTTGAACCATTTCCCATGCTGTCAGACGGGCACCCTGTAAAAACGGACGTGTCTCATCGACAATTACAGATATTTTTTTGCCCGCCTCTACGGCAGACCGAATTACACCTAATGCGGTGCCGTGCCCAGCCGTGGCAAGTGCTCCGGCATTGCAGTGGGTTAACACGCTTGCGCCGTCTTGCAGTAAATCAGCGCCGTGTGCACCTATCGCACGATTAATTCGAATATCTTCAGCAAAAATTGCATGCGCCTCCGCCAAGAGGCGGGCAGCTATACACGCATTAGATTCGCTCGCAATACTTTCCAATAGTCTTTTCATGCGAGCCAGGGCCCAAAATAGATTTATGGCAGTTGGCCTGCTTTGAGCCAATACACTCAAGCCTTTGTCAATGCCATTTTGAAAGGACTCGCTGTCAAGTTCGAGCAGGCGTAACGCCTCTAGGGCTACACCGTACGCTGCTGCTACGCCAATAGCCGGAGCGCCACGCACCACCATACTGCGAATACCTTCCGCCACTGAGGCGGCAGAAGTACATGGTAGGTAAGTGAAGCTTGCTGGCAGGACGCGTTGATCTATCATTTCCAGCACACCATTTGACCAACGTAAAGCCTTTATCTTCACAGCGCTGCTCCGGAAATTATTATTATCTGGTGGTGTGGCAGACATCAATCCTTGATTGACCGTCTCTTATCTTGGCAAGATAAATACATCGAGATTCTTTATTACCTAAGTGCCCGCAAATTCGCACAATGAAAACACACTGTAACCCTGCTTCTCCAATCGCCCGCGTCCGCCAACATCTGGCAAATCAATAATAAAACAGCATTCAATAATTTTTCCGCCAATCTTTTCAATTAGCTTGGTTGCCGCCTCTGCCGTACCACCAGTGGCAATCAAATCATCAGCAAGCAGTACTCTCTCTCCCCTAGCAATTGAATCAATATGTATCTCAATACGATCGGAGCCATACTCCAGGTCATAATCTTGTCCGACAGTTTCTGCGGGTAGCTTTCCTTTTTTGCGAATTGGCACAAATCCTTTCCCCAAAGCGTAAGCCAAGGGTGCACCGACTATAAATCCACGCGCTTCAATGCCCACGACTTTATCTATCTCCATAGCCGCATAGCGTTTTGCCAGCTCATTAATTGAGGAACCAAAACCCACAGCGTCCTGGAGAAGAGAGCTGACATCACGAAACATGATATTTTTTTTTGGATAATGCGGGATGGTTCGAATATGAGATTTTATGTCCATGCTACTCCCGATTGCTAAGTTTATTTTTGTAGTCTACAAACTTTTCTTTCACATCATGCATCTGCTGAGATGTCAGAATATGTGGTCCGCCTACCTGCAAGGTGCGCCAATACAATTCGCACAAAAACTCAACTTCTATAGTCACCGCCAGCGCATCTTCCAAGTCAGAGCCAAGCGCGATCATTCCATGGTTGGCTAAGAGACACGCTTTTCGCCCTTCTAGCGCAGATAGTGCATATTCCGATAATATTTGTTCGCCGAATAATGCATAGGGTGCGCAACGAATTGCGTTCCCTCCGGCGGTTGCGATCATGTAATGTACTGATGGAATATCTTTACGTAGGCAGGCCAGCGTAGTGGCAAACACTGAATGGGTATGAATAACGGCATTTACATCCAGACGACTTGATAAAATGTCACAATGAAAGCGCCATTCACTGGTTGGTTTTCCGTCAGACAAGACGTTCCCACTTAAGTCCATGCACACCAAATCTGCGGGTGTCATTTTTGCAACAGTCATCGCTGACGGTGTGATCAGTATGTGATCACCATGGCGCACCGAAAGGTTGCCAGACATACCTCGATTTAATCCCTGATCAAGTAATTTTTTGGATGCGCTCAATAACTGCAAACGCAGATCGACAGCAGCATCCATCATTGCAACCCACTCTTTAACACTCGACCCGCAACAGCCTCTAGCTTCTCTATCATGCCTAAATCACGTACGCTTGGATCGGTAATTATTGCATGCTCAAGGGCGGAGTGGCAGCCACAGGCAGCCCTCATAGGATCACCGTACATTCTCGGGAGGGTATGCTGCATCAACCTTTTAGCTTTGTCAGCGTTTTCTGCAAGAACTTTAACAATCATGTCTATTGTTACATCCTCGTGACCCGCATGCCAACAATCGTAATCCGTCACCATCGCCAAGGTTGCATAGCACAGCTCCGCTTCGCGAGCGAGCTTGGCTTCTGGCATACCGGTCATGCCGATTACATCACACCCCCAAGCGCGGTAAAGATTTGACTCTGCTAGGCTTGAAAACTGCGGCCCCTCCATAGCAAGGTAGACACCCCCACGAACAATGGGAATATTTGCAGCGCCTGCGGCTGCCTCTATGTGATTACTTAGTCGCCTACACACCGGGTGAGCCATAGAGACATGCGCCACCAATCCCGTGCCAAAAAAAGATTTGTTGCGTGCAAAGGTACGATCGATAAATTGGTCGACAATTACAAACATTCCTGGCGACAAATCTTCCCGCAAGGAGCCAACAGCGCTGATCGAAATTATGTCAGTAACCCCCACCCTCTTCATGGCATCAATATTGGCATGAAAATTTATTTCAGTCGGAGGAATTTTATGCCCGCGTCCATGACGCGGTAAAAATACAATCTCCTCCCCATTTAATTCACCGAACAGCAGCTCGCTGGACGGCTCCCCAAAGGGAGATTTTATCTTTTCCCAGCGCTTATTGACCAGGTCGGTCATGTCGTAGATGCCGCTACCGCCTATGATGCCTATTTTTTCCAGCATATAACCCCAATTCTTTAGCGCACAGATTAACTCAAACAGTGGGCGCCCGCGCATTGCAGGAGCAAGCTTGGCCCACTTTCCACACTACCACCTTTTAAAAAGGCGGGTATGATAACTGCCTATCCATCTCCCCTACGATTAAAATTTATATGAAACTTGCGATTGCACAAATCAATTGCATGCTCGGCGACCTAACTGGTAACGCTATCAAGATTCTGGCTTACGCAGAACGGGCAAAACAACAAGGGGTGACGTTGTTGCTCACACCCGAGCTAAGCCTATGTGGCTACCCCCCGGAGGATCTACTATTACGCACTGAATTTTATCGCACTTGTGATCAAGCCTTGCATGAATTGGCTAAGCAAATTTTTGGAATAACCGTAGTGATTGGACACCCGAGTGAGGCCAATGGCAAGCGCTATAACTCTGCCTCAGTCGTGTGTGATGGGAAAATAATCTCTACCTATCACAAGCATGAATTACCCAACCACAGTGTGTTCGATGAAAAGCGTTACTTCACACCTGGCGACACGCCATGCGTATTCGAAGTAGAGGGCATTAAATTCGCACTTAGCATCTGCGCGGACATCTGGAAAGATCGGGCAGCGCAAAATGCATACGAGAGTGGAGCACAGATATTATTAGTACAGAACGCCTCACCTTACCATGTAAACAAACAGGCGCTACGTCACCAGGCTATCCGTGATCGCATTGACGAAAGTAAGCTGGCAATAATTTATGTCAACATGGTCGGCGGACAGGATGAACTGGTTTTTGATGGTGCTTCCTTCGCAATGGATGAGCGGGGAGCGCTAACACATCAGTTTATTGCTTTCGAAGAGACGCTCGGATTAATTGAAATTAATAATGGCCGAATTATGGCTGGCGAAAAAGTTTCGCTTGGTAGCCAAGAAGAAAGCGTCTACCGTGCGCTGTGCCTGGGAGTGCAAGACTATATTAGAAAGAACGGTTTTCCGGGTGTCCTACTGGGCCTATCTGGCGGTATTGATTCAGCACTAACTCTGGCGATAGCCGTAGATGCCCTGGGTGCAAGCAAGGTGCACGCGGTAATGATGCCATCGCCCTATACCGCGCAAATTAGTTTAACCGATGCACGAGAGATGGCTGCCACTCTTGGGGTGCGCTACGACGAATTGAATATCGAACCGATCTTTAATGCCTACCTCGCCACGCTCAATAATACATTCAATGGCCTGACGCCAGACGTCACCGAAGAAAATTTACAGGCGAGGGTGCGCGGTAATCTACTAATGGCCCTCTCTAACAAATTTGGATCTTTGGTTCTGGCGACAGGCAACAAGTCCGAGATGGGTGTCGGATATTGCACCTTATATGGCGATATGGCAGGTGGATTTGCAGTGCTCAAGGATGTCAGCAAGGCCTGGGTATATCGTCTGGCCAATTATCGCAACAACTTGAGTCAGATAATTCCTAATCGCACTATAACGCGACCGCCCAGCGCAGAACTCAAGCCAGGTCAGCTCGATCAAGACAACTTGCCTCACTATGATGTGCTCGATGCCATAATGGCTTACTACGTAGAGCAAAACCTAACGATCGCTGAGATTGTGACGCACGGTTACACCGAAACGGACGTATGTCGAGTAGTTGGCATGATTCACGCGAGCGAATACAAACGTCGTCAAGCTCCCGTTGGCGTGCGCATTACCGACCGTGGCTTTGGCAGAGATTGGCGTTACCCAATCACTGCGTGTTATCAGTAACGCTCAGCTCTGCATGCTGACCATTTAACTTACCCTCACTCCTTAATGCTCAATTGTTTGCACAATGCTTTGCGTGGCACCGTCTTCTGCAGATGCTGTATTCCTATCTCTAAGATTATGTATATTGAGTTCCTGCATGCTTTCGAATAAACTGAAAATGCAGTACAGTAATCATCTTAACCAACTAAACGAACAATAAAACCTTAATGAGTGCAAAAGGGCAACAACTACAAGACCCATTCCTGAATGCAATACGTAAGGAGCATGTACAGGTCGCTATTTACCTAGTCAATGGCATAAAATTACAAGGTCATGTTGAATCATTTGATCAATACGTAATATTACTCAAGAACACTATCACCCAAATGGTGTACAAGCACGCTATCTCCACCATTGTTCCCGTACGCGCCATAACCATCCCAACAGACGCTGAGTAATGCACAAAAGTACTGCAGTAGTTAACACGGCAGTACTGGTAAGCTTAGATTTTGGTGCGCCAGATTACGAGGAAAGTCTAGAGGAATTCCGCCTGCTAGCAAAAAGTGCGGGCGTAAACTCCGTTGCATTAATAGCTGGTCGACGACAGCGTCCTGATGCATCATTATTTGCCGGTAGCGGTAAAGTGGACGAGATATCAGCCACCGTTGAGCAGCATGAGGTGCCGTTGGTTATCTTCAATCATGACTTATCCCCCGCGCAAATGCGCAATCTCACTGCCAAAATAAAAGTACGCGTGATCGACCGCACCATGCTGATCTTGGATATTTTTGCCCTGCGCGCACAAAGCCATGAAGGCAAAGTGCAGGTAGAGCTTGCTCAGCTCAAGTACCTCTCCACACGCCTAGTTGGAATGAATACCGACATGGGTCAACAAAAGTACGCGGTAGGTGCCAGAGGGCCAGGCGAGACACAGCTAGAGCTGGACAGGCGAAAGCTGGACAACCGCGTGGTTTTACTCAAGGAACGCCTTAATAAGCTACACCGCCATCGCCAGGTATTGCGACGCTCACGCACCCGCTCAAATGTATTGTCAGTGTCCATTGTGGGTTACACCAACGCTGGGAAGTCTACTTTATTTAATAAGTTAACTCACGCAAATGCGTATGTTGCAGATCAACTATTTGCCACACTCGATACAACCGCTCGCCGTGTATATATTGAAGGATCTGGTCAGGTTGTGCTATCAGACACAGTGGGCTTTATTCGACACCTTCCTCATGGCTTGATTGCGGCCTTTCGCAGCACACTAGAAGAAACCGCACAAGCAGACCTACTGCTTCATGTTGTAGATGCCAACAGCTCAGAACGTTTTGACCAAATTGCTGAGGTCAACAAGGTGCTTGTAGAAATTGGCGCGCAGCATATCCCGCAAATATTAATCTTCAATAAAATTGATTTACAGGGCTTGCCTGCGGGCAAACAACGTGATGAATATGCTAGAATCACGCATATTCATCTAAGCGCCAAAACTGGCGCCGGGATAGATGATCTGCGCACAGCCCTTGCAGAGGCTCGCAATTTAAGAGAACAATCAGACTCCGACTCGGCACTTTTTGATTAAACAGGATTTACTATGGGATTAAATGACCCCCAATGGGGTAAAAAGAATAGTGGCACCCCCCCAGATATAGGGGCGGCGCTAGGTGATATTCACAAAAAAATATCCGCACTATTTGGCAACTCTGGCGACGGCAGCGGCGATGACAAAAACAAGTTTAATGTCAGCATCGGTTTGGCTGTTGTTATTGTTATGCTGATCTGGGCTGCCAGTGGGTTCTACATTGTGGACGCCAGTCAGCGAGGTGTGGTGTTGCGTTTCGGTAGTTTTATTGAAACCACCCAACCTGGTCCGCGCTGGCACATGCCATTTCCGATTGAGTCCGTAGAGGTCGTAAATATTAGCCAGGTTAGAACGGTAGAAATTGGCTATCGCGAGAACGTTAAGAACAAGATTCTTAAAGAATCTTTAATGCTGACTGACGATGAAAATATAATAGACATTCAGTTTGCCGTTCAGTATTTCCTGAAGGATCCAGGCGAATACCTATTCAATAATCGTGCTCCAGATGAAAATGTACGTCAGGCTGCAGAAACTGCAATACGTGAGATTGTTGGGAAAAACAAGATGGACTTTGTCCTATACGAAGGCCGTGAGCAGGTCGCCGCGGCAACCACAAAGCTAGCCCAGGATATCTTGGACCGCTATAAGTCCGGAATACTTGTCAGCAAGATCACCATGCAAAATGCTCAACCCCCTGAGCAGGTTCAGGCCGCTTTTGATGACGCCGTCAAGGCCGGGCAAGACAAAGAACGTCAAAAGAATGAGGGGCAGGCTTACGCCAACGACGTGGTGCCTAGAGCCAAGGGTGCGGCAGCACGCCTCATGCAAGAAGCGGAAGGTTATCGTCAACGCGTAATAGCAAGTGCAGAGGGTGATGCTAGCCGATTTAAGCAGGTATTGGTTGAGTACGAAAAGGCGCCATCCGTTACCCGTGAGCGCATGTATATCGACATGATGCAGCAAATACTGGTTAGCACAAGCAAGGTCATGGTAGACCAGAAGAACGGTAGCAGTTTGTTATACCTACCACTAGACAAACTAATTCAGAGCACTGCTCAAGGCGCCGCCCCATTACCTGAAACACCAACAGCTGGCACTCACCCTGAGCCACAGGCAATCGCTCCACCTACACCTGCACCTGCATCTACAAACGAAACTGCGACAGCCGCCTCTCGTGCGCGTGATGCGCTACGCGGTGGCCGTAGCAGGGAGGCGCGCCCATGAAAACTAGCATCGGCAACATTTTAATTGGCGTAGCCACAGTACTAATACTTCTTAGCTTGAGTATGTTCGTGGTGGATCAACGTCAGACGGTTATCGTTCTTCAGCTCGGTGAGATGGTGGGGGTTAAAACCACACCAGGACTCTATTTCAAAATTCCACTCGTACAGAATGTACGTTACTTCGACTCGCGCATCTTAACCTTGGACAGCGTAGAGCCTGAGCGCTTCATCACAGCAGAGAAGAAAAATATCATGGTTGACTCCTTCGTGAAGTGGCGTATTGCCGATGTAAAGCAATACTACATCAGCGTGGGCGGGGACGAGATCCGCGCAAAGACTCGCCTAATGCAGACGGTCAACTCGAGCATGCGCGAAGAGTTTGGCAAGCGTACCATCAACGAAGTAGTGTCTGGTGAGCGCGATAAGATTATGAAAGCACTAAGCCAAAAGGCTGATCTAGATGCTCGCAAGATTGGGGTGCAAGTACTAGACGTACGACTAAAGAGAGTTGACTTCCCAACGGAAATTAGCGAGTCGGTGTACCGTCGAATGGACGCAGAGCGTAAACGTGTTGCCAACGAGCTTCGTGCAACCGGTAATGCAGAGAGCGAGAAGATTCGAGCTGATGCCGATCGCCAGAGGGAGGTAACGCTTGCCGATGCATATCGTGACGCACAAAAAATAAAGGGTAAGGGTGATGCTAAGGCGTCTGCCATCTATGCCGCTGCGTTTGGACGAAACACTGAGTTCTATGCATTCTATCGCAGCATGGATGCATACAAGCAGAGCTTCAAGAACAAAAGTGATGTTATGGTGGTTGACCCCAGTTCCTCATTCTTCAAATACCTCAAGGGCTCCAGCAAGGCCACTAAATAGTCAAAAGGGATGGCGTATGCTGATTTATTGGTTTACTGGATTGGCACTGATGCTGGTCATTGAGGGTATCACGCCATTTTTATTTCCAACCCTGTGGCGCGAGACACTCCGTAAATTAACGCTACTCTCAGACGGACAAATTCGTTCACTGGGTATCACGGCCATGATATCTGGGTTACTAGTACTGTATTGGATTAAATAATGCCAAACTCTAACTGGCTGCTGCCAGAGTATATACAAGACATACTCCCAGATGAGGCGTGGCACATTGAGCGTATGCGCGCGGATGTGCTAGCGCTGTTACGCCTGTCTGGGTATCAATTGGTGGCGCCCCCACTGTTAGAGTACGCCGAATCCTTGCAAATCAATGGCAGTCCCGTTATGGACTTGCGCACCTTCAAGCTTGTCGATCAATTAAGTGGCCGCACTATGGCGCTGCGCGCCGATATCACACCCCAGGTAGCTCGCATTGATGCACACCTACTCAACCGTCAAGGTGTGACCAGGCTATGTTACGCCGGAAGTGTGCTACACACTCAGCCAGCTGGATTGATGCGCACACGAGAGCTATTGCAGATAGGTGCGGAAATTTATGGCCATGACACCATAGATAGCGATCTAGAGGTGCAGCGCCTAATGCTTGAGTCGTTGGCCTTGCTTGGCATTAAAGGAGTGCACCTCGACCTTGGCCACATTGCGCTGTTTCGCGCACTGATTAGTCGTACCGAAATCACCAAAAAATTAGAGATAGACCTATCAAATGCCCTGCAGAGCAAGGACATGACCGCGTTACGCCCACTTGTTTCCGATCTGACGCCAGCACTGCGGGATGCGCTGATGGCTCTACCCAAGTTGTATGGTGGAGTAGAGGTAATTGCGCATGCGCGTTCAGCGCTACCGAAGTACCCAGAAGTGACGACGGCATTAGACGAACTGGAACAGGCTGCCAGTCATCTCCAGCCGCTCGCACAAAGTATCGGTATCGATCTTGCCGAACTGCGAGGCAGTCACTACCACAGCGGCATGGTATTTGCTGCCTACCACTCCGGTAGTCATGACGCCATCGCCCTGGGCGGACGCTATAACGATCTAGGAAAAAGCTTCGGTCGAGCTCGTCCGGCCACAGGCTTCAGCATGGACCTGCGTCAACTACACGGCTTACTGGCACAGCACTCACAGCCCATGGGTATAGTCGCGCCACACCATAGTGACCCCCTGCTCCATAAAACTATTATGGAGTTGCGTGCACAGGGGCAGGTAGTCGTGGTCGACTTTCTGGGTGTTAAGAAATTGCGCACCGAGCTCAATTGTGATCGAGAGCTAGTCATGCGTGACGGCGCATGGCATGTGGTAAAAATAAAATCCTAGAAGCACTTTTCTTACACCAAAAAATTTTACTTTAAGCAACAGCAGTCAGGGATTAGTAATGTCAAAAAATGTTGTGGTGATTGGTACGCAGTGGGGGGACGAGGGAAAAGGCAAGATAGTTGACTGGCTCACCGACCACGCACAGGCAGTGGTACGCTTTCAGGGGGGCCATAACGCCGGACATACGCTCGTTATAAACGGCAAAAAAACCGTTTTGCACCTCATACCATCTGGTATTTTGCGCGAGCATGTGATGTGCTACATCGGTAATGGCGTGGTGGTGTCACCCCAAGCGTTGCTAGACGAAATGGATGGCCTGACTGCTGCCGGCGTGGATGTCTACAGTCGTCTGCGTATCTCTGAGGCGTGCCCACTGATCCTGCCCTACCATGAAGCTCTAGACAAGGCCCGCGAGCTAGCCAAAGGGACGAGCAAGATTGGAACCACCGGACGCGGAATTGGTCCCGCCTACGAAGATAAGGCCGCACGTCGTGCCATAAGACTCCAGGACTTATTTCATCGTAAGCGCTTTGCCGCAAAACTTGGCGAAGTTCTTGACTATCATAATTTTGTGCTCAAGAATTACTTCAGCGCCAAAACCATCGATTTCCAGTCGACCTTGGATAACACACTAGCATTGGCAGAACGAATAAAGCCGTTACTACTTGACGTGCCACGTGCACTGTACGACGCGAACAAGAATGGCTTAAATCTTCTGTTCGAAGGTGCTCAGGGCACGCTGCTGGATATAGATCATGGCACCTATCCATTCGTAACCTCTAGTAACTGTATCGCAGGTGCAGCCTGTGCTGGTAGTGGCGTTGGTCCACAGACACTGCACTACGTACTTGGTATTACAAAGGCATATACCACCCGTGTTGGCTCAGGCCCCTTCCCAACCGAACTGGACGACGAGATAGGCAAGCATCTGGCAGAAAAGGGTCATGAGTTTGGATCCACCACCGGACGTGCGCGTCGTTGTGGCTGGTTCGATGCGGCAGCACTGAAGCGCTCCATTCAAATCAATGGCGTATCCGGTCTCTGCGTCACCAAGCTAGACGTGCTGGATGGGGTCCAAACATTACGACTGGGCGTTGGGTATCAAAACAATGGGCAGTACAGTGACATATTACCCGTGGGCGCAGAGTCTCTGGTGGGGTGTGAGCCGGTGTACGAAGACATGCCAGGCTGGAGCGGTAGCACCGTTGGTGTGAAATCTTACGATAAGCTACCCCTGGAGGCGCGCAACTACCTCAAACGCATTGCAGAAATATGTGAGGTGCCCGTTGACATGGTTTCCACTGGATCCGATCGCGACGAGACCATCGTGTTGCGTCACCCATTTGAGAATTAAGTTACCACTAATGCTGCAGTAAACGCATCAGAAAAGGCGTCCCTAGTGACCAGCCTTGTCGTCAACCTTACGCTTTAAAAGCTCCTGCGTCTGTTCAAAGAAGGTTGCGGGCTTAATCCCCGGAACCGCCAAAAATATTCTTGGCTTAAGTACGGTATTGTAGTTTTGTTTGGCGTAGGCATCTGGATCAAGCTCACGGTCCGCCCATATCCAACCAGCCACTCCTATCGACAGCATTAGCACGGTCATAAGGCGTGATCGACGTGTTACCCGTGTAATAAATCCCATCTGAAAATAAAGCATTCCCATAAGGGAGCCTAGGGTAACGACTATCTTGGCAATATCGGTACCAGACAAGTCGAAGGCGAAGAACGTGTACTCAACGACGGCCTCTCCTACGCACATCACAACAAACGCGAGGCTAACCAATGTCACATGAGCGGCCAAATGAGTCGCCCCAGTAAACACACGATTAATTACTGCGCTAACAATAACCACGCCCACAAGTCCCAGGCTCGTTGTGCCGACGCCGTAGAACATTTGCTTAATCGCATCCTGAGTCGCCGTCTCAAATATCTCCGCAATGACCACCAATAAAAAAATTAATAGTGCCAGCACCGCGCTAGTCGTAGAGTTTAAGCGGTCAGGAAGCGAGCTATGGTGCATCGGCAACGTCTCTTGCACTGCGTCATAACAAGAGCGGATGCGTATTCGTGTCCGACCAAGACATAGCACATCATTCGGTAGAACCATCCCGGACACAAAGGGAGTACCAAGGCTGAGGTGTTTTGTACCATTAACCGACTCAAGATCGTTGACCAATACACCCTCAGGCTCAATTTCCTCGATCTCGAGGTGGGTTGTATCTATGTAGGGGTCATCTATCAGCACATCAGAATCGTAACCTCGCCCGATATAGCATGGTAGCTCTGTGACCGCGTGACGAGCCAACACCTCGCCATTTCGTTTCAGTACCTCAACGTAAGCTAGGGTACCCATGCGATTGACTCCATATAGTGCTGGGCAACACGCATGGCATCTTTCCATGGGAATCCAAGCATGGTCAGCTTACTGAGCAGCGCCTCATTTTTGCCATCGACCGTGGTCAGTTTAAGTATGACGTCATACATGCCAGGGAACTGTAAGTATCTCCTAGTACAGAGCACGGCACGTGCACGCGTTCCCTTTAATGCAACAATACGATCACTACACTCATAGGGGCCAAGATGCTTTCGATCGACATCCTTATCGATCTTGTGCTCAAAGCGAGTTGACTGCAGGTAAGCAAATCGAGTTACCCCAAGTTTGTCGCTACGCAAAATTCGATTGAAGTACTTAACTCGCCCCATCATTAGCTGCTCATTAATGTAGACGTCTGAATTTGAATCGCACTGGTGATCATCTATCTCGTAGCGCCACTCAGGCTCCCGCATGGGCGACGACCAGCACTCAACCCCGATGCTTCCCATGTCCTGTACACGAAAGTTCCCCAACACTTTGACGCCAGTCGAATTAGATAACAAACGAGCGCTAATTGCTTCCGCCTGGATCTGTAACTGCCGTGCAATCTCGGTCTTAAATCCTGATGCAGGCAAGGGGGCGGTCTCGTAACTGCGTAGCAGCTCCTCCCCAAAGCGGGACGGCACCACAAAGCTTACCAACTGCCCATCCAGGCGTCTCGCCACGTTAACACCAAAAACATGGCCGTCTGCGGTAACGGTTGGACCACCACTCATGCCAGAGTTAATTGCTGTCGTCATGTGGAAGTGGGGCTGGTAGTGATTTTCTGAGAGTCCATTATAGGTACCCTCAACCACGGTCAAGCCCTGACTTAATGGGTAGCCAAGTGAGTACCCACGATCCCCCTTGGCTAAAGTGCCCTTGAAAAAACTCAGGGGCGGCAACCTGGCCCCTGACAAACGAACCAGCGCCAGATCATGAATGACATCAATGGCGACAACCTCCATATTGCCACGCTGCCCTCCTGGTGCCTGGTACTCGAGTAAATAAAGGTCTGGTTCTAGGACTGCGTTACCAACAACGTGATAGTTGGTAAGCACTAGCCCGTCATGACTCACGACAAACCCGGTGCCGGTTGCCGCATTTCCCCCGCCGCCTCGTGGGTGCAACTCGATCTGCAGCACTCGAGACTGAAGGTCCTTAAAGATACGATTAGCAGTATTTGATTGGGCGGAAGCACTCTCTGCTGCGTCCGCCAGGTTAATCAGGGCAGTCGATGAGCCCATAATCAGGCCCATAGCCAAAGCGGCTCGTACGAGGTGTTTCCTAAGGTCTGTACTCATAGCAATACTCAGGTGATCTACATTAACCGTGTGTGCCTTAAGTGCACGCCTGTAATTTTTTATGTTGGCACTCTCGAATCATCTTCTGTGCTTCCAAAATTTGTTGTGACGTCATATTTTTTGCGGCGAGCTCGCGAACTTTCTTGGCATTCGTGTGGCCAGATGCGGCGGAGAGACTCCACCAGGTGTACGCACGAACATGCTTTTGCGCCACGCCCTGCCCCTCATCGTACATCACCCCCAAGCTATACTGTGCGTCAGCATCCCCTTGTTCAGCAGCAAGTCTGTACCACTTGAATGCCTCTACGTAGTCCTGAGCCACGCCTTGCCCCCCATCGTACATCACCCCTAGACTGTACTGTGCGTCAGCATTACCCTGTGCTGCCGCAAGCCTAGACCACTTAAATGCCTCTGTATAGTCCTGAGCCACGCCCTGCCCCTTTGCGTACATCACGCCAAGATTGCTCTGTGCGTCAGCATTACCTTGTGCTGCCGCAAGCCTAGACCACTTAAATGCCTCTGTATAGTCCTGAGCCACGCCCTGCCCCTTTGCGTACATCACGCCAAGGTTGAGCTGCGCCCGCGCATTCCCTGTCGCCGCGGCCAGGCGCCACGCATTTATCGCCCCCATATAGTCAGCGTTCTTGTACTTGGCAACTCCCTCCTCAAATGGGCTGGCCGACACCCCGCTCGTCAAGCACAGGAGCGTCACAAGCCAGAGGTAAGTTATTCGTTTTATAGGTTTCCCCTTAAGTCATCTTAACAACAAATTAAACCTGATAATGTCTGGCCCTCACCAATCACTCAGGATAAGCAAGACTGCAATAGTGAACCTCAGCAACCTCGCCCAGTCTCTTTGATCGCAGCCTGATTTGCGCGCTCTATACGCTCGTCATGTCCCGGATGAGACGCCAAAAATGGGGCTGGCGCTGTCGCACCCTGCGCCTTAAAAATATTAATCGTTCTAGCTGAGCCACATGCACTGTAGCCGGCATTCATAGCCCACCGCAGACCAAGTATATCTGCTTCCCTCTCTTCGTCTCGCGAATAGGCTGTGGTCACAACCCCAACCCCAACGCTGGCAATGGTGCCGCCCATAGGAACTCCCACAAGCGCCAAGGCAAGACCCAAGACATCACCCAGACCCTTGGCGGACTCTGTTCGTCTCTTTCGAATGTCGCCATGCTTAAGCTGAAGATGGGCCAGCTCATGACCCAAAGTGGTTGCGATGGCATCCTTGTCCAGTCCAATATTGTTCAGCATAGCCAGGGTGAGTCCAATAATCTGTTGCTCATCCTTGGTCGTAGCAAAGGCATTCGATGTGTCATCCGCAACCAGTACGACCTCTGGATAAATGTGGCTCTGTTTCTCAATGGCGATCAGTACGATCTTAAGGTTTTCTATGTGGGCGCCCTGAATTTTATATAGCTTTCCATCCTTGCCCTTGAGGGTAATGTCATGAAATGTGGTTGCGTTGGCCCAGCCTGGCTTTAGCATCCAGGAATCCATGGTAGACTTTTGTGCAGGAGTTGCACACCCCACAAGAACAAGAAAGATGATCCAAGCGTAACGCACAAACAAAACTCCTATATCATCCTTGCGACAGGGCTAGTATCTTATACGAATCCTTTGCTACCTTACTTTCCCGTGCGTGATCAACGATCGGTGCTGGGTAGTCACAAACAAGGTGCTTTTTATTCCATCCATGGATAATTGCTGGTGAAAAGCCCCTGAGCTCAGGTAGCCAGCGATATATATACCGGCAATCCCGATCAAATTTAAGCTGCTGCAGCCATGGATTAAATATTCTGAAGTACGGCTGAGCATCGCAGCCCGTTGAAGCAGCCCATTGCCAATTTCCATTATTAACACACGGGTCGTAATCAATTAGGTGCTGAGCAAAGTAACGCTCGCCCCAGCGCCAATCGACATGCAGATCTTTAACCAAGAAGGATGCAGTGATCATGCGCACCCGGTTGTGCATATAGCCTGTGGTATTGAGCTCACGCATTCCAGCGTCCACCATCGGGAAACCTGTTTTTCCGACACACCAAGCCTCGAAGTGGTCCAGCTTATTCTCCCAGCGCAGTTTAACCAATTTCTCCAAAAAGGGGCGCTCAAACACATACGGAAAGTGGTGTGCCACGTGGGTAAAGAAGTCTCGCCAGTACAGCTGTCGAATTAATGGATGCTCACTCCCAAGCCGTCTCGTGATTGCGTAGAACGCCTCACGAATTGAACACGTACCAAACTTCAAATGTGTGGAAAGCTTGCTAGTCGCATCCAGCATGGGAAAGTCACGAGAATTTTGATAGTCCGCGCAGTCATCGAGTCCATCCAATATCCTTAGCGCCTCACTACGACCACCCCGTATACCAGCTTCGATAGGTGGGGCTTCCGTCTTGTCGATAGCATCCCCATCATCCACCGTCAGGAAGCTGTAATCGGGAGCAGCCTGTGGCAAGGCAACCGGCAACCTGCGAGCATTATTATAGAATGCCGTAAATATTCTGTAGGGTGTTCTGTCAGCTTTAATTGCGTGCTCTGGCTCATTAAGCAATGCATCAGGCATTACACACAGCGCAACACCGAGCCGCTCACAAAGCAACGCTAGAGAATGATCTCTCTGCCGACTAAATGGCGTGTAATCTCGATTAATGAATACAGCCTGTACATTCTTGGTCAACACTAGGCGTTCTACAATCTCTTCTGGTGGCGCGTGATAGAGGGCCAACTCCCCGCCCACAGATTGTAACTGGCACTGCAGATCGTGAATGGATTCCAGCATAAACTGCAATCCAGGCTTAGATTGGTATGGGTGAGGATCGACCTGTCGAGGGTCAAGAATAAAACAGGGGATTACTCGCTCAGAAAGCCGCAAGGCCTCAAGCAAACCCCTGTTGTCATTGAGGCGCAGGTCACGCCGAAAAATAAACAGTGAGACTTGATATTGTTTCATTCGGTGATTGACTACGAATACTGATACGAACGAGCGTCCTGCATACCCAGAAACAGGCGATACCTATTGCAACTATGCCTTGGAAGTCTGCATGCTCTCGGTTACATCCTTACCGACCCCACGGTAACCGGTAAATCGACCGGAGGAATCAAACATCGGCTCCCCGCTAATCATAAAATACTGCCGTGACCCGTCTGGGTGATGTCGACTGTAGATAAAGTCTAAGAAAGGTCGCCTAGACAGCACACGCTCTTTAAGCTCAGCCTGCTCAACCTTATCCCAATGGGCTGCAGTGGTCTCACTGGCCTTTACGAGCAAATTGTCAATCTGAACCTCCAGCATATCGATAACAGGACCGTAAACTTTCGTGAATTTCCCCGCCTCATCCTGCTCCCAGTACCAATCTGATGACAATTCGGTCAGACGACGAAAGCGTGCCTCGCTCTCTCTTAACTCAGCGGTCCTCTCTTTGACCGTCTGTTCTAGCGTTTTATTTTGGTCAGCTATTTTTTTATAAAGAAGCCTCACCTCTAGCATGTTATGGATGCGTATCTTGATTTCTGTAAAATCAAATGGCTTACTAATAAAATCTTTTGCGCCAGCTTTTAGTGCGGCCAGCTTGTGCTCTGGTTGGGCGGTAATAACCAGTACCGGAAGATAACCTTCCCTCTCAACCTTCTGCAAGCCCTCTAATACCTGCAAACCATTCATGCCCGGCATCTGAAAGTCGAGAAGGATTAGGTCATATCGGTTCTCACGGTACAGCTCACACACCTCGTAAGGATCCCTAGTTGATGAAATACACGTGTATCCATCGTCACGTAGCATCTCTTCAAGTAGGCGTACGTTAGCTTCCTGATCATCGACAATCAGGATGCTGGCATTTAAAATTTGATTTTTGTCGAGCATGTGTAAAGTTATATCTCTAATTTATTGCTGTTTAAGTTTATAGAGGTCGCCCACCAGTGCGGGTAGGATTATACCGTCAAGCCATCCTGACACAACCTCACGGCAGCAAGGCACCTGCCCCTTATACAGGGTACCCAATACCTCAACGAGCTAGCGACCTAATGTAGTGGATGAGCTGCCACACCTGCTCGTCCGGCAAGCCAGAAAATGCCAT
>Ga0265593_1000100_pt1 | contig 62516 bp, 56 predicted proteins | sample saktaG_8_FD_190136 | JGI IMG/M metagenome (GOLD analysis project Ga0265593, IMG submission 190136) | Saline water microbial communities from Sakinaw Lake, British Columbia, Canada - sak_2011_5_24_36m | ecosystem: Environmental > Aquatic > Non-marine Saline and Alkaline > Saline ... | reverse complement strand
TTATCAATACTTTTAACTCTATGTAATAAAAACCACATTTTTGTTTTATAGCACACAATATCGCCGATTTTTATTTTTTTTGACTTTATAATTGTCACGGTCTGATTCCCTCTGATAACAGGACTCATAGAACCCCCGAAGACCTTTATGCGGATGCTGCCTTTTTTCTTCAACTCGGATTCTATTATACTTCTGGCAATACTCTTATCCATGGGAACACCCCGCCCGTATTGAGGCTATTTCACAGGCCGAAGCTGATTTGGTGTACAAAGTCCCGCCTTCCAGCAGGGCAAGACCGGGACAGCGGTTGCAATAACAGATATTTTTACAGTTTGCGCATTCCTTAAGATCCTTGAGTTTCATTTCCCTGATTTTTTTAAGTACCGGAGAGTTTTCCCAGATATTCTTTAAACTCTTCTTTCTTATATTTCCGGCTGCTACCGGAATCTGCAAACATGGAAGAACATCCCCGTAAGGACTGATAGCAACAAAATTTTTTCCGGCAGAACAGATAACATTCCTTTCCAGATATTTTTTAGAATAAAACCAGTCACCGGAATGCTGTCTAATTATCTTCTTGAGGGCCCCGAAGCCCATTTTGTTTCCCGTGTTACCGGTGCTGCCGTCATTTTTTGGAGCTATAACGGGGTCGAAAAGAACCTTATAGCCGTTTTTTTTCGCAAACGCAGTTAACGCTTTTTTTTCGGAATAGTTCTCCGCCAGGAGAGCACATTTAATCCTGACGCTTATTCCCGCTTTTTTTACTTCTTTAAGGGTCTTGAGTACTTTCAGAAGAGAGCCTTTCGACCCGGTTATCTTATCATGCACCGCAGGTTTCAGAGAGTAAACACTGGTGCTCAACTCATGAACCCCGAGACGGCCAAGTTTTTTTACGGCCGCCGTATCCAGAAGCGTGGCATTGGTAAGTATCGTAAGGACAAATTTTTTCTTTGCGGCATAACCAAGAATTTCATAGATATCCTTTCTTAAGAAGATTTCCCCGCCGGTAAAAGCCAAAAACAGATTGCCGGCTGCGGCGAGCTGGTCCAAAACTTTTTTTACTTCTTTTGTGCTCAGCTCCTTCTTCTTGTCCTTAACAACATAGCAATGAGAGCATACGAGATTACACCTATGGGTCAGCTCCACCATGGACCAGGCGGGTATCAGCGCTGTTTCTGTTAGCTCGGCAAGTTCTTTTTCTTTCATTAGGAGAGGATTTTGGCTTTCTTTAATTCTTGGATAAAAAGAGCCAGATCGCGGCCAGCTTTTTCTTTGGAAATACCGTACTCTGCGCTTAATTTTTTTTCTATGGTCTTTTCCCCTGCCTTTTTATTCAGCAAAGAAAAAATAAAAGAGCCGGTATTATTCAGCTTGATGAGTTTCATTTCTTTTGGCAGGACTATGTAATATTTACCTTTTATTTCCCGTGCGGCAACGCCTTTTGCTATTTTGCAGCCCATAAGGTCCTCCAGAATCCCGTCTTTTGAAATTCTAATACATTTTTTTGTACCGAGTTTATAAAATCGAAGCTTAGCCCGGCGATTTTTCTTTCCGGCTTAAAGAGAATGATATTCCTCATGAACTTTACCCAAGCTTTTTCTGTAGTTATGTCTTTTAAAGCATTTTTGCGGGACTGTTTCAGAAAAAGTACTCTCGGGTTTTTTATGGCTTTATTTGTACCCCCGCCTTTCATCAGCCCCATAAAAGGAGTGCCAAAGAGAGTCCAGTTCTTGCCTGTTTTTCGCAGAGCTATTATTTCATCGCTCAAAATGACCCCGAAACGCTTGCTGGCTTCGGCAACGGTGGTTTTTCCGGCGCCGCTCACACCTGTAAATATGTAGCCCTTTCCCCGGGAGATAACACCGGAAGCATGAAGAAGAAAGCCGCCATGTTTGAGAAGCAAAGCCGAGTAAGAAAGTCTTACAGTGGTATCAAAGGCATACTTATTGGGGAGCCCGGTATAGATAAAGACCTTTTTAACGGGACTCTTTTTCCCGGTAAAATATCTATACCTTATCTTTAAGGTTTTAATAAATGCAGGAGTGTATTCCGGGGATAAAACAAAACCGCTCGCAACGCCCGCAATGCTCAGTTTCAGCATGAAACCGCGCCGGTCCCTATTTTTCCCGGTAATTTTGCTCATATTTAATTATACCATTATTGCATTCTTTTTTGAACTGTTTTATATTCCGGAACAGGAGAGAAAAAAGCCTTTATAATACTTTTGCAATAAAGAGCTGGAGCAGAAGTCCCAGAAGAAAGAGACCGCCGAATTTTTTATTGTGGTCAAAAGCAAAGGCTACGAACCATAAAGGCCAGATATCCGACCGGTAGCCTTCCGGTTTTTCCCCGGGAAGCTCTTTGCCAAAAGCTTTTACCAGCGAGTAAAAGTTTATTAAAGCAAGCAGGGTCAGCAGCAGGACCGGGTGAAATACTTTAAAAACAACCAGGAGGACGACTATTATATATTGAAGGGCGGAGAGAACTATTACGGTTTTTCTGGCAGCGCTCTCGCCTATTATCTCAGGCAGAGTATTTATGCCTTTTATTTTGTCTTCTTCCAATTTATCTATGTGCTTGCCAAAGAGGACCGTGGTAACGCCAAGAGCATAAGGCAGACCTGCCAGAACAACCAGCCAGCTCCATTCCCCTGCAGTTATAAAATAGGTTCCGCCGATCATCAGAGGACCCCAGACTAAAAGGACGGCAAACTCTCCCAGCCCGTAGTACTTAAGCGGCCAGGTATAAAAGAGCAGAAAGAAAGCACCCATTAAAAAAAGTACAAGAGCGGAAAGACCCCGGAGCCAGATAAGGTAGGCCCCGCAGGAAAAAGCGAGCAAGCCGGTAAAAAGAATATAAAGCAAAAATTTTCTTAAAGAGAGAAACCTGTTTTCCAAGGGATGGGGACCGTACTGCGTCCGGTAATAATTATTTCTGTCAACGCCTTTTAGATAATCGACCAGGTCGTTTAAAAGATTATTCGTGGCATGGGCAAAAGTTAAGCCGAAAAAACAGACAAGGAAAGCGGAAAGGTCGAACTTTCCGGAACTAAAAGCGAAAATACCGCCAATAGCGGCGGAGAGCATCGTCATTACGAGCACGGCCGAACGCGTGGAAATAAGCCATTTGCTCACAAAGTCCAGTTTTTGCCACTCTTCTTTTTCTAAACGCGGTATTATTCTTACCGCCTTTACCCACATCTTCACGTCCAAGCTTCCTCCTAAAAACAGAGAGCCGCATTTCAACGGCCCGGAAAAACTGTTTAATTGAATATTCTTATTTTGCTGCCGGAGCTTCACCTTCCGCAGTTACCGTTTTGACAGGCGCAGTAAATGTCTTCTGTCCGGTGGCACCCGAATCAGAACCCGCCTGAGCTTTCTTCACCCTTTCCAGCACCTTGGCAATTTTGGCTTTAATCTGACCTTTCTTTTCTTCTTCGACTCTTTTTTCCAGTTCTTCCAGCCAGATGGATTTTAATTTAGGTATCTGCAACTTAAGCAATTCATCGAGGAGCAGACCTTTTATTTCTTCATTCTTTTCGTCTTCCAACCGGGAGATAAAAAGAGGCACCATGCTGCTGCCGCCCATTTTTGTCAGGGACTTCAAAGCGACCTTTCTCACGCCGGCAATCCGGTCTGATAAAGATATCATCAGAATGGTCAGGGTTTGCTTATCATTACTCTCCGAGAGCTCCGCAATAGCCTTTTTCTTAACATCTATATTAAAAGAGGCGCCGAGAAACTGTGCCAGGAGAAGAAGAATGTCCTTATCTTTTCTGAATTTACTTTTTTCGAAGGCTTCCAGATAAGAAAGTGAAATACGGTTTGATTCGTCGTCAAAGTTAACTATCCCGGTGCCCACTTCCACAAAGGTTTTTTTGTCGGCAAAAACGCCGAGAGAATCCATACAGGACTGCCGCAGATCAACAGGTTCTTCTGTGTCTTTTATGGTACTCATAAGCAGAGGGGCTGCAGTGTTATACAGGAGCTCACCCATGGCCCTTGCGGAAATAATACGCATTTTAGGATCTTCTTTTTTATTTTTTAAGATGGACTCGAAAACCGGTCCCAAATCAGGCGCTTTATCTTTAAGTAAAATTTTCGCCATAGCCTGACGGGCAAGGGAGTTTTCCTCGGGGTTTTTGACTTTCTGGAGCCGAACATCTTCTTCACCGGACACAAAAATGGGCAGAGTTAAAAGAACTGAGATCAACAGAAGTATTTTTTTCATCTGGCGCTCCCCGGGCTTTTTGCCCTGGCTTGAAAATCTACTTCAATATATACGGGTTAGTTGACGGATCATTATACATCTTGAACTGGTAATACATTTTAAGCTTTTTTGAGCCATTTTTTAAATCATTTAACAGTTCGTCCAGGCTTTTAAGCAGATCTTTTCTTTGCTCCAGGAGAATAGCCGTTTTATTTTTACATTTGAGCCGGTGTTCTTTCTCTGCGTCTTTCCGGTTTGCCTGTTCTCTCATATGAAATATTTTTAAAGATATGATAGCAAGACGGTCCACCACACTGCCGGGTGTTTCTGTGTTGACCCGGGCGGTTTTTTTGGTTTTAACGCCGCTTTCTTTTAGAATAAGCAGCAAGGCGGAATCAATTTCTTCCATTTTGTTGTTTCTTCTCTGATTAGTAACATCAATGGCCCGTTTAATGTTCGCAATCACGGAATCAGAATAACTTTTGGCCCGAGCGCGGTCCTCAAGATGCCAGAGGAAGCAATTAATGACCACGGAATCGTTTACTAGTTTTTCCAAACCGCTTTTCTTAAAGTTCAATATTACAAGGGCAGAGTCAAGGCTGTTTTTCTCCAGCTTTTTTTCTTTTTTATGCCATAAATCCAGGGCTTTGTCGCAAATATTTACTACCGTTAAGGAATTTATCAATTTCATGATATAATTTTAACAGAATGGGGGAAAGAAGTCTACAAGGTTAATATGCAAAGCTTTTCTCGAGGTAACAAGGTTCTTAAAGTTCTTAAGGTTAAAAATCTTGAGGGGTATTATTTATTAGCTGGTACTTGACGAGCAGGTATATGACAACGGCTAAACATAGTCTTTTGGTTGATTATATTTTGAATTTATGGCGGCAGGCGGGGCATTTGTATTTATTGCTGCCGAAAATGATGCTTAACAGGGTGGGGGAAAACTCTTCACTGCCGCAAACCGGACATTTAAGAGCAGACGGAGAGGAAGGTTCCTTTATGGTTTTCAAATAATCTCCGATTATTATTGCTGCTTCTTTTTCTTGTTCATCGGCGACGGCTAAACGGCCTCCTCCGGAGTAAAGTAAAGTGGAAGGATATAAAGAATATTCATCAAGCATAACCGCCGGAATTCCCGAAGCATCCAGGATACTTTTTACCACCGTAATAGAACCTATGTCGTTGGACTGAAAAATAACTTTCATAATTGTATTTTACGCCTTGCCCCACCCGTTAGCAATAGGGAACGCAGGCGATTAGGAATTGAATTAGGGGCTGTATATATAGTATATTAGAAAAACTAAAAGGAGCCCGCTTGAACCGTAATCTCTGGGTAATTATAATAACTTCGGCGGTATTTGCCGTATGTATGGGTGTTTATGATTTTGCTATGCCTATTTATTTAAAAGAGATAAACATCTCTTTTGCGGGCATGGGGATAATCTTTGGACTTTCTTCGGTACTTATTTACTTTTTGCGTCTTTATGTGGGAGCGCATTCTGACAGGATAGGGAGAAAGCCGTTTTATACTATGGGTTTGCTTTTCAGCGCGCTCGGCAACTTCTTTACACCTGTTTTTGGTTCCCTCGTCCCTCTGACAACCGTAAAAACCGTCCGGGAAGCCTCCCTGATTGTAAGAGATACGATGCGTTCCATTCTGGTTTATGAAAACGGGAAGAAGAATTTTCTAAATATGATTTCCAAGACCGTCGGGATGGAGTTTTTTCTGCAGGGTGTCGGGACAATGCTCGGCGGACTCATCGCGACCAGAAGTGCCTTCTTTGCCTGCGGCGCCACGCTTTTTGTTTCCTGTGTCTTTTTTGTGGCCTTCTTCAAAGAAGATTTTAAACCGGTGAAAAATGACCGGGCGGCGCTCAGTTTCAAGGATCTCATAAAAATAGACCTGCCGCCAAAATTAAAAAATCTCACCCTCGCAATGTTTATCATGACTCTGGGGATGAATATCAGCCACTGTTTTATAATGCCGCTCTTTTTTATTCAGAAATTCGGCATTTCGGTGGCGGATGCTGCGGTCATACTGATGATACACAGGATGCTGCTCGGTTTTCCGATGTTTGTCTACGGAAATTTCATGAAAGGGCGGGACCTCAAGTTCATATATATAGTAACTATGCTTTACGAGGCGCTGGCGATTGGTGCAGCGGCTCTGATTCCGAATTTCTGGGTGGCAGTTATTGTCTGGCTCACACATGACCTTTTTGGGGCGGCGCTCTGGTCACCGATCCAAAATCATTACGTTCAGGAATTTGCCAGAGAAGAATCCCGAGGCCGGGATGTAAGCGAGGTGGTAGCCCTCTCTTCTCTCGGCGCCGTTATAGCCCCTTTCATAGCCGGCGCCCTGGCCCCGATAGACATAAGCCTGCCTTTTCTGGTGAGCGGAATAATTACGGGCCTTACCGTGATACCGCTTTTTAAACTTTAGTATTTCCTGCTAGAGCGCGGAACCTATTGCTGCCCGCCGCCTTTATCGCACTCTGCCACAAAAGCTTTTATTTCTTCCAGATTTTCCAGAATCATTTTTGCTTTAGCGGCCCCGAACGTGAAGGGGAATTTATCATCCTCCCTTCTCATTAATGAAATAACCGGTTTGCCCTGATATTCGCCTTTTTTTATCATGTTTCCCCCTTTTTAATATTTTCCTAATTCTTTTGCCAGTCTTATCAGTTCTTTCATATCTTTTAGACTTACGTTGTCGGGTATGGAATGATCAGAACCTATTATATAGCCGCCGTTTTTTTTCATCGCGGGAATAGTCTGCTTCATTGCAGTCCAGAGCGGTTCCCCCGCTTTTTCCATCAGCACTGCGTTTAAACCCCCATGAAAGGCAAGCTTGCTGCCGAATTTATTTTTTAAAGCTACCGGATCCATTCCCGCTTTTACTTCCAGCGGATTAAGCACATCCAGACCCATTTCCACAAGTTCGGGTATAAAAGAGTTAACATTTCCGCAGGAATGCAGATACGCCTTCACCCCTTTTTTATGCGCATAGTCGATGGCTCTTTGATGGACCGGTTTTAAAAGCCGGCGGTACATATCGAGAGAAAAAAATTGCTTACCTTTGTAACCCATGTCATCATACCACATAAACTCGTCGAAGACATAGCCTGCCTGTTCCATTAATTCATAAAGCCCGATGGAAACATCCAGTTCGTGATTAAACATATCAATACACCACTCCGGCTGTTCAAGCATTGCGATAAGCAGGCGCTCGGTACCCACCATATGAGAATGTGTTACATCATAACCAAAATATAAAACAAATTTTAGCCACCGGCCTTCCTCTTTCCAGTTTTTGTAATTATCTTTGAAACGTTTCCAGTCTATCCGGTCTTTAGAGGGGCGCATGGTCTCTTTGGCTTTCTTCCAAATATCGGGGTCTATCACCGTAAAGTCCAAGTATTCCGGCACCCCGCCTCTTTTTTTCCAATTTTTCTTGGTCACGCCAAAACCCGTAGTATTAATAATATATTCCTCCGTTTCTTCAATTGTTCTTACAGGAAAACGGGGGCTGTTATCGGGATTGTAACCGAAAACCTTGTCAATATTAAAGTAGTCCTGGTAGGAAATATTTTCCGGCATCCCTTCTTTCGCCCACCTGGTCAAGGTACTCCGCCAGGGATCATCCATAATGGGACACCGGTCAGCTTCTTTATGTTCAAGAATGCGTTTGACCCGCTCGTTTGTTTTCATTTCATACATGAAGACTCCTCTAACTTTTCAAAACAACCGGAGTAGGAATTAGTCAACCACGGTTATTTCACATTTGAATTCTTTTTTTTCCGCAAGGTAGCCTTTTGAAAAACAGCCGAAGATAAAACCGACACCGTAAAGCAGGTGGGCAAGAAAAGCCAGGAAAGGAACGTAAAAAGAACTTTTGAGGCCGTTTTTCAGAGCTTGAAGAAAGGCCAGCAAAGGAATAAGAAATAAAACCAGGGTGTAAAAATAATAGAGGGGCTGGTTAAAAAATAAAGGGAGTAAAATAAAAGCAAGCAGCAGACCCGGATAAAAGATCGGGAGCAACAGCGCCGGGTTGAAACTCTGGGGAGAAACCTTGGTCTGCTCGCCTCTTCCCCGGCCGTAGGAAAGCATCTGTTTGATAAAAGCTCTGATACTTTCACGCTGGGAACGCTTTACTGCAAAAGCCGGAGAATAAATTATCCTATGCCCGGCATGCTTTAACCGGAAGATAAACTCATTTTCTTCGTTAGGATAAAGCTTTTCGTTGAAATTCCCGCACTCTTTAAAGGCTGAGGACTTTACAATAAGATTACAAAGTATCAGTTCAGAATCATCTGTTTCCCGCAAGACCCCTTTAGCTGAATACCGGGAGGAGATCCTGCCAACCACATAAGCAAGTGAAAACACAAAGCCGATACATTTTTGCAAAACGGAATCAGACCCGGGAGTAAGCACCGGACCGCCTAAGACCGAAAAACCTTCCCCGGTTTCATAGAGGCTTTTAAATTCCAGGAGGGCTTCTTTTGTTAAAAGGGTATCGTTATCAAGAAAATAAAAATATTCCGTTTCCATTTTCATTTTTTCTATGCAAAGATTTCTCTGTTTGGTGGGATTATTACCCGTAACAGAAAGTATTTTAAAAGGCAGGCCGGCAGAGGCGCACATTTCCCGTGCGGCCTTTATAACCCCGGAGGCCGATTCGCACGCACGGTGAGGTATGACAAAAGCCAGCAAAGATTTACCCGCCATAGCAGGTCCGGGAAAAGATGTTTTTCAAAAGGATGCTTTTAGAAATTAAAGGTGCTTCCATTTTCACTGCTCTTTCTCCGTTATTTTTTTTCACCGGCAAGGGCAAGCAAACTCCCGGCAAGAATTATCTTTTTTTGCCTTTCATTAAGAGTTGCCAGACCGTTAAAGGTTGTACCTTTTGTTTTATTCTTAATTATAAACCTGCCGGTTTTCAGCTGACATTTAAAATCTTTTATTTCCAGAGCATCACCCTGTTCCAAGCGGTCATAATCTTTTTCATTCTCAAAAACAACAGGGAGGATACCAAAATTAATAAGATTGGCGGCATGAATCCGGGCGAAAGACTTTGCCAGGACTGCCGTCACACCCAGATATCTCGGTGCGAGCGCTGCGTGCTCTCTGGAACTGCCCTGCCCGTAATTAGAACCGCCGACAATAAAACCTCCGCCCTTGGCTTTCGCGCGCGCGGGAAAATCTTTATCTATTTTGGAGTAAACATAACCGGAGATAGCCGGAATATTTGACCGGAGAGGCAGTATTTTGGCGCCGGCCGGCATAATATCGTCGGTGGTAATATTATCTTTGACTTTGAGAAGAACCTCACCCGAAAGAATTTCCAAAGGAGGAGCCATGACCGGTAAAGGTTTTATATTGGGACCCCTAGCCACTTCCATTTTTGAAGTATCTTTCTCCCTGGAAGGCGGTATTATGAGTGTGTCTTCCAGGTCCGGCTTGGCCGACGGCACCTTTAGTTTCTCTTTTATTTCCATAGGATCTGAAATGCAGCCTTTTACGGCTGACCAGACCGCGGTTTCCGGGCTGACCAGATATATAGAAGCGTCCGCAGTACCGGAGCGGCCTTTAAAATTACGGTTAAAAGTCCTGAGAGATACACCTTTAGAATTTGGAGCCTGACCCATCCCAATACAGGGACCGCAGGCCGTTTCCAATATCCTGGCACCCGCTTTTAGCAAAATAGCAAGAGCGCCGTTTTTCGCCAGCATTTTCATTACTTGCGCAGAACCGGGGGCCACGGCAAAACTTACTTCCGGACTGATCTTCCTTTTTTTCAAGATAGAAGCCACGGTCATCAGATCCTTATAGGAAGAGTTGGTGCAGGAACCGACTATCGCCTGATCCAGTTTAAGACCTTTCAGTTCTTTCACCTTTGCCACCCGGTCGGGACTGTGCGGCTGCGCTGCCAGCGGTACAAGTTTTGAAAGATCTATAATAATTTCGCCGTCATACACCGCGTCTTTATCCGGAATTATTTCACACCATTGTTTCGCACGACCCTGCCATTTCATAAAAGCCTTAGTAATTTTGTCCGAAGGAAAAACAGAAGTGGTCGCGCCAAGTTCTGCGCCCATATTGGTAATGGTCGCTCTTTCAGGGACGGAAAGTGTCCGCACCCCTTCCCCCGCATATTCAAATATTTTCCCTACCCCGCCTTTTACGGTCAAATGGCAGAGCAGTTCAAGAATAACATCCTTAGCGGCGACATAAGGCCTCAATTTTCCTTTTAAGGTAACTTTTATTATTTCCGGCTGGGTAAGAAAGAACGGCTCGCCCGCCATGGCCAGCGCAACATCCAGACCGCCCGCGCCGATAGCCAGCATGCCCAGCCCTCCGCCGGTCGGCGTATGAGAGTCAGAACCCAAAAGCGTCTGACCCGGGACTCCGAATCTTTCCAGATGCACCTGGTGGCAGATACCGGAACCCGGTTTTGAAAAATATATCCCGTATTTTTTGGCAAAGGATTGTAAAAAAAGATGGTCATCAAAGTTTTCAAAACCTTCCTGCAGGGTATTATGATCGACATAGCTTACGGAAAGTTTTGTTTTAACGCGGGGTATTTTCATCGCTTCAAATTGAAGACAGGCCAGGGTACCCGTGGCATCCTGGGTCAGGGTTTGATCGATACAAACACCTATCTCAGAACCTTTGCGCGGCTCACCCCGGACAATATGCTTTTTAAGTATTTTTACAGCTACACTATCTTTCATAGTATCTCCAAAAACCCGTTTAACAGCATAAGTTAGGCCTGCTAAAAAACCAGAAAGAATTTTAATAAAGCTAAAACACTTATATTTATGATGATTTTAACATTAACTCCGGAGTTTTTCAATAAAAAAGCCCCTGAAGAAAAGGAAAGCTTTTACTTCAATTCCTCACAGGCTTTTATGAAATCAATTAGAGAGAGGCCCGTATGATAACCCGGATCGGCATCAGGCGTAGCCGGAATTACCGGGGAAGGCTCACCGCGGGCATCCCGCGTCTGCAGGAAAAGTCCGGGAACCGGAGAACGGAAAGGTCCGAACAAAGCCCGGGAACACTCAACCGCGGCGGAAACAATTTCGGCACGGCGGGGATGATCCGGAGCCAGGCGGAGCAAAAGCGCGGCAGCACGCATGGCTTCCGGCAAAGGCCACCAGGGCATATCATCATTAAGAGGCATCCGGGAAACAAGATCCACAGTTTTGCAGATCCCGCCCGCTTCTTTGCGAAAACCGTTGTTGAAGGCAGAGAGAAATATTTCAGGCAGATCTTTGCGGCAGGCCGCAAGAAGTCCGCTAAAATCCGGAGAAAGAGAAGCGCGCGCGCCGGCCTTTAAAAGAAATCTGGCCGCAAGTCCGGTAAATTCCAGGGCATGGCCCGGGTCCTGGGTAATTTTTCCTTTTTCTATCCAGGGCCGCCCTTCAATATCAGTCCATTCAATAAAATCATAACGCCGCAAAGGTCCGGCCACTTTTTTTATAACATGGCCTTCAAGAATATGCCGCAGGAAAGTTGAGCCGCCCTCCACCCACTCGTCTGAATCCGGAAAGAGTTCGCAGAGCAGGGCATAACCGCCCAAAGAGATCATCCAGGGTCCCTGCGCAAGCCGGTTTGGGACCGGAACCGAAGGATTTTTTTTATCAAAAGAGATTTGGTCCGAGACAAATTTCCCGGAAACTATCACCGAGGTTGCGGAACGGAAAGTGGAAATACCCAAATCGCGGAGTTTTTTTGATTTCAGACGCGCACCGGCCGCTATCAAGCCCTTGCCCGTAAAGATACCGGCAAAACTTGGAGGGATACTTTTTGCCGCAAAATACTCGCGCCGACCGTCAGCGCCCATGCGGAAGGGACGGCCTTCAGGCGTGGAAAGGAAAACAAAACGACCCTTGTTCACCGCGCTCAAGGAAGCAAGGTTAACCGCAACGGTTTTAAGCATCCGGTCGCAACGCGCAGCCAGTTCCGGCCTGTCCGCCAGAAAAGCGGCATGACCCGCCAGCGCTTCCAGACCGCGGCCCTGGATCCAGCAAAAGACCGCTGAACGACCGCGGAAATCGGTTTCTTTATCGGCAGGTTCCGGAAAATCTTTTCCTGAGAGGGTGCTTAGTTTGGTGTCAACAAAAGGATAATTAGTGTTTTTTTCAAAACGGGAAAGTACAAGCTCCATACCTGCTTCTGTGGCAGCCCGGCAGGCGGGTACCAGGGAAAGTAAAGGTGTAAAAGCCTTTTCGCACATATTTTACCAGCCGAAACTGCTAAAAGTCGGAATCTCATTGGCAGCTTCCAGACGCAGATAAAAATTCAGGCTGTAGCCTATGGAGCGGTTATGTATTGTGGTCCGGGCAACATCATGACTTGACTGGCCATAAACCCCGCCAAGCAGGCGCAGATCCGTGCCTTCCTTTACCTGCAGGGTCAAACCAAAGGCGGCAGTCTTCCGCAGGCACTGCTCCACTTTTTTAACATCGAGAGCGAGTTTCTCTGACTCAACAAGTTTCAGGAATTCAAGATTATTAATACCGGAGACGAAAGTGCCGCCCAAACTCGGGTAGGAACCGTCCTCATCCATCAGCGTATTCTGCGCTGCGATACGCTCCTCAAGCAGTTCCAAAAGGAACTTATCTTTTTTCAGGCGGTAAGCGCCTATGAGAGCGACAAGCGCAAAATCATCATTACCGTGGCTAATCGGCACCTGGCCGTGAAAGCCGGGAACGATAGGTTTGCCGCGGTTCTCCTCGTAAATCTTTGCCAGACCTTTTATAAGCGGGTCCAGACCCTGTTCGATATAGCGGACATCTTTGGTAAGTTTATAAAGTTGATAGAAAAATATCGCAGAGCCGGCCTGCCAATCGCCCTTTACCATTTCCGCGCCGCTTTCCTCGCCGACAGTTTCCATTACAAGGTTGTGACCCCGTTCTTTCAGGATATTAAAAGTAATATAAGGCCAGCCGTTCTTATCCGTGCCGTTTTTTATCCACCAGTCCGCAAATATTTTAGCGCGCTCCAGCCATTCCTGATCCTGGGTCTCTTTGAAAAGCCGGCAAAGCCCGAAACCGCCGGTTATGGCATCCCGGGGATAACTCTCGCCCGTCTGCGGCGTGTTTTCATTAAAACTCCCGATGCTTTTCGGAAGGCGGTAATCCATGACCTGAAGCGACTTGAGGTAGCCCGCTGCCAGTTTCGCAGAATTAATAAAACGGCCGCCTTCGCCGGGGATACGTTTGGCCAGATCATAAAGATTCATGATAGCCATTGCCTGGCCCCAGACCCCCATACCGCGCGCCGTATTTTTGTGCGTTATATATTCGTAGACATAGCGGCCTTTGTCGGAGCTGTCCATTATCCCGCCCCAGGGCCGCTCGTCTGTATTTTGATTATTGCAATACCAGTGTCCGGCAAGTTCCGCATGGTGCAGGAACTGCAGTTTTTCTTTCGTTGTAAAGGTCAAGCTCATCCGTTACCTCCTGAATTATTTAAGAAGTTCTAAAAAACTAAAAGCCGTTTTCTTTTTTTGAGTTTTCTACTATTTCAAGGACTTTTCTTGCAGATTCGGGCGGGACGGGAATAGGTCCGCCATTCACAACACATTCCCACACCGCTTCATGATAGCGCACAAAAGATTCGGCGCAGTAGTCATTGTCAAATCTGTCTGTTTCTTCAAGCCATTCGATATTATCCGAAGGGTATTTATAATCTGAGTAGGGTTTGATATTCCGGGCTTCGGTCAAAACCCTTAATTTTGAAGGATCAAGGTATTTGGTTTTAATAACTATGTCTCCGGCGTCGTTTTCCACAAGTATAGTTCCGTATTTGCCAAAAATCACCCATCTCGGAAAACCATAAGCCGAAGCAGCGGTTACTTCAATATCCAGAGAAATTTTATTGCCGACAACCATTATTTTACCGAAATCTTCCGCATCCCCGGCACTCAAAAGTTTTAGGGCCAGGGAAGAGGTCCTTTTTATGTCAAAACCGGTGAGGAATAAAGCCTGATCCAGATAATGAATGAGGGTATTATTAAGCGTGCCCCCGCCGTATTGTTTCAGTGCCTGCCAGTCATCCCTCCGCTGGTAAGAACCGACCTGATTTCTGACCAGATACACTTCTCCGATCTTACCGCTTTTTATTATTTCCATTATTTTAAGAAGTTCCGTGTCAAACCTTCTGTTCTGAAAAACGGAAAACCTGCCTCTTAATTTTGCGGCCGCGGCTATCATCTCATCTGCTTCTTTAAGACTGGGAGCAAAAGGTTTCTCCACGGTAACAAACTTGCCGGCCTGCATAGCTTCGATAGTAACTTCTTTATGTTGAAAACTGGGAGTGGCGTTAACAATAACATCTATACTTTTATCAGAAAGCATTTTTTCACAATCATCATAAACGGCACAGGAGGTTTTTTCTTTGATCTCGCTTAACCTGTCCATAATAGTGTCGGAGACGGCTGCGATCTCGTACTTTTCCGGAAGCTTTAGCAGGGCAGCACTGTGAATATCCCTACCGCTTCTTCCAAAACCAATAATACCTACTCGCAATTTCCTCATATAAAACTCCTAAAGATATTTTACCGGAAAAGAATCGGCCGGAACTATTTAATTTTTTTCTTAATTGTTATCAACTCGTACTTTCTGCTCCCGAGTCCCATCTTTTCGCCGATCTCCACAGAAAGCTTGGTCTCTCTTTTATTGACGGCGCCAAAAGTGTCCCCGGCTTCGGTAATATTTAAATCAGAAGCAAGACTGCCGGGAAGCGGTTTGGCTTTAGCCACTATATCCAGACAGGCCTGGTCCACCGCCACCGGATCCTCGGAGAGGGCAATTCCCTGATCGTTTATAACCGGAACATCCGCCGTCGGCATGCAATCGCATTCGGGCTGCATCTCAATCATGAAATTAATAAAAATAACTTTTTTCGGTTTAAAGGTGCTCATGACCGCTTTGGAAGCTTCTATAATGTGCGTATTTAAACGCTCCGAAGTGATAGGCATGTCCAGCGCTTTTTCTTTGCAGATACGGGCGCACCGGCCGCAACGCCAGCAGGCTTCATCATTTATTTCCAGATTCTTGCCTTTCATTTTTATGGCTTCTACCGGGCAGATGGCTTCACACCTTTGACAAAGAGTACACTTTGCTTTGTCCCAGGCAGGAAGCTTGTCATCTACGGAATGAAGGCGGCCGCGGTTGTGTTTACCGTCATGGGTCTTGGGAGAAACACCGCCCATGCCGATATTTTTTATGGCGCCCCCGAAACCCGCCTGGAGATGACCTTTAAAATGCGAGACAACTATCATGGCATCCGCGTAATAGATAGCATTGGCAACACTAATCTCACTGATATGTTTATGTCCTTCCACTTTTACCGGAGTAGCGTCCTGACCTTTTATCCCATCCGCAATAAGTACGGGCGCGCCGCAGGTAAGATGCGTAAGCCCGTTACAGGCTGCAACTTCGAGGTACTCCAAAGATTCTATCCTGGTAGTATCCGTAACGAATGGCTGCGCTTTTAAAGCCTTGACCGCGTCAACAATTTTCCTGATAAACACCGGCCGCACTATCCTGAAAGCCCCGTGAGAACCAAAATGAGTCTTGACCGCCACTTTATCATTCGGGGAAATATATTTTGAAAGGTCTACTTTTTTGAGAAGTTCTTCGAGTTTTCCGGGGAGGGAATAATCATAATTCCAAATCTTGCTTCTTGCTTCAGCGTAATATACTTTAACCTTTTCCATACTTACTCTCCATTTTAATCAGCCTTGCAAATCCGGCAATATGTGCGTAAGCGGAAAAAGTGACATAATAGGCAAAGGGCCAGAGCTTCAACACGCCCGCCACATAAAAAAGAAACTGGACCGCTAAAAATATAACATACCCGGGTTTTCCGAGAACCGTAAGGTTGGCAAGAAAGAGCGCAAGGAGCAGCACCCCGTAAGCGCCGTAAAGAAGATCCACCGAAACGAGTTGCAGCAGAGTAAGAAATTTTTTTGCCTTGAAGAGTTCCTTAATATATTTTGCCGACCTGAGAGCCTTTACCGTTGCTGTAGTCTTTTCTTCCAGGTTGGCTTCGGTTCCGGTATTTATTATTTTCCGGGCTATCGCCAGAGGCTCATATAAGCAGTCCTTTTTGGCATAAGAATACATTACAGGAAGAGCTGTTTTCACTTCAACGCCGTCATCTTTGAGATCCGTAAAATCCGCTTTCCGGAGCGCATAAAGTTCGGGGTTAACACTGATGATTCTTTTTAGTTTTGAGGAATTCAGGAGCACGGTCCTCTGGAGTTCTAAGAAGACTTTTTCGCCTGCCACCAGAGAATTGTCACCTTTGTTTACTATCTCAATATTCCCCGCCACCAGCCCGACATTTTTATCTATAAAATGCCTGACAATATTCTTCAAACTGAATTTTTCTATCAAAGAAGCGGCATCCGTTATCACCACCACTTCTCCTTTGGCTTCAGAAACTACGGAATTAACGGTGAGATTTCTACTTTTCCTTTCGGCTTGAAAGAGAAGTTTGACACCCTTTTTGAAATAGTCCTCAACGTTTTTTCTGGTATTGTCTTTGGAATTTATGGCTGCCACAATAATTTCAACTTTTCCCCGGGGATATTCCAGATCCAGGCAGTTATCCAGCTTGGCTGTAATGCTTTTTTCATCATTGCCCGCAAGAATAATAAGTGAAACCTGAGGAAAATACTCGGGCCGCTGCAGTGCCTTCTTCTTTTTGAATATATATATAGAAGCAAGAAGCAGGGGGTAGCCTACAAAGGTATAAAAAACCAGCAGGAGGAGGAACCAGTAGAGAATTTTAGCTATGACAACCAAATAATAGTAAAACATGCCATAGTATAGCAAAACTCGGTGTTTTAATCAATGGAGAGGGTGCTACTTCTTAAGCCACAAAACTCCGCCATGAGCTGTCGCTATTAATTCAACGCCTTCGAGTTTTTCAAGCAGCTTCAAAGATTCTTTTATCACTTCCGGCTCTTCAGAAGGCGGCTTGGGCATCCCTATAAGCTTCCCATCCTTTGTTATGGCCAGATCTCCCACTACGAGATATTTGCCGTTCACAAGGTAAGAAGTCGAACCCGGGGTGTGTCCCGGCGTAAGTATGGCCTTAATTGACGTTTTTCCGAACTTTACTTCTTCGCCGTCTTTAAGCAATTTGTAGGCAGTCACAGGGAGAGGATTGGCTTTCCGGAAAAACATAAATTTTCTTTTCAGCGCGCCCGTAACCAGGGGTTCTTCTTTTTCCGGTAAATAGACAACGGCATTTTTTATTACCGGGAGACCGTTCACATGATCACCATCCGAGTGAGTGAGGAAAACAGCTTCGACCTTTAGCGGATCCAGTCCGAGATCTTTAAAGCCCTTCTCTATTCCCTCGGGTTTATTCCCCGCATCGAAGCAAATAAGACCTTCTTCAGTTTTGAGGATAAAAATATCAATGAATTTATCTTTAAGGACAAAGAAATCAACCGTAACCGGTCCCGTCTCCGCCGGCCTAAAACTCAGCATAGTTTTCAGCATGGGAACAAAAAGCAAAAGCACAACAAAAAGAAGAAGCACTGTTCCCAGCATAATTTTTGTTTTTATTTTCATTTTTCCTCCATGAGCAAGAAAACAAAAATAAAAGGCGATAAAGGTGACAGTCACTAGTGACTGTCACCTTTGAAGTTATAATTAACTATTCTTCATTGATGCCGCAGCATTTTTTGTATTTTTTTCCGCTGCCGCAGGTGCAGGGGTCGTTTCTCCCCACTTTGGGGGCTTCTCTTTTTATCGGGGTGGTTCTCGGGGCCTGATTCATTACCGGGCGGTCTCCGAGCCGGGCGCCCATGGGATCCATTTGACCCTGTTCTGCCTGGCGCTGCACTTGCCGCTGTCTTGCTGCTTCTTCCGCGGCGCCAAACTGATTTACTTCCCTGTGGGAATAATTTATTTTTCCTGCAGGAGTTTTTCCGGAATTTACGGTCTGCTCCAGCTCCTGTTTTTCAACGTCTTCGCTGTGTCTGAGCTGGACTCGATAGATCATACGCAGCGTATCATCCTTAATGCGTTCTATCATATCCGTGAACATTTCAAAACCTTCTTTTTTATATTCTAAAAGGGGATCTTTGCCGCCGTAAGCACGCAGCCCTATGCCTTCCCGGAGCTGGTCCATGGCGTACAGGTGGTCTTTCCATTTTTCATCAATGGTTTTGAGCATGAGCATGCGTTCCACAAATTTAAACATCTTGCCATATTTGGTTTCTTTTTCCGCATAGACTGCGGATACTTTCTCAATAATATCAGCCTTTAAGGTTTCCCTGCGCATGCCGGCAAGACTAGCTTTTTCTATTTTGTAATCCAGCCCAAAAATGTCGCTCATTCTGAGATTTAAACTTTCCATATCCCATTCATAAGAAGACAGCTTTTCTGCAACAAAAGCGTCCATAAGCCCGTCCACTATATCCTGCATCCAGTTCACTACATTTTCTTTAAGATCGTCCCCTTCAAGTATTTTTCTTCTCTGGCCGTAGACAACTTCACGCTGTTTATTCATCACATTGTCATATTCCAGAAGGTGTTTTCTGGCTTCATAGTTAAAGCCTTCAACCCGCTTTTGGGCACCTTCAATAGCCCGGGTAATCCAGGGATGCACTATCGGCTGGCCTTCTTCCATCCCCAGCCGGTCCATAAGATTAAATATTTTATCCCCGCCGAAGATCCGCATAAGATCATCTTCGAGAGAGAGGTAGAATTTTGTAGAACCGTTATCACCCTGCCTGCCGCAACGGCCGCGGAGCTGATTGTCAATACGCCGGGCTTCATGGCGCTCGGTGCCTATGACATGCAGACCGCCGAGATCAGCCACACCTTCCCCGAGAACGATATCCGTACCGCGCCCCGCCATATTTGTGGCGACCGTCACACCGCCATAAATGCCGGCGGCGGCAATAATTTCTGCTTCCTTCTCATGGAACTTTGCATTCAATAATTTATGGGTCACGCCTCTTTTGTTCAGCATGGAGGAAAGTTCTTCATTTTTTTCTATAGAAATAGTACCGACCAGTACCGGCCGGCCCTGTTTATTCAACTCTGCAATTTCACTTACAACAGCTTGAAGCTTTTCCTTTCTGGTCTTGTAGATCTCATCCGGCTGGTCATTTCTTACCATAGGTTTATTGGTAGGCACAACGATAACATCCAGTTTGTAGGTGTTCATAAATTCTTCGGCTTCCGTATCTGCGGTACCCGTCATCCCCGCCAGCTTGTTATACATCTTAAAATAATTTTGCAGGGTAATAGTCGCAAGGGTTTGATTTTCTCTCCGGATCTTAACCCCTTCCTTGGCCTCAACCGCCTGATGCAGGCCGTCGCTCCAGCGGCGCCCCGGCATTAAACGACCGGTAAACTCGTCCACAATCAGCACTTCGTTGTCTTTGATTATGTAATGATCTTCGCGTTTAAAAAGAACATGAGCCTTGAGAGCATTATTGACATAGTGAGCCCAGTCCATATTAATGCCTTCATACATGTTTTCCACGCCAAGCAGTTTTTCGGCTTTTGAGACGCCGACTTCCGTAAGAACCACCGTCCGGCTTTTTTCATCGACTTTATAATCGGTTTCCTTAGTAAACTCCGGGACGATTCTGTTTGCCCGGTAATATTTATCCGTGGATTCCTCTGCAGGACCGGAAATAATAAGCGGGGTCCGGGCTTCGTCTATTAAAATACTGTCCACTTCATCCACGATAGCAAAATTCTTGGGGCGCTGCTGGACCAAATCTTCCAGGGCGGTCGCCATATTGTCCCTGAGGTAGTCAAAACCAAACTCATTATTTGTACCGTAGGTAATATCCGCATCATAGGCGGCCCGGCGTTCTTCATTCGAGGAATCATTTTTAATACAGCCGTAGGTGAGTCCCAGGAAAGAGTAGATATTTCCCATACCCTTGAAATTACCTTTACCAAAGCTGTCTCTTTCGGCAAGGTAATCATTCACGGTAACCAGGTGTACGCCCTTACCGGATAAAGCATTCAGGTAGGCAGGTAAGGAAGCAACCAGAGTTTTACCTTCACCGGTACGCATTTCCGCTATCTTGCCTTCATGCAAAACAATACCGCCGACAAGTTGCATATCATAATGCCGCTGACCGATAGTCCGCACCGAAGTTTCCCGGACGACGGCAAAAGCTTCGGGAAGGAGTTCATCAAGAGTTGCGCCTTTTTCAAGGAGGGCTTTAAAATAAGGGGTCTTTAGCTTCAACTCCTCATCTGTGAGCTTTTGCAGCTCCTTTTCAAAAGCATTTACCTTTCCGATGATCATGGAGATACGTTTTATTTCACGCTCGTTTTTTGTACCAAATATTTTTTTAAGGTATTTTAACATTTCCTTCTCCTAATAATGGTGCACAGCCACACAATTGAATTTTTACCACATCTTTAAAATATTAATCTGCAATGCGCAATGTAAGTTATATTACCAAAAGCATTAACGGTGTTGACAGGTATGGAAACACCCCCGCCTAAAGCGACTTTATCGTTCACATATACTTTTATGCCGGCGGCCACCCTGATATTGATGCTTTTTTCGAGAGTAAAATCCGGCGTAGAGTAAACTTTGTTTTTTGCCGTCAGATCGCCCAGCGCATCGGCGTTATTCGAAGCATACTCGGCTTTACTGTCATAATAAACTTCACCGTTAAGTTCACCCACAAGGGAGAGCAGTTTTATTACCGGCATTTCTACACCAAAATTATATTTAAAAACACCGCCCGGAGAAAACTTTACTTCTGTTTCTCCCGGCTTTATGGCGCTGATATCATAACCTGCAAACTTTTGCACATTAAACCCGAACCTGTACCAATAGGAGAGGTCCGTAAAAAGAAGTATACCGTTATTATTTTCCTGCATATTTAAAACCACACCCGCATCCCAGGTGCCCGTCCCGGTGGCCAAAGATTCTTTATCAACATTGAAAATACTTTTTCCGGTAGGGGCTTTGACCCCGACACCGATGGTAAGCATAGCTTCTGTCGCTTTACTCTCATTGGTCTTCTGCCTGCCGATAACGGTAATATCCCCGAAGCCTGTTGCCCCGAAGGTCAGGCCTCCGGGAATAGTCTGCAGTTTTTTTACATAAGGCAGGGTAATTTGAACATCGGAATCCCTGCTCGTCCCGTATTTCAAATCAAAAAGAACGGTGTAGTCCAGGCGCGCGTTCCCGGGCGCAAAGTCCGAATAAATTCCGTTACCGTCATAGCTGCCGGTGTACTGTTCATAAAAAAGGTTCGCTTTTATATCATCTCTTCCCTGCGGGGTTATAAAACCGCCGTTCGCGATAAAGGGAGTCGCCGTCAGAATACCGGCTGACATAAGCAAGACTATCAGAAACTTTGAGATGTTCTTAATTTTTTCCTCCGCGCAAAGTTATAAGTAGCTCAGCATTTTAGCTATATTTTGCATGCAATAATCGCTGGATTCTGCGGCATTGGCCGACCAACCGGAGCCTCCGGGCGTTTCCATAGCAATTTTTTTGATCTCCGTATCTTTCCTTCTCCAGTGTGTTTCAAGTGAAATATAACCGTTATAGCCGTCTTCTTTAAGCGCCTTCAAATGTCCCCAGTAATTTATCTCACCTTCGCCCATGGGGACACAGGCAGGCTTGCCTTCGTAACCGAGGCGCAAGGCATCTTTCAAATGAATGTGCACTATCTTTTCTTTAAGCAGGCGGTAGCCGTTCGGAAAAGGCGCTATACCGTCCACGTCATGTATTTCGTTACCCGGGTCCCAGATGGCTTTTACCACGGGAGAATTAATTTTATCCAGGAAGATCTTCAGCGTCCTGGCGCAGCCGACAAAGGTCGCCGGCTCGTTCTCTATCCCCAGGATCATTTTTGCGTTTTTAATAAGCTTAACCGGTTCCGGAAAATAATCCAAAATGTGGTCAAGATTTTCTTCGGCAATCCCGCTCCGCCAGAAAGTAAAACCTCTGATGATCCTGGTACCGGTACTGCCCGCAAGATCTATGCATTTTTTTAAAATATCAAGATGTTCATTATATTCTTTTTTATTATCTATCGTGCATTTAAAGAACGGGCTGGAGATTGCGCAAACCTTAAGACCGTTATCCTTAAAAACCGTTTTAAAGTATTTTATTTCTTCTTTTGAAAAATTATGCGGGCCTTTATTCATAAGAGTTCTGAGTTCTACCGCTTCCAGTTTCCATTTTTTGCAAAATCTAACGACTTCTTTTATATCCTGGGATACTTCGTCGGTAAAAACCGCTACTTTAAACATTTTTCTCCTTAAACCTGTATTAGAAAACCTTGAAATTTACAGCCGTTTTTCCTATTAACCAGTCACCGCCTATTATATTGAAACTGCGGTAAGCTTTCTGACCTGCCGGCAATGATGGCATTTAGCAATATGCTCTTCATCGCTTGTCAGCAATGCCGCGGGATTCTGAAGTAATTTTTCAGTAACAACTTTCATAAAACCTGCCGCGTCAATAAGATAAGAAATTTCCTTGTTCAGAGATATTTCCTTTAAAAAACCCGCCTCTTGAAGCCAGGGAATCACATTGGTAAAACCGTAGGAGCAGCCCGGCACCGTTTTATAAACATAAAGTTTCACTTTTCCGTCAATTTCGTCTATGTATTCAGCTTCAAAACCCCAGGTGGGATCATAATGCTCCGCCAAATAGGGAACCTTTGCCTGCCACTCTGCAACATGGCCCATAGTGCAAGAATTTAACTTACACCCCAGCATTAATATTTTTCCGTCCGTCCGGCTGAATTTTTCCAAAGGAGAATCTGTACCTACGGCGTCAACTTTTTCATGCCCGCTTACAATTTCTCTGGCTCCTCTGCCCCAGGCCGCATCACTATGTGAAGGATGAAGAGACCGGGCAACCCGCGGGATTTTCCAAAAAGCGTCTGAGATAGCACCGACGACAGAGGGAGACCTTCCCGGATTGTAGGGACCGAGGTTTTTTGGCCCGTTCTTAAAATTAAGGCTGTGCGTAGGCATCATAAGAAGACCTTCTTCTCCGATAGCCTCCATAAAGCCCTTGCAAACTTCTTCGGGAGCTCCTTCAAAATCAATAGATTTATAAGAACTATGAAGAAGCAACTTTGACCCTTTGTTAATTCCGTTGTTTTTTAAAGCGCTTATTAAATCAGATTTTTTCACAAAATCTCCTCAGTTCAGGAATAACTTGGCCCTAAAATTACCGCACTTTGATATTGTATAATATGGTAGGGCTAAAATCAATTGTAATGTTCGATGGAGGATTTGTTCCTATAAAAGTTCTGTTTAGAAGCTCTTTTTCTTTTCAATTCGGGATAAAAGGTTTTCCCTGTATTTACATCAGGACTATAGTAGTCCCGCCGCAACTAAACAAACAGGCCTCTCAAGACCGGGGTTTCATCCATTTTTCGAATTCAGCCACGGTTTTCCTGACAAACTTAAAGGTCTCAAATTGCTTTATCTGGGAAGTTACAACTTCGTAACCGCCGCTGGCATAGGCGTTGGCATGGGGCATATAACTCAGATAGCCCGTGGAATTGTACATAATATAGGTTTTTCTGAAGGGGGAATTCCATTTTATTTCCAGTCCGGGTTCGGCGAGCAATTCTCCCGGGACGCCTACAAAACAAAGTTCTCCGAGCCGCAAGAAATGCACTTCCACTTTTTCATATTTTTTATTTTTAAAGAGCGGCATCATATACTTCGGGTCTTTTTTTATAGCAAGAGGTATGCTTGCAGTCCTGGTTTCCAGTAAGGTTTTTTCAATTTTGCATTCTTTTATTCTTAATGCCTGGGTATAGCCATCCACAATTTTCCCGGCCAGTTTCTTTCCCATTTTTTCGGTTTTTTCAAAACCGCCTTCGAAATTTTTTGGATGCAAATCCCCGCAGGCGCCAGTAACAAAGACACACAAGCCTCCAAGCTCTCTTTCCACTATCCGTCTCAGTACCCCGGGATAATCTGAAGTTATTTTTAAAGAGGATTCGCCGGAGGTTTGTGACGACAAAGGATGCGCAGAATAATTTATAAGACTGGAGACCAGTTTAGAGCCGCCGCGTTCCACAAAAAATACCATGCCAAGTTCCGGATCGACCACGCCGTTTGCATTGGCCTGCAGATGTTTTTGGTGCGGTAAATAGGCAAAAACATTTCCTGGTAAAATCACCCGCCTGTTGATATTTTCAAAGACATCCGCAGAATAGGCGTACATATCTACGGGGGTCAAATTCTTAAACGCCTTACATATGGCTTCGAGGGTCAGTCCGACAAGTTTTTTTGAATATTCAAGATCTCGCATACTATCTTTGCTGTTCGAACGGGTATGCGGACCGGAATGGGTATGAGTGCAGGAGATAACAATTTCCGTTTCTTTTATTTTGAGGAGCTTCGCAGCTTTTTTTCTTATTTCAAGAATAAGCGGCCGGTCCATTCCCAGGAGGTCGTAACTTAAAAGTACTGCCTTCTTTTTCCCTTCAGAAAAAGCCAGGCCGGAGAGGAAAAGATCATCATGCACGCCGTTTGAAAATATGTCGGGCGCATAACCCGCAAGACGGCAGCCTGTCTCCGGCGTAATTTTTGTTCTAAATGCCTTAATTTTTAACATTTTTATCTCCATTTACCGGATTTACTTCCCGACAGTCTTTTTTAAGACCCTACCGTAATAACCCTTTATCTGTTTATTATACAGAGCAATTCTACCGTTTACTATTACAAATTCTATCCCTTCAGGATAGGCGAAAGGAACCTCAAAAGTTGATGTATCCCTTACTTTTTTAAAGTCAAAAACAGTAATATCCGCTTTCTTACCTTCATCAAGACAACCCCGGTCCTGCAAATTCAGTATCAAAGAGGGAAGATAGGTCATTTTATAGACAGCCTCTTCCAGTGCTAATATTCTTTTTATTCTGACATATTCGTTTATTATCCTGGGGAAAGTACCAAAAGAGCGCGGATGCGGTTTGCCCTCCCCATGCTCGCCCGTTGTTTTAAAAGCGCGCCCGTCGGTGCCGATACAGACTCTTTCATATTTCATAAAATTTATCAGATCCGTCTCCTGGATGGCAAAAAACACCATGCGGGTCCCCGGGTCTTCGATGATTGCCTCAAATATCGCTTCATTTCCGTTAAGCTTCCGTTCTTTTGCAATCGCTTCGATATTTTTCCCAAGAAGCCTTTTATTTATATTCCCGGAGATATAAATATCCCTGAACCTTACCCCGCTGATTAAAGGTTTGTTCTCTTCCATTTCTTTCATTATTATTTTTCTTTTATTTTTGTCTTTTAAATTTTCTATCAGCTGACCGCCCTCGTACACCCAGGAAGGAAGCAGGGCTGAGAGCAAAGTGGAAGAGGCGGTATACGGATACAAGTCAGCAGTAATTCCGATACCTCCGGTCAAGGCCTTTTTGAACAGCGCTATAATTTCAGCTGACTTTCCTGCGGCTGCACTGCCCATACATTTAATATGCGAGATATGGACCCTCAAATCAGCCCGGCGGCCGAGCTCGATTGTCTCTTTAACCGCTGCAATTAAGGTACTGCTCTCTCCTCTTATGTGTGAGGTGTAAATACCGTTAAAATCAGCCGCTACTTTTGCAAGCTCAACCAGTTCTTTGGCACCCGTATAAAAACCGGGCGGGTAGATCAATCCTGAAGAGAGGCCAAAAGCACCTGCTTTGAGACTTTCCACAAGAAGTTTTTTCATTCCCGCCATTTCGTTTTTTGTGGCCGCTCTTTTTTCATAATTTAAAAAGGCCGTGCGCAGAGAACCATGCCCCACCAGGGGAACAATATTATTCGGCAAGCCTTTTTTTTCCAGCCGGCCGGCAAAACCGGAAAGAGTTCTTTCAAAAATTCCGCCTGCTTTATCCCTGCTGGGAATCCATTTCTTTAAAAACTCCAGAGAAGCCGCGTTTGTAACAGGAAAGGCGGAAAAGCCACAGTTCCCCACGACCTCTGTTGTAATACCCTGTCTGAGCTTGCTGTCCTGGGTTGTATCCATTATATAGGTCGTATCAGAATGACTGTGCATATCAATGAAACCGGGACAGACCACCAAACCAGAGGCATCCAATTCTCTTTTACCGGCTAAATTCTTACCTATGACCTGTATTCTATCGGCCTTTATTCCAATATCAGCGATAAAACTTTTTGTTTTCTTGCCGTCGAATACGTTCCCATTTTTTATTACCAGATCCAGCATGGCTCTCCTTACTTGCAGGTTAAAAACCTGACAGAATGGTGTTTGACGCAGAGCTTACTTTTTGAGTCAATATTTTTGCCTGACCAGAAGTCGGTTATCTTGTATTTATTCTTTTTCAGACCGAGCTCTTTAAAGCGGTAGAACTTTTCCTTTTCACTCCAATTAAAAACAGCCAGCCAGACTTCGTTTCTCTTTTGAAGTTTGAATATGTTGGGACATGCTTCCCCGTTAAATATATCAACAGGCTCGGCTGCTTCGGTCCAGGGAGGTAAAAATATGGAAGCTAATTTTTTCCTCTCTCCCTTCAGGGTAGACATTCTGTCCGTGAGCATAACTTCCCCGCCGCTGATTACATGCGCTGTAATTTGCACTTCCATTTCGTTTTTAGTCAGAGCATGTTCTTTGTTCAGCGGATCGTAATGATGTTCGGTAGGAGTATCTCTCAGAATAAAGGCGTCAGGATTATTTACCCACCATTTTTTATGAAGGTAATTGCTCATAAGTGCAACCTGGATATTAAATTTCATATAGGGCCACTCTGTTTGAATATCCTGGGAGGTCCTTTGCACATCCACCAGCCCGATAGACGGGCCGTAATATCCTTCCCCTTCTATCAGCGCACCTTTAGAATTTTTTCTAATAATCTGCAGGGCTTTTCTTATAGCCTGCACGGGAGTAATATTCTTTTCTGAAAACACGCCGCCGACGTAATACCTTAAAATTGGCCCGTCGAGTTTTATATATTTGAAGCCATAGTCTTTAACCAGCGTCCTCATCAATTGCGCAAGCCACTTGCAGGCTGCGGGTACGGTAAAATCGAGCGCGTAAACATTGCCCATATGACTGAACTTCTTTAACAGCCGGCCTTCTTTATCTTTCATCAGCCAGTCTTTGTGCTTTTTAAATATTTCCGTGTTTTCAAGTATGGTAAGGGGCGCTATCCAGAGCCCGGGCTTATAACCGGCCGCCTGTATTTTTCCAGACAACCATTTTAAACCATGGGGGAATTTTTTATTGGTCTTATGCCATTCTGCATTGTTCTTCTGAAAGCCGTCATCTAAAAGTATGTATTCTATAGGGTACTTATCATCTTTCAGGGCTTTAATGTTTTCAAGAACATCCGCCTCCGTAACATTTCTTCTATAATACTGCCAGCTCGACCAGCCGGCAGGCACTTTCCGGGAAAATTTTGGCTTCATCTTTGCAGTTACGGTATCAATATAATTCCTTATCAGTTTATTGGCATCCGTTCCCGTTGCAATCTGTAAAACTTCGGCGGAAAGCTTTTCTCCGGGAGACAAAAGATACCCGCCCGTATTGGCAACGGCTTCAAGCATCAGCAAATCTCCGCGAACTACAACATTTATCCGCGTTTGCTGGTCAGCCAGAGAAACAAAACCCAGCAGAAGTGTTTTCTTTGTCTTAAGGTTTTGAAAAACGGCGAAAGTTTCGCTGAAGATTTCTTTGTAGTATTTAAATTCTTTATACCAATCCTTTTCTATGGTGCTTGTATCCGGAACCTTTGAACGTTTAAAAACAGGGATGAACTTTACTTCATCGCCCGGACTACTGGTCCCCTGCCTGAAAAGCCAGATATCCGGCTGCAGGTCGCCTAAAAGTCCGTCACCGTCTTCAAATATTTTTGCGGATTTTATTTTGTTAATAACGAGCGCGTTAGCCGTATTGTTCTCCAGGGAAACTTTGAGTTCGCTTTGGGCGCCACCACAGTTTTTAAGACAGCATATGATATCCGGTGCGTCTCTTCTGCCGTAATACCTAACCGTTTTTATCTTCCTTTTTCCGGTTTCCTTCTTAAAAGGGTAATCAGAACAAATAAAACTGCCGGTTTCTGTTTCAATCTCTGTTATAAATTCTTTCATGCGTGCTCCTGATATTATTTATTCTGTTTTTCTTCTATTCTCGCAAGCAGAAAGGCAACAAAGGACTTTTCTCCTATTTTTTCCATCCGCTCTGTGGTCCGGCTAAACCAGGGAAACTCATAAGTAACTGTAATCGACCCGTACTTGTGTTCAATAAAATCATGCAGGCTGGCTTTTTCAAAACCGGGATCAAACTTTTTCTTTTGAACAACATAGGAGTCCAGCCTTTTGCAATCTGAGTAAATATCAGAGAGATAATAAGCGATCATCTTCTGATAATGGGCACTAAGGCACCACATGCCGTCCTTAAATTTTGACTGCCAGTTATGATAATTCATAACCAGCTCCGGTCTTTCTTTTTCTATAAGACTCTGCAGGGCTGAAACAGAAGCGTCAGGAGAGGTGTTATGCCGGTTAAGATTTGCCCCCTGCGGCGCGGTAAGGCGGCTCATCCCATCCTCAACGCCGTCTATATTAGTCATAGGCAGGAGATAAAAAGTAAATTTGTTCAGCAGATATTTCGCCATTTCTGTCCGGCTTAAAAGAAAATCCACAATACCGCGGCAACAATACGAACCTGCGCTTTCATAAGCATGATTTCTTATAAAGACAAAAACTTTCTCTTTATTTTTTCCTTTTTCTCCCAAAACCAGCAGAGGTAAAGCCCTCTTTTTTTCGCTTTTCCCATACGTTGCAAGGAAAATGCCTGCTTTTTCCCATCTTTTCAGGTCTTTTTTAAGTTCCGGAAGGTTGTATGTGGGGTACTGGGCAAGGTCCAGACCACCCGGCGGAACCTTTATTACAAAAGTGACCACCGAACCATCCATACTTTGAGGCACAATAAACTGCCACTCTTTATCCTTTTTAACATACGCAAAATCCCGCAAGGCTTCCACCCAAGCCGCATCCTTGGCGGGGAATTGCCAGTCAACATGGACTGTCGCTTTTTCGCTTTTTTTGCCGGAGTTTTCCAATCGTATTTCGAACCTGGCGCCCCAGCCGGAAACAGCTTCTTCATCCCTGCCCGGAACTTCCCGCCACTGGGGATAAACCATAAACTCATTTTCTTTTACTTTCTCTATCCCTCTTTTATCATGAGGACAGCTGCCGCTCTGACCTACTTTTAGCTCAATGCTCATATTTTCCTTTTTCAATATTTACTTTAACGGCTTTTTCACCGAGTTTATTCTATCTTTACCGGCAGTTCTTTCATTACCCTTCTGCTGTCTTCTATAATTATAAGATAATTCCCCGGCGCAACATCTTTGCCTGCTGCGTCTTTCATATCCCAAGCAAGAAGCAGGCCTTTATTTTCCAGCTGCCGTACTAAAACTTTTTTTGCGTCCAATACTTTTACCTGATATTTTCCCGCAGGTACATTCATTAAACCGACCTTGCTTTTCCCTCTGATAAAAGGAGAGCCGTAAACTTTTACTTTCTCGCAGGGGTCAAGGGCGCCCAGCGATAACGAAGTCAGTTCGACTACCGCTTCAAAATCAAAGAGCTTAAGGTTCTGAAGAGTTGCGAGATCTTTATCATTCCATCTTTCATCCAGCGTGCCATAACAATAGGGTTTGTAGCCACGGTCGGCTACAATAAAACCATGTTTCTTCAGGCCGGCTGCAATTATCTGCGCCTGAATTCCGAGTTTTGTAATGTCCACTTCGGCTTTAAGCCGGAATCTTTGACCTACCGCCGGCAGTTTGTCATCTTTTTCTAAAGCGGGCGAGTTTCTGGCGGGGTAAACATATCTTTGATTCACCCTCGGCACAACGACCCGGACAGCATGATTCATTTCCCCTCTGGAAATATCTTGAAACCGTATCAGTCCGGGGAAAATAGGCAGACCCGCACAGTCCGCGGAATAAGCATTTTCTTTTCTCAGATTATTTGAATCGAGATTGAAAATGGCACCCGAATACGCCAGCCAATAGCCCTGGGGATTTACCCTGCCCTGTAAAAGCTCATATAGATTATGATTGTTTGTGTCAATTACAATTACCCGCGCGTCTGAGGCTGCTTCCCGCGGCGCATCCAGAGGAATACGGTAAGGTCCTTTGTCGCTCTCTTCAGGTTCCCCTATAAACTCAACTGCTTCTTCCTTTCCCCCGGCAACCAAAGAGTAGGGAATTCCCAGCCGCGCGCCAAACCAGGGAAGAAAAGGGTACTCCGGACCGATAGACTTAATGTACTCCTCGGATTTTTTATGAACGTCTGCTTTAGAAATATTCCAATTCCAGGGATTGTCTTTAGGAAATACCTGAATATTTACGTCCGGGCATTCATACGCAAACAGGGCTGTTCCTATAAATAAAAATAAAGTTACTGCTTTAAACATGCTTCAGCTCCAACCCTGTCTCCGGTAAAACCCCGGATCACCAGGTGTCTTCGTGAATTATTTCTTTTAAGGTCTTCCGCGGTCTTGCCTGAGTTTCTTCTGCAGGATAGCCCAGAGGGGTCATTGCCGCTATTTGAATATTCTCCGGAACTTTCAAAATATGGCGTGCTGTTTCATTGTTAAAGTTGCACACCCAGCAGGTCCCGAGACTCTCATCGGCAGCAGCAAGAACAAGATGCTCAAAAGCTATCGCAAGATCCACTAAAGCAGCGTCAAATTTATCCGCAGGCCGCTTCCAGGAAACAGAGGTATCCACACACCCAACGATAACAACCGGGGCGGTATAAAACCATTCCCGCGCGTAAACCTCTTTCATGGCTTCTTTTTTTTTCGCATCCCGGATAACAATAAAATGCCAGGGTTGCAAATTACAAGCAGAAGGGGCAAGACGCGCTGCCTCCAGCACTCTATTGACAACTTCCACGGAAACGGTCTTGCTTAAATCGTATTTTCTGACACTGCCGCGTTTTTTAACAACACTTTTAAATTCCACTTTGACTCTCCAAAAGCATTATGCCCGACACCATCCGGCCTGTGCCTTTTCCTTCCCTCCTGTAAGAGAAGAAGCGCTGCTTGACGCAGCAGGTGCAAAGCCCCGTGTCTTTTATATTTTTAGCAGGAATTTTCATATTTTTCAATTGAAGTTTCACTACCTCTGTCAGGGAAAAGTATAACTTTGCGCCTCTTTTGTGCCTGCCCACATTCCCGTATTTAGACTTAAATTTCAAGGCAAATTCCGGGTTCACCTCATAGCAGCACTCTCTGATACGGGGTCCCAGTACCACCTGTATATCTTTTGATTTCGCCCCCTTTTTCAGCATTGTTTTAACGGCTCTGCCTATTATATTTTTATAGGTGCTTTTCCAGCCACAGTGAGCTATCCCTATAAACCCAAATTTTTTATCGTATAAAAACACAGGCAGGCAATCGGCGGTAAAAACAAGCAGTAGAATATTTTTCTTTGAGGTAAGAAGGCCGTCCGCTTCCCGACCATTTTTGAATTTAACGTTTTTTACATCAAAAACCCTGGCACCATGAACCTGCGTTGCAAAGGCGGTAAATTTAGGTTTTACTTTCATAGATATTAAAAGCGACTTGATGTTTTTTTCTAATTTTTCCCGGGTATAACTCAGGGGTTTGACGGTGGTAAAAGCCTTAACTTTTTTATCTCCGGAAAACCAAAGTTCGGCTTTTTTCATGGTGCCTTATAACCCGCCTCACTGTACTCTCCCGTCACGGGTTCACGCAGTACCGCTGTAGAATCCTCTTTTTCCATTTCCATGGTAGCACTGATAAAATCTTCCACGCCCTGGCAGATAGCTTTAGCCACCGAGTCCCGGAACTCATTTTCCCGGAGCTTGCGTTCTTCCTCCCGGTTGGTAATAAAAGCCACTTCCACCAGCACCGCCGGCATATTAGCATGCGCTATCACATAGAAAGGCGCCCGCAGGATCATATTTTTGTTGCGGCTTTGCACGTCTACGTTGTTTACAATATTATCCAGAATATTCCCGGCTAAAAGAACACTCAGATTATCATTGGATTTAAAACTCAGCTCCGAAAGCACGGATTTTATTCCCCCGCTTTTCAAATATTCCATGTTTTCTCTTATCGCCAGATTACCGGACCTTTTATCCGAAGGCTCGGCATCATATATATAGATCTCCGTACCTTCAGCCCGGCGGTCCGTGTTAGCATTGGCATGGATAGCTACAAAAATATCGCCCTTGTTCTTGTTAGCCAGCGCCGACCTTTCCTGCAGGCTTATATAAACATCTCTATCCCGGGTAAGGAAAACCTCTTTCTTGAGTTTCTCTTTTATCAGCGCGGCGGTCCTGACGGCTAAATCCAGAGTAACAGTTTTCTCCTGCAATCCGTCTTTCCCCACGGCTCCGGGATCTTTCCCGCCGTGTCCTGCGTCTATAATTATCCGCTGCACCTGGAACTTCTCTCCCTGCAATAACGGTATGATCCTGACATTTCCGGGAGGAACCGCGGTTACCTGGGGAAGATTCTTTATTTTTGCCGGTTTTTTCGGAGCCTCATATTGAATTTCCAGTATTTTGCTTTTTTTATCAAGTTTTACAGAACCTTTTATAAGACCTGAAAATACATAGTTTAAACCTTCGGCAGAAAGAAAGTATTTTTTTGAGGAATAGAGAGCGTATTCTTTCAGGGCGGGTTCTGCACCTATGGTAAGCCGCATGGAATTTATACCTTTATTCATAAGTACTCTGTTTTTCGAGGGTACATACGAAAAAGAAATATTGTAGGCCTGACAAATCCCTTTCAAATGATAATACGTATCAAAGCCCCGGGTGAGTGTGAACACTTTTACCTTTCCGGGCTGGCCGTTGTTGGTAACCTGCACTTCGGAATAGATTATTCTGTCCTTCAGGCTCTGCGCCCCAAGACAGAAGAAGGCCAGGATAATAAGTATGGTTATTTTAATCCGCATATTCACGGGTATCATCTTTGAATTTCTTTTTAAAAAGCTCTATAAACTGCTCAAGACTCCGCGCGCCGGAAATACCCCTCCTCTTAAGAGCGTACGGATTTGAATCTATTGTATTTTTATCCCACTGGACCGTTACTGCGGTCTTATAGCCGGTCTCTTTTAGAAGCCGCATGACAGTGGCGTTATACCCTCCGTAAGGATAAGCAAAACACTCCACTTTCTTCTTTAATTTTTCCTCTATCAGCGCTTTTGAATCAGCCAGTTCTTTTCTGATTCTTGCCTCGTAAGCTTCTTCGGTTTCGTTCGCTTTTTTTCTGTTCATATGCGGGTGCGAGATTGAATGGGATTCTATATCTATAAGCCCTCCCTCGTGCATTTCTTCAACCATCGCCCATTTCATCGCCGTCTTGTCAAATTTCATGGAATTAATATGCAAAAAAAGTGTCGCGGGAGCTTTGTATTTTTTCAAAATAGGATAGGCATATTTGTAGATGGTTTCATCCGCACCGTCGAAAGTAATTATTACCACATTTTGCTCGTAAGCCTGCTTTTTTTCCAAATGTTCTGCGAAATCCGTCATAGTCACAAGTTTATAATTACGGGAAACATACTCTATTTGCTTTTCCAGGTTCTCGGCCGTCACAATAAGCAGCCGGTCGGAGGGTTTAGTAAACCGGTTGAGTTTAGGATCCGTGCTTTGCATCCAGCTCTCCGGAAAGATCTCATGATAATTCAGTATCTTTATCCAGTACGGCTCTCCGGCCGCCGGCAGGGGCAAAAGACAGAGAGCAAGAACCGCGAGAAACCTATTAATAATCTTCATGCTGGGTCTCCGCTGATTTATCAACATCCGTTTTTTTAAAGATGTCCACAAACTCGGTCAGTTTATATTTTCCCGGAATGATCCGCCGCTTGAGGTTGACCGGCGACGCCGTTGAAACATAATTCCGGTCCCATGCCGTTCCCGTCGCCGCAAGGTAACCGGCTTTTAAAACCTCCGCATCCACAACTTCGTTGTGTTTTCCAAAAGGATAAGCCAGATAAACAACCTCTTTTCCCGTTTTTTCCTCTATAATCTTTTTTGAGTCAACAAGCTCTGCCCTAAGCCGCCCCAGGTATTTTTCTTCACTTTCGCCCTTATTTTTACTGTTAAGTATGGCATGGGACTTAGTATGCGAGCCAAAACTTATGCCGTTATCAGACATTTCTTTGACCTGATTCCAGCTAATCCCGCCCCAACCCGGATAATTAGAATAAAGAAATACGGTGGCCGGGAGCTTCTCTTTTTTAAGTATGGGATAGGCATTTTTGTAAATACTTTCATCTCCGTCATCCAGAGTAATTACCACGGAATTTGCTTCCAGCGGTATTTTTTCTTTTATATGCCGGACCAGTTCCTCCAGAGAAATAACCCGGTAATTAGCTTTGAGAAATTGCAGCTGCGCTTCAAAAGATGCGGCAGTAACATCCGGGTTAAACTTTTTCTTTTTGACTATCCTGTGATAACCCAGGATCATCCCCCAGGGCTCTTCTGCAAACAGAGCAAAAGCAAATAAAAGCACCAGTAGTATATTTTTATACAAGCCCACGCCTTCCTTTTGAGCCGGGATAGACTCCGGGTCCATTTGCATTATTGACCAAAGACTATTTAAGGAAGCTCCTTTAAGGTTCTTTTTGCGTCTGCCCTAAATAGTCAAAAGTAAATAAGTCTTTTTTTTCGCCTTAAACCCGGCAGGTAAAGGCCGCGTCCTTTTCAGACGCGGCCCTCTGCGTTTTTATTCTGTTTTCTTTCTGAGAAAGGTCGGAATATCAAAATCTTCTTTTTCCATGTAACCCCTGACCTTATCCTCAATATTGGAGATACCTATCTCGCTTTTAATATCGTCGAGTGAGAGCTTCTTCGGCGCCAAAGCTAAGACCGGCTCCGCAACCTGTACAATTTCCTGGACCGGCTCAGGTTCCTTCTCTTCCACCGGTGCTTCTGTTTTCATTTCTATCTTCTGCTCAACTTCATTTGCTTTGGGCGTGAACCCGGTAGCAATAACCGTTATTCTTATTTCATTCTTCATATTTTCGTCTATGACCGCGCCAAAGATAATATTAGCTTCTTTATGCGCTTTTTCATGAATAACCGTGGTGGCTTCGTGAACTTCAAACAAGCTCAGATCCGGTCCGCCGGTTATGTTGATCAGTACGCCTCTCGCGCCTTCTATATTAACATTCTCCAGAAGGGGACTGGCCACCGCCATTTCTGCAGCCTTGGTCGCTTTATTCTCGCCGCTGGCTATACCGGTACCCATAAGTGCGCCGCCCATCTCCGCCATAATAGTCCTTACATCGGCAAAGTCAACATTGATAAGCCCGGGAATAGTTATGACATCAGAAATTCCCTGAATGGCCTGCCGGAGAACATCATCGGCCATATTGAAGGCTTCCACCATCGGCGTGGTTTTTTCGACTATTGAAAGCAGCTTTTCATTGGGAATTATCAGGAGTGTGTCTACTTTTTCCGCCATTTCCTTTATTCCCGAATCTGAATGTATCTTTCTTCTGTGCCCTTCAAAACGGAAGGGTCTGGTAATTACCCCGACCGTAAGCGAGCCGTTCTCTTTGGCAATTTCGGCTACTACCGGAGCCGCACCCGTACCCGTTCCGCCGCCCATGCCGCAGGTGATGAAAACCATATCCGCGCCCGCCAGCGCTTCTCTGATTTTCTCCCGGTCCTCTTCAGCCGCTTTCCGGCCGACTTCAGGATTGGCGCCCGCGCCGAGTCCCTTGGTGAGCTTGGCTCCTATCTGGATCTTCACGGAGGCATTATTTCTCTTCAACTGCTGGGAGTCGGTGTTAAGGGCTATGAATTCAACCCCGGAAATTGATGCGGCGATCATCCTGTTGAGGGCATTGTTACCCGCCCCGCCGATTCCAACCACCTTTATGTTGGCCGCTGTGCTTGACTCATTCACATATTCTATCATTTTGCTTCCTCCGTTTTTTACCGGCCGTTTTAGACCGGTATTTTTAATAATATTATTTCTTTTTTAATGGGTTCAGGGCTTCTCCACCCTCGCTGAATTTTTAGAAAAATTCTTTGAACCACTTTTTGACGCTGCTGAAAACCCCGTCCAAATGACCTTTACTGACGGGCCTGAAGCCGCTACTCCCGCTCCCGCCGCCTTTAATCCTGGCCCCGTATAACGCCAGACCTACCGCCGTAGCATAGACAGGCGAATTTGCTATCTCGACCAGCCCGTTAATACCCTGCGGATAACCTACCCTGACCGGAAGCTTCAAGACCTTTTCAACAACCTCCTCTATTCCGGGAATAAGCGAAGCCCCGCCGGTGACCACAACTCCCGAAGGGATCTTGCCTTCCAAACCGTTCATCTTGAGTTCCTGAGAAACAAATTCAAATATTTCTTCCATCCTCGGCTGGATAATTTCTGCAACAATTCTTTTGGGTACCACACGGTCCGGCCTGTCGCCGATAAGTTTTACCCGTATTTCTTCCGTCTCGTTGATGATTCCCGCAAAAGCACTGCCAAAGGTTTTTTTAATTTCTTCCGCAGTTTCAATCGGCGCCCGCAGACCTATAGCTACATCATTGGTCACCTGCATCCCGCCCAACGCTATCACCGAAGTATGTTTTACTCCGCCTTCCGAAAACACAATAACATCCGTCGTGCCCCCGCCAATATCCACCAACACCACACCAAGTTCTTTTTCATCCTGCGTAAGCACCGCTTCACTGGAAGCATAAGGCTGGAGAACAATATCTTCCACAAAGTAGCCGGCCTTTTCTATTGAACTCATAATATCCTTGGTCCTGGCTATCGACGCCGTAACCACATGCACTTTAGCCCGGAGCTTTTGCCCGTACATACCTATAGGCGCTCTTATCTCTTCCTGCTGATCAAGTATAAATTCCTGCGGAATAATATGTATTATTTCCCGTTCCGGCAGGAACGACTCCGACTTAACCACTTCAATAACTCTTTCCACATCAGCGCTTGTAACTTCTCCGTTTTTACCGGCCACGTTTACTACGGCTACCGTATTAAGTCCTTTCACGTGATTACCGGCTATTCCGGAATATACCGAGCCTACCTGCACACCGGCCATTCTCGAGGCATCATCTACGGCTTTCCTTACCGCTTCCACCGTGGCATCGATATTAACAACAATTCCTTTTTTTAGTCCTCTGGACACGGCGTGCCCGATTCCTATAAGGTTCAGCCCTCCGGTCTCGGTAACTTCTCCGATAACACAGCAGACCTTGGTCGTGCCGATATCCAGCCCGACCACTACTTTTTCATTTTCTTCTTTGGCCATTTTCTCACCGCCCTTTTAAATAGATCAATTTAGCTTATTGTTTTTAAATGAAACCACCGCTTCGTCCCGGAACCGCAGATCAACATAAGCGATATTTTTTTTTCTTTCGTTCAGACTTTTAAACAAACAGATGAGCTTGTCAATTTTCTCATCCCAGTTGCCTTCCCCAAATTTGTAGACCTGTTTCGTGTTCGGCGCAATAAGCGCAAGCTCTTCCGGACAGGAGACATCTATAGCCATAACATCATTTAAATAAGGCGCGCCCTTAAGTTCCAGTTTCTCCGCCATTGCGAGGGCCTGTTTTAGAGACGGGGAAGTGGTTTTTTTGCCCACTTCACTCAAACTCATGTTAATTCCGGTAAAGACATAAAAACGTTTACCGTGAAAAAAAGACTTGATAGCCGGAAAAGTAAACCCTTCCGCATCCGTCTGATAAAGTTTGTTTTCCCCCAGATAAGCCACGGGTTCTCTTTCCGCAAGTTCTATCTCCACGGTTCCCGGGAAGACCCGGTTGACTGAAGCTTTCTTAAACTGCGGGTTGCCTTTTAATCTGGCCTCTATGTCTTTTATTTTTATCCCGAACATGTTTGTTCGCGTCTCCACTTTTGCCAGTGCCAGGATTTCATTCTTACTTACATATTTATTGCCCGTTACTTTTACCTCTTTGACCTCAAAATCCCGGGAATTATTCAGCTTGTACACTCCCAGATAAAGACCGTAACCCAGAGCCCCCGCCAAACCGGTTATTAATAAAACCTTAAAAACCTTTTTAATCTTCCCGAAAGAAAGCGCGAACCTTGGCTTTGCATTTTCCGCCGCCGTTTGGGTTTTAAGCACCACCCGCGCGGTTTTAAAAGTTTTAGCGCCTTTTATTCCGGTTTTATTTCTATATTTTGAAAATAGTATTTTATTATCCATTCCTGAACGCACCTGCCAGCATCGAAAGTATCATTTCTTCAAAACTTATCCCGACATACTTGGCCGCTTCAGGCAAGAGCGAGGTTCCGGTTAAGCCCGGCAGCGAATTTGCTTCAAGAATGTAGGGTATTTTTGTTTTTTCCTCTATCATAAAGTCCACTCTTGAAAAGTCTTTAAGCAGAAGCGCATTATGTACATCCACCGCCAGTTTTTCTATCTTTCGCGTAAGTTTTTTTTCCAGTTTCGCAGGCAGAATATGAAGCGACATCCCTTTTGTATATTTAGCCTTATAATCATAAAACGATGTTTTAGGTATTATTTCTATTATTGGAAGCGCCCGGCCAAAAAACACCGAAACCGTTACCTCCCTGCCTTTTATATATTTTTCAATAACAACTTTTGGGCAATACTTTTTGGCCAGTTTGACGGCTTTTTTAAAATCCTTACCTTTCCTGACAATACTAATCCCCAGAGTCGAACCCCCGTCAACCGGTTTTACCACCACCGGGAGTTTCATTTTTAATTCCCCGCCGGTATATTCATAATAAGCGGGGGTCGGCAACTTTTTTTCTATAAGTATGTTTTTTGTAATTACCTTGTCCATGGTGACCGCGCTCGCAAGCATCCCGGAACCCGCATACTTTATGCCCATAATATCCAGCCCGCCCTGGATGCGCCCGTCTTCGCCAAAAGCCCCGTGCAGACCGAGAAAAACAACATCCGGCTTTTCTTTCCTGATTAAAGTGAAAATATCTTTCCTGTTTTTTTCGTTAAAATCCAACCGTTTGTATTTAAGTCCGAGATTACGCAGCGCTCTTTCCGCCCCGTCACTGCTTCTTTGTGCGATTTCCCTTTCTTCCGAGATTCCGCCGGCCAGCAGGAGTATTTTTTTATTCTTCAGCAAACTGAAATCTTTGAGAAATGTGCTGTTCACTTATCTTCTCCCAGGAGCTTTATTTCTTCTTCCAGCTTTACGCCCTTTTTCTTCAGTACCGTTTTTTTCACCAGCTCTATAAGTTTAAGAAAATCCTTTGCCGAGCGACCGCGGTTGATAAAGAAATTACCGTGCTTTAAAGATATTTCCGCTCTGCCGATTTTCTTTCCTTTAAGCCCGCATTCGTCTATCAAGCGGCCGGCAAAGTTCCCTTTTGGATTTTTAAAGACCGAACCTGCGGTTCCCCAGCAGGGCGGCTGGCTTTTTTTCCTGTTATTCAACAACACCAGGATCTTGGCCTTTACCTCCGCTTGCGAACTTTTCTTCAACTTGAAAACCGCCGTAACAACTATCAATTTACCGCTTTTCGCAAATTTTGCGCTTCTATAAGTAAAACCCGCTTTTTTGCAGCTTAATTTTGTCAACTTCCCATTCCGGTCAATTACCGTTACGGACTTAATTACATCTTTGAGTTCCCCGCCGCCGGCTCCCGCATTCATAACGACCGCACCCCCGACCGTACCGGGTATACCCGCCGCAAACTCCAAACCGGCTAAGCCTTTGACCGCGGCCGTTATCACAGTACCTGAAAGTGTGGCACCGCCGCCGCAGACAATTTCAGACCCCAAAACCCGGATTGAAGAAAACTCCTCTTTCAACCGGAGTACCAAACCTCTTATTCCGCCGTCTTTGACAAGAATGTTGCTGCCCCCGCCGATTACAGTAAGCGGGAGCTTCTGTTTTTTCACAAACAACAGTACCTTTTTCAAAGCCTGCATATTAGGCACATCAATAAGGCAGTCAGCAGGCCCGCCCAGACCCAGGGTTGTATATTTATTTAAAGGTTCATTTACTTTCATCTGCCTCACACCCTCAACAAAATTGACTAAGTACTAATGACTATTTATCGTTGGCGGAAAACTTCTGCCTTCATATATATACTTGCTAAATTTCGCGGCGGCTTTCTGCCGCTCACCTTAAATAGTCATTAGTCACTAGTCATTAGTACTTTTCTTTAGCTTTTCTCTAGCTTCTCGCAAGTCTTTTCGCAAACTCTTCACCGGTCTTTCTTATATCCCCGGCGCCGAGTATTATTACCAGATCGCCCTTCTTGCAAATATTCATTAGATAACCCGGTATATCTTCACGGTTCTTCATGAAAACTACTTTTTTACCGTTATTTTTTATGCTGTTCGCCACCAGTTCGGCGGTTACGTTCATTATGGGTTTTTCTCCGGCAGCGTAGATGTCCGTCAGTACTACCATACTCGCATCTTTAAAAGCGCGGCCGAATTTTTCAAAAAGGATTCTCGTCCGGCTGTACCTGTGCGGTTGAAAGACCGCTATCAATCTCTTGGGTTTCAAGCTCCGGGCGGCTTTTAAAGTAGCCCTGATCTCGGTCGGGTGATGCCCGTAATCATCCACCACCACTATCCCGTTCTTTTCTCCGAGTTTTTCAAACCTTCTCATAACTCCGGTAAATTTAGCCAGGCCTTTTTTTACCGCTTCCGGTTTTATCCCGGTCTCCAGCGCCGCAGCAATGACACCGAGGGCGTTCAAGACATTATGTTGACCCGGCACATTTAAAGTGAACTTACCAAGATTTTTTCCGCGGTAAATAACCTCAAATTCATTACCGAATTTTTTAACTTTAAGTTTCTTAAGCGTGACATCGGCTTTATTTCTAATGCCGTAGGTTATATATTTTTTTTCAACGCTGCCCAAAATACTTCTGACATTTTCATCGTCGGCGCAAAGCACGGCGACACCGTAGAAAGGCACCTTGTTAATGAAACGAATAAAGAGATTTTTTAAATTCTCCATATTGTGATGGAAGTCCAGATGGTCGTCATCTATATTTGTGACTACGATAACCACAGGACTAAGATGCATAAAAGAACCATCGGATTCATCAGCTTCCGCAACCAGATACTGGCCCTTGCCGAGTTTAGCATTACTATTGATAACATTGAGTCTTCCGCCTATCACTATAGTGGGATCCAGCCCGGCTTCATTCCAAACCACCGCGGCCATGGAGGTCGTAGTGGTCTTACCGTGGGTACCCGCAATGGCAACCCCGGTTTTAAGACGCATTAACTCCGCAAGTATCTCGGCCCGGGGAATTACCGGAATATTTCTCTTCTTAGCTTCCACCACTTCCGGATTATCCGCCAGCACCGCGCTTGAAATAACCACTACATCCGGCGCGGAAACTGCAACATGTTTCCCCGCATGCCCGATGTTTACCCTCGCGCCTTTGGCTTTTAGATTCTCGACTATCTCGGAATTTTTAACATCCGAACCCGAAACCGAGTAACCCAAATTCAAGAGGACTTCCGCAATACCGCTCATACCGATGCCACCTATTCCCACAAAATGCGCTTTGTAAGTTTTTTTATGCATATTTTTTTTCCAGCTCCGTGAGCATTATTTTTGCGCTGTCTTTTACAGTTATAATTTTAAGGTGTTCCTTGATACTTGACGCTGCTCCCGGCCGAAAAAGCAGGTTTTTAAGCTCTGCTGCGAGTCTTTCGCCGGTCAGATCTTTTTCTTCATACATTAAAGCCGCGCCCTTTTCAAAGAGAGTCCGGGCATTATAGACCTGGTGGTTATTCGCCGAAGAGGGAAACGGAATAAAAACTGCCGGAAGCAAACATTTTATCACTTCGGCAACCGTAGTCGCGCCGGCGCGGGCGACCAGAACATCCGAAGCGGCATAAATCTCCAGCATATTGCCAAAGAACATCTTGATTTCCGTCTTCAAACCTTTAAGTTCGGGAAGTTTTTCCAGATAAAACTCGTAATCCTTCTCGCCGGTCATCCAGAGTACTTCGAGTTCCTGCCCTTTTAATTTTTTCAACGCTTCGAAAACAAAAGCATTCATACTTCTTGCGCCCTGGCTGCCTCCTATTATAGAAAGGACCTTTTTTCCTTCTTCTATATTAAGAGCCTGCCGGGCTTTTTCCTTTGTAAGCGAGCCTATCTCTTCCCTTACGGGATTGCCGGTATAAAAGCCCTTATTCTTGAAAACTTTCTCCGTACCCGGAAAACTTACGAAAACTTTTTCGGCAAATCTCATAAGTACTTTATTGGTAAGTCCGGGTATAGCGTTTTGCTCATGCAGCACTACCTTGGTCCCGGTTAAACGTCCTGCTATAATAACCGGAGCGCAGACGTACCCACCAAAACCCAGTATTACCCCGGGCTTTTCTTTTTTTATCAGGTTCACGGCAGCAAAAATCCCTTTCACAAAGTTAAACATATTCAAAACATTCCTCAAAGTAAACTTTCTAATAATTTTACCTGCCGGTATGGAAAGAAACCTGAAACCTTCCCCGGTAATTATTTTTTCTTCCATCCCGCCGCAGCTCCCGATAAATATAATTTCATGACTTTTTCCCGCTTCCCTTCCAAAAGCAACAGCAGGGTATATATGCCCTCCCGTCCCCCCCGTCGCAATCATAATCTTCATCTTTTTCCCTTTTCCTTTTTTAACTTTGCAATTCTCTTTTTTACTTCTGTTGCCCTTTTCACTTCGTACTTTGTACCTCGTACTTTTTTTATCTTCTTACCTGTTTTGCCACATTAAGAAGCAGCCCAACAGCCATCATATTTACCAGCAAAGAGGACCCGCCATAACTTATAAAGGGCAAGGTTAACCCTTTCGTCGGAACAAGTCCTGTTACCACAGACATATTTACAAAGGCCTGCAGTCCTATCCAGGAAATTATTCCCACCGCCAGCACTTTGCCAAAAACATCGTCCTCGTCAACTCTTAAGGCGATTTGAATACCCTTCCAAATAAGGAAAGCAAAAATTAAAAGCACGGCCGTAGCACCCATAAGTCCGGCCTCTTCGCCTATGATCGCAAATATAAAATCCGTATGCGCTTCGGGAAGGTAAAAAAGCTTCTGCGTACCGTTTCCGAGCCCTTTGCCGAAGATCCCGCCGGAACCAAAAGCAATGAAAGACTGGATAATTTGAAAAGCCTTTCCCTGTGAATGTTCCCAGGGATTTAAAAATGCCTCAACCCTTCTGCTGGTATAGGCGGTCTTCATTATAATAAAATAAACAGCGGGAACCAGAGTCAGGCCCACACCAAGAACATGTTTGAGCCGCACCCCGCCGACAAAAAGCATAATACCAAGTACCGCAGCCAGCATCAGGATAGAACCCATATCCGGTTGGAGCTTTAGAACTACTGCAATGACACCGAAAATTACAAGAAAAGGGAAGACACCGCTGCCAAAATTCCTAATTACCTCCTGCTTCTTTTCAATAGCAGTTGCTGCGTAAAGGATAAAAGCCAGTTTCAGGAATTCACTCGGTTCAAAAGTAAAGCCAAATAAGTAGATCCACCTTCTGGCCCCGCCGACTTTTTTACCCAGATGCGGAACAAACACCAGAAATACGGCGATCACGGCTATTATAAAAAGCGGTTTTGCCAGTACCCGGAGTTTTTCATATTTAATATTTTTAAAGAAGATAAGACCCAAGAATCCCATGCCTACCCAGAAGGTCTGCTTCATTACAAAATAGTGGAGTGTTTTATATTTATCATTGGCATAGATACCGGAAGAAGAAAGCACCATTACGATGCCTATAGAAAGCAGGAGAAACAGAGCCGTAAGAACAGCCCCGCTGTCATATCTCTTCCTTCCGTGTTTCAGGTCCAGCACTTTCAGCCTCCGAGCTTATCAGTTTTTAACTTTAAAACGGCTGTTTTAAAAATTCTGCCCCGCTCTTCGTAATTTTTAAACATATCAAAACTCGCGCAGCCGGGGGACATAAGTACGACATCTCCCGGAACCGCCGCGGCAAACGCCTTCCTTACCGCTTCGGGCATATCCGAAGCTTCTTCCGCCGGTACGAGGTCCGCCAGCGCTTTCTTAATTTCTTCCCGGGATTCCCCAATAACTATCAGTTTCTTTACTTTTTCGGAAACCACGCTCCTAAGCTCCTTAAAATCGTTGCCTTTATTTCTCCCGCCCGCAATAAGTATTATGGGGGAGTCATAACTCAGCAGGGACTTTTCCACTGCCAGAATATTAGTCCCCTGAGAATTATTTATGAAGGTCACCCCGGCAACTTCGCCGGAGAACTCCTGCCGGTGTTCGACGCCTTTAAAACTCCTTAAGACTTCTGTTATAAAACTGCTCTTTACTCCTAGCAGTCCGGCCGCCAGCGCAGCTACCATCGCATTTTCTATATTATGAGAACCTTTGATCTGCAGCTCCTTTGAATCCAGAAGCCGGGTTTCAATTCCGTTCAAACTCAACACGATCTTGCCGTCTTCAAGAAAGACCCCTTCTTTCTTTTTTTCCTCGGTAAACCTGCCGTTTAGGTCAAAGAAATATTTTTTTGCTTTCGCCTGCTGGGCATAGAGCGGCGTAAACTTATCATTGGCGCCTAAAATCAGCGCTTCCTGCTCCGTTTGATTCTTAAAAATTTTTCCTTTGGCTTCCACATATTGCTGGACACTTTTATACCTGTCCATATGATCGCTTCCGATATTCAAGATAGCCGCTACTTTAGGTTTAAACGTTTTAATAGTTTCCAACTGAAAACTGCTTACCTCTGCAACATAAACCGTGCCGGTATCATCCGCGCCGTTCCGGACAAATCCGGTCAAAGGCTTGCCAATATTCCCCCCTACCACGGTCTCCCGCCCGGCTTTTTTAAGTATTTCTCCTATCAGGGTCGTAGTTGTTGTTTTGCCTTTAGTGCCGGTAATCGCCACCAGCTCTCCTTTAAAGAACAAAGAAGCCAGCTCCAACTCCCCGATAATTTCGATACCTTTTTCTTGCGCCTTCACAAAGAGCGGTTTTTCCGTATCCACACCGGGCGAAACAACAATAAGCCCGGCTTCCAGCAGGGTCTCTTCCGAGTGCCCTCCAAATTCAAGCTTTATTTTTCCGAGCGCCAGAAGTTCTTCTTTCCGGGACTGAAGCTCATTTTCCTGTTTGATATCGGTCACGGTTACTTCGGCACCATTTTCAAGAAGCAATTTTGCCGCAGCAACTCCGCTTCTCTCCATGCCTACAACCGTTACTTTTTTTCCGTTTAAATTCAAAACTTTCTCCTAACGCAGCTTGAGTAAAGACAAGCTTGCAAGCGCGATTATAATGGCTACGATCCAGAACCTTATGACTATCTTTGATTCCGGCATGCCCTTCAATTCAAAATGGTGATGCAGCGGTGCCATCTTAAAGACCCTTTTTCCGAAAACCCTGAAGGAAAAGACCTGAATCATTACGGAAAGCGCTTCCACAACAAAGATACCGCCTATAAGGACAAGCAGGAGCTCCTGTTTTACCAGTACCGCGATAAGTCCGATTACCGCCCCGAGAGGCAGAGAACCTATATCCCCCATAAAAACCTGTGCCGGGTGACTGTTGTACCAGAGAAAGCCCAGGCAGGAACCTACCATGGCCGCGCAAAAAATTACAAGCTCCGAAGCCGCCGCCACGTGTATAAGGTTAAGATATTTCGAGAAATCCACGCGTCCTACCAGATACGCTACCACCGTAAAGGCAAGCGTGGTAAATAAAAGCGAACCGGTAGCCAACCCGTCAAGACCGTCTGTCAGATTTATAGCATTAGAAAAACCCACTATAACTATAGAAATAAAGACAAAGTAAAAGAGGCCCAGATCCACCGGAAATTTTATTAAGGGAACTTTAATATGCCGTGCGAATTCCGCGCTGGGCGGGAAATAAGAAAGAAACACAACAATTACAGCCGCGCCCAGGAGCTGTCCCAGAATCTTTACCCGCGCCGAAATCCCCCCGGAATTCTTTTTTGCGAGTTTCATATAATCATCTATGCCGCCAAGAATGGCAAAAAAGACAAAAGTAAACAAGGAAAGCTGAATCAACCCGTTGTCCAGTTTGGCCCAGAGCAGAACGGAGACCAAAACGGAGATTATGATAATTATGCCGCCCATGGTCGGGGTCCCGGTTTTAGCATGATGTGTTTTGGGCCCGTCTTCGCGTATAGGCTGGGAAGCTTTGATTTGTTTTAGTTTTTTTATAACGAAATTCCCGATCAGAAAAGTAATCAGCATAGCTGTCAGCGCCGCGTAGATAGCCCTGAAAGTGGAATATTTAAATACATTAAAAGCGCTCCAGTATTGTGTAAGCGGGTACAACAGGTAATAGAGCATTTATTTTGTCCTCACTATTTCTACTATTTTTTCCATGCCGGCTCTCCTTGAACCCTTTATTAAAACCGCATCGCCTTCCCGCAGAAAGCCTTTTAAAAATTCTCCTGCGGAAAAATTATTTTCAAAAAGAAAGATTTTTTCCTCATTCATGCCCGCAGCCAGCGCGCCTTTTTTATACCAGGCCCCGGTAGGACCGGTCACAACCAGAGCATCAATATTATTCTTCGCCGCTTCCTTTCCTATTTCCCCGTGCAGGGTTTCCGCAAACTCCCCGAGCTCTGCCATTTCCCCCAACACCAGAACTCTTTTTTTGGCGGTAAAGCCGAGCAGCGCATAAATACCTCTTTTCATAGAATCCGGATTGGCATTATAAGCATCATCCAGGATCTTGATTCCGTTAACAACCGAGGCAGAAAGGCGATGGGCAGATACTGCAATAAACTCCTCCAGCCCTTTGGCAATCATTTTAATATCCGGTGCTAAACCCGAAGCAAGCGCTGCAGCGCAGAGAGCGTTGCTCACATTATGAAGACCCAGCAGTTTTATTTTAACCTCTTCCTTTTTCCCGCCGAGATTCAAAGTAAAGACCGTGCCGCCTTCGTTCAGCTCTTTTATATTTTCCGCAGAAACATCCGCCGCTTTTTGGACGCTAAAAGTAATCAGCCTGCCTTTAAGCGAACTTTTGTTGCCGGCAATCAAGGCATCGTCCAGATTTATTACCGCCACCCCCCCGGGCCTTAGATTTTCGAGCAAAGTCCACTTTTCTTTCAGTATGTTTTCCCGGGATTTAAAAAATCCTATATGCGCCGTCCCGATATTAGTTATTGCCGCCACATCCGGTTTTGCCACTGCCGTCAGTCTTTCCAGCTCGCCGGGGTGATTTGTGCCGTACTCCAAAACCAGCGCCTGGTAAGAGCTATCCGTACCTAAAACCGTAAGCGGCAGCCCGATCTCGTTGTTAAAACTCCCTTTCGGTTTATGGGTCTTGACTGAAAGCGAGAGGATATTCCATAAAATATCTTTTACCGTGGTTTTCCCGTTACTGCCGGTCACCCCCGCAACTTTCAGAGTGTTAAGCCGGGTCAGATAACCGGCGGCTATCTGTTTAAGCGCTTTGGTGGTATCTTCAACAAGTACGGCGGCTTTCAAAACCGTTAGCCCTTCCGTTTCTTTGCTGACCACTGCGCCGAGAGCGTTAAGACCGCCCAGATTCTTTATAAAAGAGTGCCCGTCATAATTATCACCTTTAATCGCCACAAATAAAGCGCCCGGTTTAAGCGTCCGGGAATCTATAGAAAAAGAAAGCGCTTCAGCCCCGGGGTCTCCGTTAAGCAGCTTCCCTCCGGTCCAGGCGACTATTTCTTTTATCAGAATTTTGTCCATTTTCCCTTTTCTGAAAGTATACTTTCAGCAGTTTCTTTATCGGAAAAGTGTATTTTTTCTTTTCCTATGATTTGATAATCTTCATGACCCTTACCTGCGATCACTACTACGTCATCTTTTTTGGCAAGGAGCAGAGCCGTTTTTATGGCCTCCCGCCGGTCCGGTATTTCCTTATAGTTTTTCCCGGTGAGGCCGGCTTCTATCTCTTTTATAATAGCCAGGGGCTCTTCGGTTCTCGGATTGTCGGAAGTCACCACTATAACATCGGAATTAGCCGCAGCTATTTTGCCCATAATAGGCCGCTTGGAGCGGTCCCGGTCGCCGCCGCAGCCAAAGACCGTAATTATCCTGGCCGGGTTCAGATCCTTGACAGAAAGCAGAAGTTTTTCCAGAGAATCGGGAGAATGCGCATAATCAATCAGCACCGAAAACCCGTCCACGGTGTTATAGACCTCAAAACGTCCCGGAACACCTTTTAAATTTTCCAGACCCGCTTTTATATTGTCCGGATGTATGTTCATGGCAAAACCGGTTGCCGCCGCCGCCAGGGCGTTGCTTATATTGTGCCGGCCCCGCATTTGCAGCTTTACCGGTAAAATTTTATCCCGGTAAACTATCTCAAAAGAAAGTTCCTGCGCGCTGGAGATAATATTTTTTGCCGTAACATCCGGCCCTATTTTTGAGGTAAGTCCGTAGGTAATGGCTTTCACTTTAGCAGCTTTTATAAAATCCGCGGCTTTGGAATCATCCAGATTGACCACCGCCGCCTTGGGAAAACTCTTTACACTGTTCTCGTCCAGGCCCCTAAAAAGCATTAGTTTCGCATCCAGATAATCTTCAAAAGTCTTATGAAAATCCAGATGATCCTGGGTGAAATTAGTAAAAACCGCTGTGTCAAATTCCAGACCACGCACCCTGTGCAGTTTTAAGGAATGAGAGGAAACTTCCATGATACAGGTTTCAATTTTCTTAACCACCATCTTCAAAAATAATTCTTCCAGGTCCAGAGATTCCGGCGTGGTATTTTTTGACGGTATGACTTCCCCGTTAAATTCGTAATTTATGGTGCCGAGAAGCCCTACTTTTTCCCCGTTTTCTTCAAAGATAGACCTTAACATATACGTTGTGGTGGTCTTACCTTTCGTTCCGGTAACCCCGATGAGTTTAAGTTTCCGGGAGGGATATTCATAAAAAGCGGCGGCCACTTCGGCCAGCGCGGCGCGGGCATCTTTTACATAGAGGAGCGTTACGCCTTCGGGGACATTCTCCACATCTCTTTCCACTATCAAAACCACCGCCCCTCTTTTTGCAACTTCGGAAGCATAAGCATGCCCGTCAACTTTAAAGCCGGGGACGCAGACAAAAAGTCCGTTCTCGCTGACTTTTCTTGAATCATAATAAATGCCGTTAATATTTTTATCCAGCGAGCCTTTTACTTTCTCTACCGGAAGATTTTTAATTACTTTTGACAATATCATCGGTTTCCTTTTTCTCCATGCATCTAAGCGCTCTTTTTGCTATCCTGCCGAAAGCCGGGGCCGCCACACTTCCCCCGTAATAAATCCCCCGGCTGGTACTCGGTTCATCTACGACCACTAAAATAGCAAGTTTGGGAGCCTCTGCGGGCACAAAGCCGGCAAACGAAGCCACATACTTGCTGCTTGAATATTTTCTGATAGCCGGGTCAAATTTTTGCGCGGTACCCGTTTTTCCCGCAAGCACAAGCCCCGCAACCGCGGCTTCTTTCCCCGTCCCGGTTTCCACTACCGCCTTTAAAACCTGGGTCATCCTTTCGGCAACCTGCTCCGAAACCACCTGCCTTATTTCTTTCGGTGCGAATTCTTTTATTATTTTTCCGTCTTTATTTTTTATCGCCTTTACCAGCATCGGCTGCATTAATTTTCCCTTGTTTGCGATAGTTGCATAGAGTGAAGCCACCTGAAGCGGAGTAGCAGAGATCTCCTGACCGATGGAAACAGTGTAGATAGAAAGCCCCGACCATTTTTCCGGAGACCGCAGGGTGCCTTTCACTTCCCCCGAAAGCGTTATCCCTGTCTTATCGCCAAAACCAAAGTTGCGAGCGTATTTGTAAAGCCGGTCTCTCCCGACCATAACCCCCACTTTGGCGGTACCTATATTGCTGGAGTTGGCTATCACATCTTTAAAATTCATAGTCCTATATTTTTCATGATCACTCAGTTTGTGCCCGTAAACCTGCCACTGACCGTTCTCACAGTTGATAAGATCCCCTTCGCTGATTACGCCCTCCGAAAAAGCCGCCGCCATGGTCACCGCTTTAAAAGTCGAGCCCGGCTCATAGGCCACCGAGATTGCCCGGTTCTTCAAGTAAGCCATCGGATAATCATTAAATTTATTAGGGTCATAATCGGGCCTGTTTGCCAGCGCCAGTATCTCTCCGGTAGCAGGATCCATTACTATTGCCGTGGCCTCTTTAGCGTGAAATTGTTCAAAAATAGCATTTAATTCCTCTTCCACAATCGACTGCACGCCTTCGTTTATGGTCAGGACGAGGTTATTGCCGTTTTGCGGCGCTTCGTATTCCACTTCTCCGGAAACCACTTCGCGGCCCTTGGCGTCTTTTACGGAAACGAGCCTGCCATTCTTGCCGGAAAGATATTTATTATAGGAAAGTTCCAGACCCTCACACCCCACCGCATCCGCATTGACAAAGCCCAGCGTCTGCGCGCAGAATGAGCCTTTAGGATAAAATCTTTTTGTTTCCTGGGTGATATCAATCCCAGGAAGTTTCATTGCTTTTATCCGTTTGCCCTTTTCATATTCCACCTTGCGCATGATCCAGACAAAGCTTTTTCCGGAATTGAATTTTTTCAGGATCTCGGCTTTATTCATATCCAATACTTCTGCCAGTTTTCCTGCCGTTCCCTCTTTATCTTTTATCTGATACGTGATAGCTGAAACGGAGGGCACTTCGACACTGACTGCGAGTTCACGGCCCATGCGGTCATATAAAAATCCCCGCTCAGCAATTATTTCCTGCACATCCGCAGACTGCCGATCGGAGAGATTTTCCATCCGCCCGCCGGTATAGACCTGGATATAAATAAAACGGGAAAAGAGAGCCGCACCAAAGATAATAAATAGTCCGGCAACTGCTCCGATTCTACGCCCCATTCTCTTGTCCGACAAATCCGTCTCCCGTTACTTTTACGCCGTTTCTTCCGGCAGTCTAAAAAACACTTAAAACAAAAGAGATCGCTTTATTGAAGATTCCCTTTTTTCCTTCTTCTTTTTGCACGAGCACCAGGGTTTCAAACTTATCCGGCGTGGTAAGATTCAGTTCTTTTTTTGCCACACTTTCAATCCTTTCATAGGATCTGAGCTTGCCGATTTCAATGTTCAAAATCCGGTTATAATTTATTAGTTCGGTTTTTTTCTTCTCCAGTTTGTTGATTTCATAGCCCGTCCGGACATTATCCAGATTGAGCCAGACGAAGAAAAGCACAGCAACCAGAACAACGGCTATGTATTTCATATTTTCTCCGCCACCCGTAATTTTGCGCTCCGGCTTCTTCTGTTTTCCGCCGTTTCGCTTTCACCGGGAACCAAGGGCTTTTTAATAACAGGCTCCAGGGTCTTCTCGCCCTTTATAAACTCTTTTACTATCCGGTCTTCCATGGAGTGGAAAGAGATCACGCACAACCGCCCGCCTGAAAGCAGGGAATCCGCTGCTTTTATAAGTCCTTCTTTCAATGCTCCCAGCTCGTCATTTACGGCAATTCTAAGCGCCTGAAAAGTCCGGGTGGCCGGATGAATTTTGCCGTGCCGGTAAAAAGATGGAACCGCTTTGCTGATGGCTTCCGCAAGTTCTATCGTGGTTTCAAGGCGTTTTTGCTTTCTGGTTTCCACTATAACCCGGGCTATCCTGCCTGCAAAATTCTCTTCCCCAAAAGTCCGTATCAAGTTTTCCAGATCTTCCTGCGGAAGCTCATTCACGAGCGCGCCGGCGTCATACTTTGCGTCTGTGCCCATCCGCATATCCAGGGGCGCGGCAGCCCGGAAAGAAAACCCGCGGCCTGCGTCATCCAACTGAAAAGAAGATACCCCTAGATCAAAAAGTGCGCCGGAAATTTTTTTCCCGCCCAGCGCTTCGTTCAAAAGTCTAAAATTTAAATTAAAAAAAGTCACTCTACTTCCGAATTCTTTTAGATTTTCTTTCGCGATTTCTATGGCCTGGAGGTCCCGGTCTAGGGCAATTACCTTGCAGTTTTTTTCGGTTTCGAGGATTTTTTTCGTATGCCCTCCGCCCCCTAAAGTGGCATCCAGATATATTCCACCCTGACTTACCTTTAAAAACTCAACGGTTTCAGCGAGAAGCACTGAAACATGTTTCATTTCATGATACCGAGGTCAAAGAGTTTTTGCGCAATACTTTCGAAAGGTTTATCTTTTCCTTTTGTGAGATAGTCGGTCCATTTTTCTTTAGACCAAACCTCTATGAGATTTCCCGAACCAACTACCGTAACATCTTTTACGATGGCGACTTTTGTTCTTAGTTCTGTGGGAATGAACATTCTGCCCTGCTTATCTAGCGCCGTCTCGGCGGCATTGGCATAAAGCTGACGGAGAAAAAATCTTGTATCGGAGTTGTTATAGGAGAGCTCGCGCAGTTTTGTTTCATAGATTTTCCACTCGTTTATCGGAAATACGCTCAAGCAATCGTCATAACCGCGGGTGATAATGAACTTATCGATATATTTTTCCGCCAGGCCTGATCTAAACTTGGCAGGCAAAATAATTCTGCCTTTTTTATCTATTGAGTGCTGGTATTCTCCCATGAACATAAGCTTTCCCTCCACTTTGACCCACTTTCAACCACAGTAAGTATATCGCAATCCACTATATTTTGTCAAGTATTTATTGATTTTTCGCGACTTTTCTGCTAAAATTACGGTATGAAAAAACTTCGATTTTCTGGGCGACTGATAAAGGCCTATACCTGGCAAAACAAGGATTTTGTACAACACCCTGGTGCGGCAGTAATAGTCCCTTTTGTAAACAAATATAAGGTTATTATGGTAAGACAGCCAAGATTTGCGATAAAGCAGATGACCTGGGAAGTTCCGGCCGGAACTCTCGGAAAAAACGAAAACCCGCTGGTTTGCGCAAAACGGGAGTTAGAAGAGGAAACAGGCCTAAAAGCAGGAAAAATCAAGAAAATACTGGCTTTTTACTCATCTCCGGGATTTTTGCATGAGAAAATGCACCTTTATAAGGCCACGAACCTCAAAGCAGGCAAAATGAACCTTGACGAAGATGAAGATATCACGGTGAAGATCTTCACAAAATCGCAACTTATGAAAATGATCCGAAAAGGCAAAATAGTTGACGCAAAAACCATTGCCGCCCTGCTTTTAACACTTTAGAGAAAATGCCTTTCAAAAACTCCCCCTTTCCCCTTGCTTTTCCTTTTAACATAGAATAAACTTATTATTCACTACCATTTATTCATGTTTGAAAATTTTTGGAGGAGAAAATGAACAATATTCCTGAGGTAAAATTAGGTCTGGTTGCGGTCAGCCGCAGTTGCTTTCCTGTGGAACTGTCTAAAAAGAGAAGAGAGGAAGTGGTAAAGGAGTGCAAAAGGAAGAAAATCGCACTTACCTGTATCAATACTGTAATTATCAGCGAAAACGATATCACCCCTGCCCTTTCAGAACTTGCAAAAAAAGGCTGTAATGCGCTGGTGGTCTATCTCGGGAACTTCGGGCCGGAAACTCCGGAAACAATACTTATTCAAAAATTTAACGGACCGGTTATGGTCGCCGGCGCAGCCGAAGAAACCGGCAAAGATCTGATAAACGGCAGAGGCGACGCTTACTGCGGTATGCTCAATCTCTCTTACAATCTTAATCTCAGGCACCTGCGGCCTTATATTCCGGAATCCCCGGTGGGTCTTCCCGCTGAAGTTGCAGATATGATAGCGGATTTCACCTCCATCGCCCGGGTTATAATCGGCGTTAAAAAATTAAAGATATTTTCTTTCGGTCCCCGCCCGCAGGATTTTCTGGCCTGCAACGCTCCGGTAAAACAGCTCTATGACCTGGGCGTAGAAATAATGGAAAATTCCGAACTGGACATGTACGATATTTTTTTAAAGGCAAAAGACCGTCCCGAAGTGAAAGAAACCGCAAAAGATATAGCGCGGGAACTCGGCAAGAAAAATGTCTATCCGGAACTCGTTATAAAACAGGCGCAGTTTGAGGTCGCGCTGAAAAACTTTATGAAAGAAAATCTCGGGACTTCAGAATTCGGGGTCTTCGCAAATAAATGCTGGCCGGCTTTTGAGGAATATTTTGGTTTTGTCCCGTGTTTCAATAATTCCCGGCTCGCAGCGCAGGGTATCCCGGTCTCCTGTGAGGTGGACATCTACGGCGTACTCTCAGAATATATGGCAAACGTAGCCACGGAATACCCGGTCACACTTTTAGACATCAACAACACCGTGCCCTATGATATGTATAAAGCCGCCGGGAAAAAAGTCTCCGGCTACGCACCAAGAGACCTCTTTATGGGTTTTCATTGCGGCAACACCGCGTCCTGCCTGCTTGACGGCTGGGATTTAAAATATCAACTCATCATGAAAAGATTGCTGGAACCAAAGACGGAGCCGAATATAACCCGGGGCACGCTGGAAGGAAAATTAAAATCCGGACCGGTCACTATTTTCCGGCTCCAGGGCGCAGTCGAAGGCGATCTCAGATCCTACATTGCAGAAGGGGAAGTCCTGGATATTGATCCAAAATCTTTTGGGTCTATCGGGGTTCTAGCCATAAAAGAAATGGACAGGTTTTACCGCCACGTACTTATCGGCCGGCAGTATCCCCACCACACCGCCGTGGCTTTTAAGCGCTGCGGAAAGATATTATTCGAAGCCGCAAAAATGCTCGGAGTCAGCGAAGTAAGTACCCCGCTTCCAAAAGGCGTGCTCTATAAAGGGGAAAACGCGTTTAAATAGAGCAATAGAAAATAGAGAAAGGTAAAGAGGGACGAGCCGAAAGGCCGTCCCTCTTTTTTAGATTTAGTTGTGATTATGAAGGACGGAGTAACTGGCACTCAGAAAATTACAAAACTACGCTCTTTCTTATCATGATCCAAGACGGCCATATTCCATACGTTTTTCAAAACATAGTACAGCTATATTATCTCCTGATATTACAGGAAAATATAGCGCACTGTTTTCTTTATCGTAATATTTTGCCCTGTTTTTCTTTGTAAATACCGAATCCAAATATTTTCTGATTTCTTCTTTGCATTTCAGATAATTAGAAACTCCCTTGTTCGGATTAGACCATTCATCTAAATAGATATAGGCATTTTGACCTTGAAAATCTTTTATCATTATCAGCCTGGCTGCAGCAAGCTCTTTATTTTGATTTGCGAGAAATACCACACCTTCAGCAACTTCTTTAACTTTTTCTTTTTTTCCGGCATTCTCGGCTACGAACGCTACAGTTTTATGATACCTGCTTATTACATTTTCAACTTCCTTTACTATTTTTCTTTCGTGCATCATTCTGGAAAAGTTATCGCTTACAAAAAGTATGACTGGAATTGCGATAGTAACAGCAAGTGCCCAGAGAAGTACTTTTTTCCGGTTTTTTGGAGTTTCAGTCTGATCAACAACTGCTTTTGAATCGGCGATAATGTTAATATTTGTGCTTACATTAATAATTGCCGCTCCAAGTATCATTGAAATAGCAGCAAGAATTGATGTATAAAACAAGGTAGAGGTTCCTTCCGAAAACACGTTCAGCTTAAAAGTCATATTAACAATAAACACATACATCCATAGCATTATCAAAACAAATGTTACAAGCATTATCCAGTTGGTTACATTTACAACCATCAGCTTGGTCTTTATTCTCATCATCCCTCCTTTAAAATAATTTGTATTTTAAATGTTATTAGTCACAGCATTCTATTTTGCATTTTACTATGACCGGGTCATAGCATATTCTTTCGCTGTTTCCGTGGCTTTGTTTTCTTGACTTTCTTTACAAGATATTTTGTTCGTTGTTCTCCCGCATGGGGTTCTTTATCTCCGGTGCTCGCGGCATACATGCGCAGAAAATCGGCGGGTTTGATAATAACTATGTTTCTGAATTTTTTTATTTCTAACAAGTGAAAATCGCCGGAGACTATTATTTCCGCTTTACAGGCAACAGCGCATTCCAGAACTTTGTTGTCGCTTTTATCCATTTTTATTGCAGTTATTTTTTCCGAGGGTTCTACCAGTTGAGCGTTATTCAATATCCTTTTGATCTGGCCGCTGACAGCCCGGTTGTTTAAATGGAATTTCCGTAGGTAGACATTAGATAGCTCTGCCAGAATATCTTTTGAAACAAAGAGGAGGATTTCTCCTGAAAAAGCCAGCTTTAATAACTCTTCCGGGATACCTCCGGGAAAGACCGTGGCAGAAATATAGACATTTGTATCAAAAACCACCCTGGACTTTTTCACTTTTCCGCTCTATATTCGTGCACAATCCTTTCCACGTCAGCTTCATCGTAAACGCCTATTGCCCTGGCTACGGCAGCTGCTTCTTTTTGAAGTCCTTTGAACCGGCGCCACTCAATATATTCTTTTAAGGCTTCCGCCACTATACTGCTGCAGTTCTTCATCTCTGTTTTCTGCAGGCGATTTAGCTCAGCGGCAAGTTCATTCGGAATGGTAACAGTTATGGCCTGTACTGTTTTCATAGTCCCTCCTTGATATGATATAATTATATAATTATTTAATACTCTTGTCAAGGAGGCAGGTAAAGGGAATTCAAGATTTCTTATTAATTGTAATGCGCTAAATAGGAGGGGTCTTTTTTTAGGATTTTATCAGTGGGCCAGTCGAGAGGGATGCCTTTAGAATAAAGTTTTGGGAGTTTCAAAACTCTAAATTTTTCTGTCGGAATATTGAAAAGGTCAAAATTGTCCAGGACACCTTGCCGGGAAAAACTTCTGCGTAGACCGAGAAACCTCCGGAACAGTCGCCCAGATACATACCGTATTTTTGGAGTGCTTTTGCGATAATTTTTGCGGCGGGTTTAAGTTTTAATCGGTCAAGGTCCAGCGCGGGGTCCAGCTGCAATCTTGCGCCCTCGGGTATGGCGCCGGCTCTTGTTGATATGCCGTCGGAATTACTCGCCGGGTAAACATACACACCTCTTTTCGGAGTGCTGTAGCCGAAAACCAATGCGTGATCTATTTTTCCCTGTGCAATTTCTTCCGGCCTGATTAGCCCGGCGATAAGCGGAAAGCCGGCGGCCCGGCAGCCGCCCTCTCCGGGCTTAAGCACACCTTTGCCCCGGAGATCAAACTCCCTGCCGGACCGGGCGAGCCACTGCCCGTCAATCTTTTTAAGACTCCAGAAATCCCAGCACTTTGTCCTGGCTTTATTCAGAATGGTCAGATGCGAATCCCCGGCGGAATCTGGTAAAGCAGTTGCAGGAACGGGGGCTTTTTTTATCAAGAATTGCGGATGACAGAATTTGTGGAAAAGAGAATAATTTATTTCGCAAAGTTTCGTCTTTTTTTCCTCAACCTCATAAACCGGAATACTCCACTCCCTGGTGCTCACGCCTAATTTGCCGGCGGGCTGGCTGGGATAGGTATTGGTGAGAAAGAGATCGGCTATCATCTTTTTAGAACACGGATCCAGTTTGGGGTTTTTTGGAATAACAGTATTCCAGGGGCTGCTTTTACTGAACGGTCGCCAGACTTTCATGGATTTTCCTTTAAATATTTATTTTAGCCGGTACTCGGAAGGTGTTAAGCCTGTCTGCTTTTTAAACAGTTTCGCAAAATATTTTGTATCCATATAGCCGGTCTTCGTCGCTACTTCACTGATGTTATATCTTATGTCTTTCAAATATTCCTTTGCTTTATCTATCTTTGTTTTAATGACAAAATCAAAAATAGTGACACCGGTCTCCATTTTGAATATTTTTCCGACATGTGAGGGACTCAAACGAACTTCTCTGGCAATGTTTTCGAGCGACATCACTTTATCGTAATTGTCCCGCACATAGCTCATAATATTTTCCACTATTTTGCTGTATGTCTTGTGATGCTTGGAAAGCAGGGAAATCTCTTTTGCCAGATGTTCAAGCACCTCGGCCGGTTCTTTTTCATTTCTTATCACACTAGCCAGGCTGTTCCGGGCCAGATTAAAGATTATATCGTAATTTTTTATTTCAATATAAGGGTTTTTATAGTATTTTAAAATATTCCCGGCTTCAGCATAATAGGGTTTTTGGGCCAGGATCTCACGATCTTTCCAGAAGACCGTTTTGGCCGGAAATGGCCAGCCGCCTTCCAGCTCCAGCTGCCGGCTCGTCTTAATACCGGTGACAAATTTCAGAAAAGAGATAGCGGATTCCGGATACCTGGTGTTTTTTGGCACACACAGCGCTTTGCCGTTTATGACATTATAATTCGCAGCATCATTTTGCATCCGGGGTAATGGCGCTACCCCGAATTTATCCTTATAAATATTATTTTTCCTGTAATGACTGTGCATGAACGAGCTCGTCATCAAATGAAAAACACTTTCCCCGTTGAGAAACATCTTAAATATCGTTTCTGGAGCCGGCAAATATATTATTTCTTTCGGCATTATTTTATGTTTGTAGATAAGGTCCCTCATTAATTGCAGGGCCTCCCCGCCTTTTTTATTATTAATGACCGTGCTGCCTTCTTTGTCATAAATATCCCCGTTGTTACTCCAGATCGTTTCAAAAAACGCGCCGGTCAAGACAATATCATTATCCCAGTAAGCCAGAAGCCCTTTAAGTTTGGGATCTGATTCCTCTTTTACAATATATTTGGCGGCCGCAATCAATTCTTCCCAGGTTTCAGGAGGCTTTACACCGTATTTACCCAGCAGATCCTTCCGGTAAAACAAATGCCGGGAATCGACATCATCGGGTATACCGTAAAGCTGCCCTTTATAAGAACAGGCCTCCAGAGCCCCTTTAAAATATATATCTTTAGAGATTATATCATTCAGACTCATAAGGTAATTATCCAGGAGTGGCCTGCTGAGATCCTGGTAGGAAAGTGCAATAACACCCAGAGTAGTATTCTGTGTGCTGAGAGCCCTCCTTATTTCGTCTTTCGAGCCGACTTCCTCCATTTTGCTGATTGCGATATTGGGATATATTTTTTTAAAATCTTTCACAATATCATCTTTTAGAAAATCGCCCCAGAGTCCGTATTTTATTTCGGATTCATTTGAATTCTCGCTGCGCGGGACGCTCTCATTCGAAGTTAACTTGTTTATGGTTGCGCCGTTCTTCCCGATATAGAGCCCTCTTGTTTTAGTATCATAAAAAGTTCCTTTGGCTTTCAAAATATTGACCGTTCTTACAATATCTCCGCCGCTTTCCATTTGCTTTAAAACCAGCACATTGTCCACCAGTTCGGAAAGAGGTGAAGTATTTCCGCCGCCAGAAACCCGGCTTTCAAAGACAGAGGAGGTCATAAGACAGGAAATACTCTTTTTTTGAATAAACATCAGCGCCTTATAAATATCTTCAAGAGCTTTCTCTTTAACCATTCCCGAAAAACCGTCTATAACAATTCTCTGGATCCCGTTATTTTTCAGGATTACCGTCAGGCGTTCTTCCAGTTTTTTAATACCGGCAGCATTTAAATATAGCAGAAAGAGATTTCTTTTTTTTAAATAAAAATTCCAATCAATATTAAGAATATTATAGAATTTAAGGGAACTTTTCGGATCTTCGAGCAAGGATATATAGATACATTTTTCATTGAGCCGAAGGCCTTCTTTGATAAACTGGAGGGAAAGAATGGTTTTTCCGGTACCCGACAGACCTGCGCATAAAGTCCGGCTGCCCTTAATTATTCCGCCGTTAAACATGTCATCAAGCCCGGAAACGCCGGATTTGATACGCCTTAGCTTGTTTTTCTCTTCAATATACGATATTTTCATAGTTTTTCCAAAAACACAAAACATTTAATTTATAAACTGCTTTTTTTGATTATATATTGTCTCTTACAGGTTGTCAATCATATAAACGGCTTTTTCTCTATTGAAATACAGTTATCAAGTGCTATTTATCGTTTTTGGGTAAACTCTTTCCTCATCTCGCAAGTGTTTACCGTTTTTTTGCAAGCTGTTTTCCGTCATATTCAATTGCGGAGGTCATGCTAAAAACCTATCACAAAAGGCCTTAAAAATGCTATAATACAAATGAGCAAAGAATATACTTTCCCCGTATTTTCGAGTATATTAATAAATCCTTCCTAAAACAGAAATAAGGAAGTCAAATTAGTTCTATTAGACATTCTATTAAGAATGAAAGGAAAATAAAAAAGTGTTAGAAAAAAGAAGCAGTATCAGAAATATAGCAATAATCGCCCATGTGGACCATGGAAAGACTACACTTGTTGATGCCATGTTAAAACAGACCCACGCAGTCAAGCTTAACGTAGAGACAACCGATCTGATTATGGACAGCATGGATCTGGAGCGCGAGAGAGGCATAACCATAAAAGCAAAAAATGCTTCCCTTGTTTATAAGGGCATAAAAATAAATATTGTGGACACTCCCGGACATGCGGATTTTGGCGGTGAAGTCGAGAGGACCCTCCGTATGGCTGACGGCGTATTACTGCTGGTGGACGCGAAAGAAGGTCCCATGCCACAGACCAAATTTGTTCTGAAAAAAGCTATGGAGCTCGGACTCAGGGCCATAGTCGTAATTAACAAAGTCGATAAACCTTACGCAAATGTTGATGAAGCCGTAAATAAAACTTTTGACCTTTTTGTTAAGTTGAACGCGACCCACCTGCAGTTGGATTTTCCCATAATCTATGCCTCGGGGCTCAGGGGACTCGCAACAGATACACCCGAAGAATTAGTAATCAAACTGGCAAACCCTGACACACCTCCGGATATCGAACCTCTTTTTAAAAGTATCATAAATAACATACCTGCTCCGGAAGTTGACCTGGCAGATTCTTTTACGATGCAGGTGCTGGCTCTGGCATATAATAATTATAAAGGCCGTCTCGGTATCGGAAAAGTTAAATTTGGAAGAATTAAAATCAATGACCAGATGATGTTGATAAAAGATAACGGCGTAAAAACCACCGGCCAGGTTACAAGCCTTCAGATGTATGACGGACTAAAACAGGTTGACGTAGTGGAAGCAGAAGCAGGAGATATAGTAGCCGTGGGTGGTTTTGAAGATATTCATATCGGCGACATTGTAACCGATCCTGTTAATCCAAAAACTCTGCCTCCTGTAATGATAGAACCCCCGACCATTAAGATGACTTTTGGCGTAAACACCGCGCCGGGCTCCGGCAAAGAAGGCAAATTTTGCACCTCAAGAAATCTCAGAGACCGTCTGGAAAAAGAACTGGAAACTAACGTCGCGCTCAAAGTCGAAGGACTGGATCAGGGCAACGATACTTTCCTGGTTTCAGGCCGGGGAGAGCTGCACCTTTGCGTCCTTATAGAAACCATGAGAAGAGAAGGGTTTTGTCTGCAAGTCGGGCAACCGCAGGTCATTTACATTGAAGAAAACGGCATAAAACTTGAGCCTTATGAAACTGTTTATATAGATGTGCCCCATCAACATCAGGGTATAGTAATTCAGGAACTTGGAAAACGCGGCGGAGAGATGCAGCATATGGATTCCACTCTTAGCAGTGATGTGCACGCCGAATATTTGATTCCCACCAGGGGAATTCTCGGACTTAAAAATCTCCTGATGACCCGGACCAGAGGGACAGTTGTAATAAATAATCTTTTTGACTCCTATAAACCGGTGCAGGATATTGACCTCCGCGACAATGAACACGGCTCCTTGATTGCTTTTGAACCCGGTGCAGCAAATCCTTACGGTCTCGATAATGCCCAGGAAAGAGGGGTTTTATTCATCAATCCCGGAGTGGAAGTTTATGAGGGCATGGTGGTCGGAAAAAATAATCTTGAAACAGATCTGGAAGTGAACGTCTGTAAAATAAAACATAAAAGCAATCAGCGGGCCGTAGGCAGCAGTGACCCGGTGGTCCTCCCCCCGCCTGTCGATGTAACTCTAGATTTTGCGGTGGAGTATGTAGGTCCGGACGAACTTGTCGATATTACGCCTAAAAGCATCCGCATCAGAAAGCAGGTTTTGTCTTCTACAGAAAGAAGAAGGGTGGCAAGAAAAGAAGATAATCAATAAATCCGGCAGAAAGCTGTTTTCAGAGATAACTTTTTACTTCGGCTGCTCTTTAGTCCATTTAGCTATTTCTTTGAGTCTTTCAATAATATTCAGATGCTGGGTACATTCCGTTTCACAGTGACCGCACTCCGTACAGGCCGCAGCCTCCTCAGGAGAAAGAGCCCAGTGCCATTTCATAAAATCAAAATAGCGGCCCCGGTTATCCAGAAGAGTCTGATTGTAAGCCAGCATATGCTTTGCTACGGCTATACCCGCCGGACAACCCTCACAATACTGGCAGCCCGTACAGAGCTTATCCATTTCATGACTTAATCTGCTTTTTATTTCTTCTTTTTTACTCTCCGGAAAATCTGTTATTTTTTCACCCGCTTTCACATTTTCAAGA
>Ga0265593_1000099_pt1 | contig 62754 bp, 55 predicted proteins | sample saktaG_8_FD_190136 | JGI IMG/M metagenome (GOLD analysis project Ga0265593, IMG submission 190136) | Saline water microbial communities from Sakinaw Lake, British Columbia, Canada - sak_2011_5_24_36m | ecosystem: Environmental > Aquatic > Non-marine Saline and Alkaline > Saline ... | reverse complement strand
AACTTACATCGACTATAGAGATATATTATTATTTGTTTATACCTTCTTTGTGCTCTTTCTTCTTTATAAATTGTTAGTCCATTATAAACACTCTTTTAAGATCATAAGATTTTTAGGCTTTATTCTCGGGGCTGCAGTTATAGCTGCGGTCTATTACTATTATGATCCATTTGAATATGAAGAGCCTTTTAATATTCCAAATAAATGTATTACGGCGGAGGGACATAGCCAACTTTATAATGAAAGAACAAAATATCTAGCGAGTCTGCAACAAGAGTTCAAGCAAAACGATCATTCACTCTATGATAAAATCGTAGTTATTCAAGGCGAATCTGTCAATAAACATCACATGGCAATCTACAATTATGATGAAAATACGACTCCATTTTTATCCTCTTTAAAAGATCAAAATAAACTTTATGTTTTCAATGCCATCGCTCCGACAAATCAGACACGATACTCTATACCGATTTTACATACAAAAGCAAATGTTCATAATTTTTCAGATGCATTTATTCACTCTAGATCGATTGTCGGTGATTTTAAAATGCATAGATATAAAACATATTGGATCTCAAATCAAGGAGAAGCGGGTGAGCATGATTCATCTATCGCTTCTATGGCGCAAGAAGCTGATGTATATCATTTTGAAAATCTAGATTTTATGACTGCACAACCTGATGAAGTGCTACTCTCTTATATCAACCATCTTCAAAACAGTTCCCAAAAAGAGATGTACTTCATCCATTTGATGGGTTCTCACGCGGATTATGAAAGAAGATATTCTTATAAACAAATTCTATTTAAAGACCCGAGTAATGTGGCAGAGGATTATGACAATACTATTTTTTACACAGACTATATTTTAAAAAGCATCTTTACCTATTTCACAAATACATTTCCTAATCAGAAAATACTCTTTGTCTACATCTCAGATCATGGCGAAGTTGTGAGTGAAAAAGAGCATGGACACGGTTATCTACCACCATTTAAAGATGAATATGATGTACCTTTTGTCATCTATAGTAATGTTAAAAATAGCAGAATTGATGAACTTTATAAAAACAATAAAAAAGGGGTTTTCAATCTTGAGAATTTAAACTATATGATCGAGTATATAAGCGGTGTGAATGATGAAAATAATATCTCATACTCTAAAGATGTATTTGCCTTAGAGCCAAAAAATATTGTAGACTACAATAAGCTTCCATTCTATGATAAAAAACCTTAGCACTATTCTTGAATGGCAAGAGTGATATCGGCTACTTTATTTCTGTAATCTGCGTTATTTGGCTCAATTTTTAATGCCATTTGATAATATTTAGAGGCTTGTTGATACTCTTTTTTCACATTATAAACATTGCCAATATTTGAAAGATAATCTGCGTAATTTGGCATCAGTCCATCAGCTTTATTATAATAGTTTAATGCCTCATCATAATTTTTTAAAGTAAAGTATATATCACCTACCGTATTATGATATCTTGCATTATTTGGTACAAGCTCAATCGCTTTTTTATAGCAGATAAGCGCTTGGTCATACTCTTGCGTTTTGAGATACATATTTCCAATATTTGATTGATAATAAACATCATTTGGTTTAAGATGCAATATCTTTTTATAATAGCTAAACGCTTGATGAAAACCTTCAAGTTGGTAATAGGCATTGCCGGCATTGAACTGATACAACACATTGCCTGGTTCTAGTTCTGCCGCTTTTTTAAAGTATAAAATAGCTTGCTGATAATCTTTAAGTGAAAAATATCTGTTTCCAAGTTCAAACTGATGTTTTGCATTACTCAGCTCAAGAGAAGATGCGATTTGATAATGTTTATCTGCTTCGTAGTAGTTTTCAAGCTTTCTGTAAGTGTCACCCATACTGATTTGATTGTATCCACTGTTTGGCTGTAATTCGACTGCTCTTTTGAACAGTGAAAGAGCTTTTGTATATTCCTGAAGCTCATAGTGTATCCAACCGAGATTATTTATATATACAGCATTTGATGGTTCAAGATCGGTGGCTTTGATATAGTATTCCAGAGCTTCACTATAATTTTTCATCACACAATATGCATGACCGACATTAATATTGACAGCCGCATCATCTGAATTAAATTTTAAGAAGCAATACTTATCAAAAGAAAGTTCCTCTATGATAAAACTCTCTTCATATCTTAAAAGAGCATTCAAATGATATGTTCTTGAGACACGAATAAGTTCTTTCGCTTCTGCACTTTCTAGTTTGATACTAAATGTGATCCCATCTACTGGCAGATTAAACTCTAAAGTTTTTATATCACTATGAAGCTTAGAAGTAAAATAGAGAAGTTGCGTACTTGGTTCATACTGAGTGATGCTAATGTCACCAATATTGACAGTACCTAAATCCGACATCCTATTTTTATATTTTTCTGCGCTCTCAAAAAAACCTTTTTTGATTAATTTATTTGTTAATTTAATCTTATCCATCTTGTTTCTCACTCAAATCTAGCAACAGTAATCCTTGGCACAAAATAAAACTATAGGCTTCTTTTGGGTTCTACAGCATTTTTCATACCTATTTTATCTAAAATCTTTGATTATTTTGTATTACAGTAATTGCGCTATAAATTTACAAATGAAGAATCAACAAAAATTGAAAGAATATTAGTGCTTATCATGTGTGCCGCATCCACAACCGCCACCAAGCATCCCAATAACAAAATGATCATTTACTTCAGTAATGTCGAAACTGTGTTTACCACAAAAATTGTTACTCATAAAAGAAAGTTTGACCTCTGCAGCATTTTTTGCACTCTCTTTTGTCTCAAAACTAACAACTTGATCCAAACCCTCTTTCTTTGCACAAGAGCATAACTTCTCTATAATTACATGATGTTCCATAAAACAATCCTTTTTTTAATAATAAATGCATTTATTATTCTTGTAAAAGAAAAACATAAGGTTTTTTCTCTATAATTCAAAAACGATAAGTATAACTTAACGTTTTTGAATTAAGGATTTTATATGCCAAAAAGTATACCTTGGTGGGTTGGTGGAATTGCCATGAGTTTGCTCTTTTACCTTTCATTTTCAGTTTCGGGAGCAGATCGCCCAATAGGAGCATCTACTGGAATGAGCTATATAGCAAATATGCTTTTTGGGCTCGAACCAGAAAACTACAAATATGCTGAAATAGTAAAAGAAGGTGGCGCATGGGAGGCTGTCATGCTTATAGGAGTCTTCTTTGGTGGACTTTTCATGTCTGTGTTTGTAACAAAAACCTTTCATATAAGCTACATCCCTACACTCTGGAAAGAACGAAAAAATAAGTCGATCAAATCTCGCATGATTTGGAGTTTTATAGCAGGATTTTTACTCGTATTCGGTGCTCGTTTGGCCGGTGGATGCAATGCCGGACATATTCTCTCAGGCGGTTCTCAAATCGCTGTAAGTGGTATTATATTTGCCGTTGTCGCTTTAGGAACAGGAGTAATAACAGGTAGATTTTTCTACAAGAAAAAAGGGTGTAAAGTATGATGGAGAGAATCTCAAATATGTTTGCAACTGTCGCAAATGAAGCGCATGGTTCAGTGTGGCTTGTACTATTTATAGGGTTTTGTTTTGGTGCTATCATCCTCTACTCTCGTCTTGATAAGTTTGAAAAGATGGCTGGATTTATGATATTTGAAGACACTTTAGTCCCTCGAATGGCGATGACAACGGTTGCCCTTTCAAGCCTAGGTTTTTATTTTTTAGTCGATGCTGGTTATGCTAGTTATGCCATAAAACCCACTATTCTTGGTGGTCTCATCATCGGTGGCATACTTTTTGGTATTGGCTTAGTTATACTTGGAAAGTGTCCATCTGCATTTTTTGTCTCCGTATCAGAGGGACGTGTCGATGCGTTTGTAGGCGTTCTTGGCGGTATGGTCGGTGGAGCTGTTTTTACTATAGCATACCCGTGGATTGAGAAGATAATCGGACCAGACTTAGGAAAGATTAGACTGAGTGACCTCTTTGGTGGCTACGATCTCGCTATAGTTCTTACGTTTAGTACTGTTCTTTTAGTCACTGCCTATTTTCTTCCAACTATCAACTATGTTGATCCTGCGGATGAAAAAAATAAATAAGTAGTCATATGACTGCTTATTTAGCTACTTCAACTGTTCTTTTCCATAACAAACCAATCTATACCAAAAGACTACTAAGTGGAAGAATATTTATGATCTAATTCCTAATTTCTCAAGAAGAAAGATGATGCTGTAATAAGCAAAGATGGTCATTGAAATCGCAATCAACATACTTGGATAAAATCCGAAGCCTTTTTTTATTAAGATTGGAAAAGCTATAAATAGTGTCATTGATGGAACAATGAGCCAAACAATATTTTTTGAGAATTCTACTGCCTTCACACTGCTATTCGTATCTATATACATCCATGTCATTGCCAATATCGAGACCAAAGGAATAGCTGCCAATATAGCACCTGCCAAACTGTTTCGTTTAGCTATCTCTGAGATCAATACGATTAAAAGTGTTGTGATAAGCAACTTTGCAATATAGTACATCAAAAGTCATCCCTTGTATTAAATTGACGTACTTTATCTTAGTACACTTAATGAATTATAAAAAAGGGAGGATAAAAGAACCCTTATTTGAAACCTCACTTTATTTCTCGGCAGCCATTTCACAACGACATCTCTAAAAAAGACTCAAATTCTGCATCATTATCCCCATTTAGCTATAATCTCGCCAATGAAAAACATACCAAATTTTATAGTCTCATCACCATATCAACCAGCCGGAGATCAGCCTGAAGCTATTAAAGTTTTAAGTGAATCTATTCTCAAAGGCAATCGTTACCAAGCGCTTGAGGGTGTAACAGGATCTGGAAAAACTCATACTATGGCGCGTGTTATAGAAAATGTGAAGATGCCGACCATCATCATGACTCATAACAAGACTTTAGCTGCTCAGCTCTATAGTGAGTTTCGTCAGTTCTTTCCAAACAATCATGTTGAGTATTTTGTAAGTTATTATGATTATTATCAGCCTGAGGCTTACATTCCTCGCCAAGATCTTTTCATAGAAAAAGACAGTGCTATCAATGAAGAATTAGAGCGTCTTCGTCTCTCATGTACGGCAAATTTGCTTAGTTATGATGATGTCATAGTCATCGCCTCAGTTTCTGCAAACTATGGTTTAGGCGATCCTGAAGAATACCTCAAAATGGTACAAGCCATCACCATTGGCGACTCGATAAGCCAGAAAAAACTCCTGCTTCGTCTTGTGGAGATGGGTTACACCAGAAATGACAGCTACTTTGACAGCGGACATATCCGTGTGAGCGGTGATGTCATCGATATCTATCCGCCCTACTTCGAAGATGAAGCTATCCGCATCGAATTTTTTGGCGATGAAGTCGAGGCTATCTATAAATTTAGCGTTCTTGAGAATAAGCGCGTCGAGGACTTTAAAAACGTAAACATTTATGCGACAAGCCAGTTTAGCGTTACTCAAGATCGTCTTTCCGTGGCGATCAAGCGCATTGAAGATGAGCTTGGTGAGAGACTTGATTTTCTTTTAAAGGAGGATAAACTCGTCGAAGCACAGCGCTTAAAACAACGCGTGGAGTTTGACCTCGAGATGCTCCAAACTACGGGAATGTGTAAGGGGATTGAGAACTATTCCAGACTTTTAACAGATAAAAAAGCGGGCGAAGCTCCTTTTACACTGCTTGATTATTTTGAATCCAGACATAAAGAGTATCTTGTCATCGTCGATGAATCGCATGTAAGTTTACCGCAGTTTCGAGGGATGTATGCGGGTGATAGAGCTAGAAAAGAGGTACTTGTAGAGTATGGTTTCAGACTTCCGAGTGCACTGGACAACCGTCCTCTTAAACTTGATGAGTATATCGTCAAGTCACCTTATTATCTTTTTGTCTCTGCAACTCCATCGGCGTATGAGCTTGAACTTTCCGCCGTAAAAGCGGATCAAATTATCCGTCCGACTGGGCTTTTAGATCCTATCATCGAGATCAAACCGCTGGATAATCAAGTCGAAGATATCCACGATGAGATCAAAAAAATCACGGCTAAGAATGAAAGAGTACTCATCACTGTTCTTACAAAAAAAATGGCTGAAGCGCTCACAAAATACCTCGCCGATCTAGGCATCAAAATCCAATACATGCACTCTGAAATAGACACGATAGAGCGTAACCAGATCATCCGTTCTCTTCGCGTCGGAGAGTTTGACGTGCTTGTGGGAATCAACCTTTTACGTGAAGGATTAGACCTTCCAGAAGTCAGTTTAGTCGCGATCTTGGATGCGGATAAAGAAGGATTTTTACGCAGTGAGACGGCACTTGTGCAGACCATCGGAAGAGCGGCTAGAAACTCCAACGGACGTGTTATCCTTTACGCAAACAAAATCACAGGCTCGATGCAAAGAGCGATGGATAAAACAAAAGACAGACGTGCGCACCAAGAGGAGTTTAATAAACTCCACGGCATTACACCGACGACTACGATACGAAAACTTGATGAAAATCTCCGCCTCGAAGATCATGGCGACTTGTATGAAAAACACAAAAAACTTGATAAGATTCCACCTGCAGAACGCAAAAAAATTATCCAAGATTTGACAGAACGTATGAAAAAAGCGGCGCGTGAGTTAGAGTTTGAAGAAGCGGCACGTTTACGCGACGAGATAACAAAGATCAAAAAACTTTAGGGCAAAAGCCTTACATGTAAAGGAAAAATATGCAAGATATGTTAACCAATATAACGACTTACGGATATATAGGATTGTTTTTATACTCACTCGGCGGAGGCTTTGTAGCCCTAATGGCGGCCTCTGTTTTGTCATATATGGGAAAGATGGATTTGGCAACTTCGATGGCTATTGCATTTACTGCAAATGTCCTAGGAGATAACCTTCTTCTCTATGTAGCACGCAACCAAAAAGCTGAGATGCACGGATATCTCAAAAAACACCGCAGAAAACTTGCCCTTGCGCATATCATGATGAAAAAGTACGGCTCTTGGATTATCCTTATTCAAAAGTTTATCTACGGCATCAAAACACTTATCCCAATCGCGATTGGTCTTACAAAATATGATGTGAAAAAGTTCACTATGTTAAATATTTTGTCTGCAATCCCTTGGACACTTATCGTCGGATTTGGAAGCTACTATTTTGGTCACGCAATAGAAAATCTCTATAACATTGTCGTTGCAAAACCTTTTATTGCTATCATCGTCGTCGGTGGAATATTTGGATTTCTATGGCTTTATATGTCAATAGCTACGAAGAAAAAAGTGAAGTAAAAAGGCTTACATATAAGCCTTTTAAATGTATATCCCCAACTTGTAGTAGTTTTTTTTTGAAACTCTAGCAGGTCTAAACTCAACTCCAAAATAAACAGATTGAAAGTTAAAAAGAGAAAAAAAGCCCAAAGGAAAAACCCTTTGGAACTTTAAAAAAGAAAGATTAGATAGCATCGATAATAGCGTTAAGTGTTGCACTTGGACGCATAGCAGCTGTTGCTTTTGCGTTATTTGGATGGTAATATCCACCAATATCTTGCGCTTTACCTTCTACTGAAAGTAACTCTTCGATGATTTTAGCTTCATTATCTTTTAGTGCTGCTGCAATTGGTGCAAACTTAGCTGCGATTGCAGCATCTTTTGTTTGGCTTGCAAGAGCATCTGCCCAGTACTGAGCAACAAAGAAGTGACTTGCTTTGTTATCAGGCTCACCAGCTTTACGTGATGGTGATTTGTCATTGTCAAGGTAACCAGCATTTGCAACGTCGAGTGCTTCTGTTACCGCTTCAAGAGCCGCAGAATTGTGTTTTTTAGCGATAAATCTTAGTGACTCAGCAAGTGCTAAGAACTCACCAAGTGAATCCCAACGAAGGTGACCCTCTTCCAAGAATTGGTCAACGTGTTTAGGAGCAGATCCACCAGCACCTGTTTCAAACAGACCACCACCAGCCAGTAATGGAACGATAGAAAGCATTTTTGCAGATGTTCCAAGTTCTAAGATTGGGAAAAGGTCAGTTAGGTAATCACGTAAAACGTTACCAGTTGCTGAGATAGTATTTTCTCCAGCTCTTACACGTTTAAGTGAGAAAGCCATCGCTTTTTCAGGAGCCATAATATGGTACTCGATTCCAGCTTTGTTGAACTCTGGAAGGTAAGCTTTTACTTTTTCAATGATTTTTGCATCGTGAGCACGATTTTCATCCAACCAGAAAATAACTGGCACTTTTTCGATCTCACCACGTTCAACTGCTAGGCGAACCCAGTCTTTGATCGGGATATCTTTTGCACGAGACATTCTCCAGATATCGCCTTTTTCTACGTTGAAACTCATAAGTTCACCGCTTGCATCTGTTACAGATACAACACCATTTTCTTCGATTTCGAAAGTCGTCGGGTGAGAACCATACTCTTCAGCTTTTTGAGCCATCAAACCAACGTTTGATACTGAACCCATAGTCGTTACATCAAATTGACCGTTTGCTTTACAATCTTCAACGATTTCAGAATACATAGTCGCATAACAACGATCTGGAATAGTGATAACACACTCTTGAACTTTTCCAGCTGGATCCCACATTTTACCGCCATCACGTACAACAACTGGAAGTGAAGCATCGATGATGATGTCGTTTGACGCGTGTAAGTTTGTGATCCCTTTGTCAGAATCAACCATTGCCATTGCTGGTTGATTAGCGTACACAGCAGTCATTGCAGCATTAATAGCCTCTTGTTTGTCAGCTGGTAATTTTTCCATTTTTTTGTAAAGATCACCAAGACCTAAGTTTGCGTTAAAACCGATAGTTTTGAAATCGTCTGCAAATTTTGCAAATACATCTTCAAAGAATACACAAACAGCGTGACCGAACATAATTGGATCACTTACTTTCATCATAGTCGCTTTTAAGTGAATAGACCAAAGAATATTTTTCTCTTTTGCTTCAGCAATAGACTCAGCCAAGAAAGAACGAAGTGCTTTAGCGCTCATAAAAGTACCATCAAGTACTTCTTTATCAAAAGCATTTATTTCTTTTAAAACTTTACCATTAAGAGAAATAGTAATTTTGCCGTCACCATTTTTGATAACTGATTGCTCATTCGCATAGAAGTCACCTTCACTCATGTGAGCAACACGAGTTTGCGCACCTTCATTCCATGCACGAAGTTTGTGAGGATTTTTCTTAGCGAAGTTTTTAACTGCAACTGCAGCACGACGGTCTGAGTTCCCTTCACGTAAAACTGGATTAACAGCAGAACCAAGACATGCAGAAAATCTCTCTTTTAATGCTTTTTCAGCATCAGTTTGAGGATCTTCAGGATAATTAGGGATATCGTATCCTTGTGATTGAAGCTCAGCAATCGCTTCTTTTAACTGAGGAATAGAAGCAGAGATATTTGGAAGCTTGATAATATTACCTTCAGGTTGTAACGCAACCTCGCCCAAATATGCAAGTTCGTCAGCAATTTTTTGCTCTGCTTTCAAATTATCAGGAAAGTTTGCAATGATTCTTCCAGCAAGAGAAATATCTCTTGGCTCAACTTCTACGCCAGCTTCTTTAACGAAAGCTTTAACTATTGGTAAAAGTGAATATGTAGCTAAAGCTGGTGCTTCATCTATAACAGACCAGATGATCGTTGGTGTTGATTGTGCCATGTTGACTCCTAAATCAGATTTTTGAAATTGGAGTATCTTAACATAGTTTTATCTCACAACTTTGAAATAGATTTCAATCTTGCAGCAATAAGATAATAATGTGTATAATAGTAACAAATAGCTACTTATAACTGTTACTTTAATACACACTTATAAGAAATAACCTCTTACATGTAAGCAAATATAACAAATAGGAGAGCAGCAATTCCTCCAGAGATAAGCGCATAAGGAAGTTGTGTTTTTACATGTTCAACGATATCGCATTCACTAGCCATGGCAGAGATAATCGTCGTATCTGAGATAGGTGAACAATGATCTCCAAATACACCTCCTGATATCACAGCTCCCATCACAAGGGGGATATCGGCTCCCATTGCTGCAGCCATCGGCAATGCAATAGGTGTCATAATGCTAAACGTTCCCCAAGAAGTTCCAGTTGAAAAAGAGATAATAGAAGCAAGAATAAAAATAACAAAAGCTAAAAAGTGGACTGATAAAATATGAGATACAAAAGAAGCCAAATAAGCGCCAGTTTTAAGTTCGCTTGTTACGTTACCAATCGCAAATGCAAAAAGTAAAATCGTAGCGATTGGTATCATCTTTTTAACACCTATGTATGAGAGATGCAGACTTTTTTTGAGTCCCATCGCACCATCAATTTTATAATAGAAAATCGTTACAAGTGTCGTAGAAAGCATCGTATAGAATATAGAGCTTGAGCCACTTCCCTTTAAAATATCACCATCACCAGTAATGGTTAAAAAAACAAAAACAAAAACAATCATCAAAAGGATGGGATAAAACATATGCCCAATTTTTCCTGACTTATTGTGCTTATAATGATCGTGCACAATAGTAGCATTTTTCATAGGACCAATCTCGATGTTAAACCATATCATCAAAAATGTCACAATAAGCGCCGCCATTGCATAGAAATTATATCCAATCGATGAAATTAAAATATCAATGCCATTACCGGTAATGACACCAGCTAAAATCTGTGTAGAAATAAGTCCTAAAAGTAAAGCACCCCAGCCATTTACTGCAATGAGGGAACACACAGGTGCCGATGTAGAATCACACACAAATGCCAGCTTCGCCCGAGAAACTCCAAAGCTGTCAGTCAGCGGACGACTCACTGTTCCTGCAACAAGTGAAGTGATGGAGGACTCAACGAAGATAACAATACCAATGGCATAAGCCAAAAGCAAAGATCCTCTTGCAGATTTTATGATAGAGTGTTTTTTTTGTACAAAATGGACAAATCCACCTATACCGCCAGAGTTTTCTATTAATATAATAATAGGGCCTACAAGAAGAGCGAAGCCCAAAGTTTTGAGTATCCAGCCTTGTGAAAGAAGAGTTATAAAAAGTGAAAAAGTTGCGCCAATCGTGCTCATAATTGAGAATTCATTGAGGATAAATAGTCCAAGAAGGATACCGCCAAAAAGCGATATTAAAACATTACGCGTGTAAAGGGCTAAAGAAATTGCCAATAAAGGAGGCAAGACACTGAAGTAGTCTATCTTCGTGCCTTTATAAATGAATTTCTAAAAGAACAACGCCGCTTCGACCAAAATTCTCTTTGAATACTTCACATTTTTTCTCATCAATCACTTTAAAACCTAGTTTCTTATAAACCAACAAAATATCTGCAGAACCTATCTCCACCATCGTATGGACGATACGGTAACCTTTTAAACTTGCTGTTAGTAAACTTTTTTTCAGCAATTCTCTGACAATGAGTAAATCGCTGTATCCATCTTTTTCTATTAGAAAATCAAGCATCCAAGTCCGTTTGTCGGTTTGAAAAGAACAAAGTGAAACCATAGAAGCATTCTCTTCATACTTTTCACTTACGCCCAACTCTTCAAGTGCTTTGCTAAGTAATTCTGAGGTCGCTATTCTAGGCTCATAATTACATAATGTTCCCACAGCTTCACCATCAATAATGGCTATTAAGAAGTTGGAATAATGACAATATGTCTTAATCTCAGAAGTAGTTAACTTTTCTAGCATACCAAGTAGGTGCTCATCATTATTACCTTCAAAAATAAGATCAAATAAACCAACACTTTTTCCAGCTCTCGAACTTTTTAACATACATAAAGCTAAAAATTTTGAATCAGCAGGAGTTGCTTTTCTTACATCAATTTTTTTCATTTACTACACTTTATATTTTTTAAATCTTGCTAATAGTATCATACTTTATGATAAAAGTATTCTTAATCTTATTGGCTATGAGTGCCAACCTATTATATGCCCGTCAAGTTGTTCTAGTCCTCAGTGATGATTTCAACACTACAAAAGCAAAAATGTACTGTTTTGAAGATGGGGCAGTGGTGTTTCAAAATATTGATGTGAACCTCGGCAGAAATGGGTTAGCGTGGGATATAAATGACAAAATCTTCCTACATGCAGCGAATCAGCCCATAAAGCAAGAAGGAGATGGGAGATCACCTGCGGGTGTTTTTGCTTTGAATTCAAGCTTCGGATACGAAACCCATACTTTCTTACTTCCCTTTCACAACAGTACATCTGAGGATATCTGCGTTGATGATAGTAACTCATCCCTCTACAATTCTCTCGTCACGATGCCGCCAATCAAACCAAATAGTTTTGAGTTCATGAAACGCCAAGATGATCAGTATAAGCTTGGTGTTGTTGTTGATTATAATCCTCAGAGAGTGCCGCATAATGGTTCTTGCATATTCTTACATGTACAAAAAGAACTCAATCATCCAACAGCTGGATGTACATCTATGGAATATGAAGATCTCTATAAGCTCTTAAAATGGCTTGATATTTCAAAAAAACCTGTTTTAATACAGATCACAAAAGAGTATCTTGATGATGCCATCGAAGAGTTCACAGATATTCCTAATTTTATAAAATGTAATACTAAAAAGATAAACGTACTTTTAGTTTTATAGCGTTATCATATTTAAAATGAAGGAGTTTCATATGCAAGTCAATGGTTCTAGCAGTAATTCGCTTTCTTATATCAATGAACATAAAAAAAGTGCTGATGCTTCGCTCGGTAAAATAGCTTCAGGTAAAAATGAGCAACTTGATGACGCCACCTTGGCGCTTATCGCCTCTTCAATAGGAAATGATATTGGGACACTTTCCCAAGGTTTACAAAATGCAACAGATGCCTCGTCAATGATGCAAATAGCAGATGGTACGTTGCGGAGTCTTTCAAGTAGCGCGAATGATCTTAACACTCTTTCAGTCGCATCCAATAATGCGGCTCTTTCATCAAGTGACAAAGCTGCGCTTAGCTCTCAAGCAGATGCCATTAAAGCAAGTATGCAAAACAGTGTCAATGACGCAACTTTTAATGGAGTGAAAATTTTCGGAAATGATATGCAGTTTTCTTTAGGAAATAGTAGTTTATCTGCCAATATTGGGAGCGTGGATACAAGCGCACTTGATATCTCCTCACAGCAGAGTATTACTGATTTTATGAAGTCACTTCAAGATATTCAAAGTACGGTGGGGGCTACAAGTAATGCGCTTGGCAGTTCGACAAGTTCGATATTGACCCAGATAGGTTTACTCTCATCTGCTGCGTCTCAAATGAGTGATGCAGATATTGCTAATGAAGCAAGTAACTTTTCGCAACAGAATATCTTGCTGAATGCTTCACTAATGACACAGGCTCATAAAAACAGTGTAAATGCGGCGATGGTATCGCAACTGTTAGGATAGGCTCTTAAGCCTCATCCTCGCTACGTACCATTTTATCTTTTGCCTCGATACCAAGTAAACTCATACCCGTTTTTAAAGAGAGGGCAACTACTTCTAAAATCTTGAGCAATTTCGCTTCTTCATCGTTTCCAATAATTCTACAATCATAGTAAAACTTATGAAGTTTTGCAGCAAGCGATTTAAGATAATCAGTTAGCTTTTGAACTTGTCTTGAGCTAAATGCATCTTCTATAATTTCTGGCAATAAAAGTGCTTCAAAAAGAAGTGAATCCGCGTCTGCACTCATATTTTTTAAAGGTGCATTATTGATCTCATCTGCACTCAGGAGACTTTTTTCAGCCATAGTTCTTATACGTGCATGTGCATACTGAATATAGTAGATAGGATTTGAACTATCTTGCTTTTTAAACTCTTCAACATCAAATTCTAAAGCCGTATCGCTCTTTTTAGAAGCAAATATAAATCGAAGAGCATCCGAACCAACCTCATCTACGATATCGCTCATAAGAATAACGTTACCAGCACGCTTGCTCATCTTATATGGTTCGCCATCTTTAAGCAGACTTACCATTTGAGATAAGAGCACTTCAAGTTTAGCACCGTCATAGCCTAAATACTCAATAGCCGCTTTTACACGAGGAATATATCCATGATGATCAGCGCCCCAGATATTGATATAGTGGTCATACCCTCTTTCAAACTTTTGGTTATGGTAGATAATATCACCAGCCAAATACGTTGGACGGCCATCTTCACGAACAACGACTCTATCATTATCATCCCCTTTTAAAGAGGATGCTATAAAGATTTTTCCATCTTGATCATAAACACCCTCGCCCATTTTATACATTACTCTGTCCCAATCGGCATACAGTGAAGATTCGTTGATGAAAGTGTCAAAGTGAATATTTGTAGCAGCTAAAGTATCTACTACTAGTTCCATAACGCTCTCTTTTGCCCAAAGAGCAAGTTCTCTTTGGCGAGAAACATCAGTTAATATCTCAATACCGAATTTTGTAACAGCTTTAGTAGTTAAATCTGTCATGTACTCGCCACGGTAGAAACTCTCAGGCCACTCAACATCTTGATTTAAGATAGTTGCCTGCCCTTCAAGCTGAATAGAAAGTCCAAGAAGATCTATCTGATTTCCCGCATCATTGACATAATACTCAGCGGTAATATCATAGCCTAAATGACGTCCAAGACGTAAAAGTGTATCTCCATACACAGCTCCGCGAGCGTGACCTATATGAAGTGGACCCGTAGGATTTGCACTTACAAACTCTAAAAGTATTTTTTCACTTTTATCAGATTTCCCAAACTCTTCTTTGTGTTCAAGAACCCAAGAAGCGTATTCATCTAAGAATGTCTCACTTAAACGAAAGTTGATATATCCTTGTACAGATTCAACCGCGCTAAACATATCATCTTGTTCAAATGAAGTACTGAGTTCTTGTGCTATAACCATCGGTGATTTACGGAGTTCTTTTGCCAGAGAAAAGGCAATAGGAGTAGAAAAATGCCCAAAACTTCTGTCTTTGGGCTTTTCTAAAACAACGTCTCGATCAAATCTTTCGCGTAAAAGCGATCCTACACGTTGCTTCAATGTTTACGCTTGTTTTGTTGTAGATGTTGAAGTATGTTCTTCTGTAGTTGAAGCTTTTTTATCTATTTCAGTGTTTTTAGGTTGCTCAGATGATGCATGCTCTTCTGGATTTGCCTCTTTCATTTCATCTTTGAAATTTTTGATACCTTTTCCTAGACCTTTAGCAAGCTCTGGAATTTTCTTACCACCAAATAAAATAACAACAACAAGAAGGATAATTAACCATTCTGATCCACTAGGTATGCCCATGAGTTTCCTTTAATAAATAGCATCACTGCCATTAGAATTTGCAAAAGTATATCTGCGTTTTGCTGTAGTTGCCCTTAGTTTTCCCAATCAATTATAAACTTGTTGATCTTTGAAGTTGGAATTTTTAATCTCGCCGCTTTTGCGATTGTTGTGAGATGCTTTGCGGCTTTTTCCAGATCATCATTCACAACAAAAAACTCATACTCAGATATACGCTGAACCTCACGTTTTGCCATTTGTATACGATTTTGTATGATCTCTTCTCTATCTGTTCCACGTAAGCGTAATCTATGCTCAAGCTCTTTTAAACTTGGTGTCGTGATAAATACAGATGTTGTAATATCTCCAAATCTATTTTTAACAGACATATTTCCCTGAACATCAATATCAAATACGACCAACTTTCCAGCTTTTAGTGCTTCTTTTACAGGTTTAACAGAAGTACCATAATAGTTACCATGAACGAGAGCATACTCTAGAAATTGTTCTGATTCTATATCTTTTTCGAACTCTTCTATAGACACAAAATAGTAATCAACTCCATTTTCTTCACCTTCACGTATTGCTCTTGTCGTTGTTGAGATTGAAAAATAGTGTGCGCCTATAACTTCAGAAACCCTTTTAATCAAAGAACTTTTTCCAGCCCCGCTTGGGCCTGAAAGCACTAATATCGCTCCACTACTTGTCACTGTTATTTCCAAAAGAGATATTTATACTGACATTCATACCTTTGAGTGATGCAACCACATCTTCATTACTGAGTGCTTTTAGAAGAGTTTTTAAGGCTTCAACGCCATCAGCCGTGCTTACCGATAGCTCACTTGATTCTTCTTTCACAGGCGGAACTATCTCTTCACTAAGGTTATGCTCTGCTTCATCCAAAAGCTCACTGTTCGCATCAAGTGTTATCTCGTCTTCTATTGTATCTTCCACTTCTTCGCCAAGTGCTATTTTTAAAGATTTTTCATCCAAAGTTGCAAACTCATCTAAGTCATCAAAACTCAAATCAATCTCTTGATCCAAATCATCTTGGCTTAAAGCTCCAAGGGCACTTTCTATTTCATCTTCAAGCGTATCCAAATCAAAATCACTATCTTCAAGGACTACGTTATCTTCACTAGGAGTTGCTTGCGGTGTTGGAAGTTCATCAACATCTTCAAAATGAAGTTCTTCACTATCTTCTTCTATTTTCTCTTGTATTGGTACTTCCTCTGGTTTTACACTTTCAAGATCTGTCAACATGTCAAGATCATCAAAACTAAAATCATCTTCAAGCACATCTTCATGTAAAGAATCTTTTTCTTCCACATCACTGATATCTTCGAAATTTATCTTATCAGGCGCGGCCAAAGGCTCATCATTTTCAAATTCAAAATTATCAAGATCGAACTCGTCGTCCAAGTTTAATTCATTATTCTCTTTATCTGATTCCTCTTCATCCAAAAGATTTTTAACCTCTTGAACTTCGTCTTGATCAAGAATTGAGCCAATCTCATCATCAGCGATATTTAGATTATCCAAATCAATATCATCTAAATTCAAATCAAAGTCATCTAAATTGAACCCATCATCTATATCAGAATCAGTCAGAACTTCATGATCAAGATCTTTATTGAGGTCAAAATCCTCTTCCAATTCCACATGCTCAAGATTTACTGGTTCATCTTTCATTTTTAAAACTGCTGTAGAGATCGAACTAAGCAACTCTACGAGATCTGTTGGCAAAAATGGTTTTTTAACTTCATGGTCAAACTCGTCAATACTTTGCGAGCCGCGTGAAAGCATATAAAGAGAACGCTTATATGAGATCTTTGATTTGAGTTCATCCATCAAGGCTGGAGTGTATAGAGCTTCATCAACGATTAGAAGATCATACGAACCACCCAAAATCTCCTCCACATTGTTTACGATTAAAATTTCACTACCAGTTTTTTGTGCACTTAGAGTAACGAGCTTCGTAACAACTGGGTTGTCGTTTAAGAGTAAAATGTTCATAATTACAGCGTCCTTGGATGATTGAATAGAATTTGACTTATTGTATCAAAAAAATATTAAAAAAGCTTTTCAAGCCAGTTAAATGCATCTTGCATCTGCGCTTGCAATATCAACATAGAGGATGCCAAAATCGCTATAAGAACTGCAAAAGAGATAATAATCTTGATTGGAAATCCGATAACCAAAAGATTAAATTGTGGCATTGTTTTCATGAGCATTCCAAAGATAATATCTGCCATCCATGAAAGTGCAATAATAGGAAAAGCTATAGTAAAGCCTACGACAAACATATTTGCCGAAGCTTGTATCATATAAGTAAAAAGAGATTTTGTCATTACAAAGCCACCAAGAGGAATATGGCTTAAAGAACTGTCAATAAATAGAAGCATCCAATGATGAAGATTTAAAGAAAAAAGTACCATAAGTGCTATTAAAGATAAAAATTGATTGATAATCGGCATAGAAATACCATTTTGTGGATCAATGGCACTTGCCATGGAAAAACCCATAGCAAAAGAGATCAAACCTCCGGCAAAGGTAATCACATTAAAAGCGAGTTGTAAGACTACGCCGATAACAAGTCCAAACATAATCTCGCTCACCAGTGCTATGATGATATTAAGAAGATTGATCTCGAAAGTGACAGGCTGCATGGAAGAGTAAAAAACAATAGTAAATAAAAAAGCCATGGCACTTTTTAGAACCATAGGAATACTTTGATGAGAAAAAATAGGAACAGCTATAAAGAGCGAACCAAAACGAAAAAAAAGGAGTAAGAAACCAACAACATTTGTATCGGTAAATATTGTTGTGTAGTTCATTATTTAACCTGAGTGAGCTCTTTATTCTCTAAGTGATAAATCTTGTCACATCTATTGGCAAGGGATTCATCATGCGTTACAAGAACTAAGGCAGCCCCGTTTTGTGTGATATATTCATCAAAAATATTCATCACTTCACGTGCTGTTTTATTATCAAGATTTCCTGTCGGTTCATCGGCAAATATAATACTTGGTTTTTTTGTCAAAACTCTGGCGATGGAAACGCGTTGTTGCTGTCCGCCCGAGAGTTCGCTTACCTTTTGATGCATCACTTCAGCAATTCCGAGTCTCTTTAAGAGTTCGTTATCAATCTTTTCGTGACTAAGCATTGATGCGACTTCAAGATTTTCCATGGCGCTAAATCCACGAAACAGATAGTGAGACTGAAAGATGATGCCTAGATCATTACTTCTTAGATGTACCAACTCTTTCTCAGTTAAAGAGTTTAAATCTTTACCTAAGATCTCTACATTTCCAACTTTTGGTTTGAGTAGAGTTGAGAGTATATGTAAAAAAGTGGACTTTCCGCTTCCGCTTACTCCGGTAATTGCGATTTTATCTCCAACGCTTACATGTAAGGAGATATCTGAAAAAAGATCATAGTCAAATGAGTGTGATATTAAAGTTGCGTTTAGTAAATTCATGGAGCGGATTATAACAAAGTGAAGATAAAAGAAAGGAAATAAAAACTAAAAAGGGTGGATAAGGGAAAACCCTTATGCCATTTGTGCTGCGACTTCTGCTGCGAAATCGTCAACTTTTTTCTCTAAACCTTCTCCGACTTCAAGACGAAAAAATGCAGAGATGATAGCTGTTCCACCAACTGCTTTAGCGTGCGCTTCAATAGCCTGTGCAACAGTTAGTTTATCATCAAGAACATAGTTCTGATCTAAAAGTGCTAACTCTTTATCTAGGCTTGTGTTATCATCAATAAAACGAGCAAGTTGACCAGGAACAATTTTGTCCCAGATTTGTTCAGGCTTCCCTTGTGATTTTAATTCCGCTTTGATAGCCGCTTCAGCCTCAGCTAAAACTTCTGGAGTTAATTGTGCCATAGAGATATACTGAGGTATATTTTTCAAAGGCTTTTTCAAACGAGCAAGCTCTTCGTTCTCTTTTTTAATCACTTCAATACGTCCAATAGTTTCACTTTGAACGAAATCTGCATCAAAATCTTTGTAGCTAAGAGTTGTCGGTTTCATCGCAGATGCATGCATTGCAACGTTTTTAGCGATATCACTCATAGCTTTTGCAGTTTTTTCACTGTCACACTCGATAGCAACGATAACGCCGATACGAGTATTTGAGTGAACATAACCATTTACGATAGTATTAGCATTACCAGTTAAAGTAGCCATACGACGTAATTCGATTTTTTCACCGATTTTTGCGACTGATTCATCAAATACAAGTGCAAATGATTTACCTTCTAGCTCAGTCTCGCGAAGCGCTGTAACAGAATCACAATTTTGTGTAAATGCTTGTGTCACAGATGTAGAAACAAGGTTTTTAAAACCATCATTTTTAGCAACAAAGTCAGTTTCAGAGTTCACTTCAACTAAAGTAGCTTTTGAAAAATCATCAGCTATTTTAAGACCAATTGAACCCTCAGCAGCAATGCGATCAGCTTTGTTAGCTGATTTTGCAATACCACGTTCACGAAGGAATTCAACTGCTTTGTCAAAGTCACCATCATTTTCTGTGAGTGCTTTTTTACAATCCATCATTGGTGCATCAGTCGCTGAACGCAACTCTTTTACCATTGCTGCTGTGATTTCTGCCATGATTATGCTTCCTCTGTTGTAGTTACTTCTTCAGCTACAGCTTCAGTTGCAAATTCTTCTTCAGTTACTGTAGTTGAACCACCATTTGCCAATGCTTTACCTTCATTGATAGCCTCAGCCATTTCATTACAGAAAAGTTGGATAGAACGGATAGCATCATCATTCCCAGGGATTGGGTGAGTAATAAGATCCGGATCACAGTTAGTATCAAGTGGAGCAACGATAGGAATGTTCAAACAACGAGCTTCAAGAACTGCGATGTGCTCTTTTGCTGCATCCATAACAAATAACATGTCAGGAAGTTTTTTCATATTGCGGATACCACCAAAATAATCAGCAAGTTTCTCTTTTTGACGAGAAAGCATTAATGCTTCTTTTTTAGTTAATAGACCCATTTGACCATTATCTTCCATTTGCTCGATAGCTTCTAACTTACGGATTGATTTTTGGATCGTATCAAAGTTTGTAAGCATACCACCTAACCAACGGTTTTCAACGTATGGCATACCACATTTGATTGCAGCTTCTTTTACAGTGTTACGAGCTTGTTTTTTTGTTCCAACGAAAAGAACAGTTTTTCCCTCAGCAGCAGCATCAACAACGATTTGGTAAGTATTACGGAAATAACGTAATGTTTTTTGTAAATCGATAATATGGATGTTTTTACGCACACCGAAGATATATTTTTTCATCTTTGGATTCCAACGACGAGTTTGGTGTCCGAAGTGTACACCACATTCTAATAGGTCTTTCATAGTTACCATTTAAGGTCCTTTAAAGGCAGTTTTGCCAGAAATTTTGTCAGTTCACTTGGGTATTACCAGACATCTTTTCCTATTATTTCAGGAAGGATGCACCGACGTTTTGGCATATACTTGCTATGTTTTTCTTTTGTTTAAAGAAAAGAAAATCGTGGAATTATATATGAACTTAGTTTAAAAACCGCTGTTTTAAACTTATTTTTGTACTCAATATAAGACAATCAAATCTATGATAGGGAGAGTTTAAATTACTTTTTATAATATATTAGTTATTATGCACGAACAATAAATGTAATAAAAATGTGATAAGGGGATTTTAATGATTAAAAAGACACTACTGGTTTCTTTAGCAGCAGCAACTCTACTTGTAAACAATGCAAATGCATCGACAATGCTTGAACGTTTTGATGCTATGGAAAAAGAGATGAACGCACTAAAAGCAGAAATAGCAGCTCTCAAAGCAAAAGAGGCAAGGCCTTCTACTATTGCAAACACGAAAAAAACAACTGTTTTAGATGAGGATGAAGATAAATCCACTTTATCGAAAGCTTCAAGTGATGATGAAGATGATGAAAAACCAGTTGCTAAATCTACTAGTAAAACTTCTGAAGTAAGTAATAAACAACTTGCGTCAAAAATTGCGGACATGCAAGATGATATCGATGATCTCAATAAGAAGACAAACGGTAATCACCTGAAGTTTAATGTGGATTTTAGAACTGCTATTGAAAATATCGGCTACAAGATGGCTGATGGCTCAACAAAAGGGAATGATGCTTTAATGACAAACAGGCTTTGGCTTGGAATGAGTTGGGCAGCAACTGATAAAATTAGTTTTACTGGACAACTAGCTTACAATAAAGCTTTTGGTGCGAGAAGCGGTGCAAATGCAACCAACACTGGATATGAAAATTTTGACTGGATCACAAACGAAAATGCTTACGATGATACACTAAAAGTACGTTCTGCATACTTTTTCTATAAAAATAATACTTTCTTAGGTCTCAATACTCCTTGGACATTTAGTTTAGGTCGCCGTCCTTCCACAAATGGGCACTTAGTAAATCTGCGTGATAATGATCCTGAATCTTCACCGATGGGACACGCCATCAATGTTGAATTTGACGGTCTCAGTTCTAAATTTGGACTAGAAAGAGTCACTGGCGTTCCTGGTATGTATGTGAAGTTTTGTGCTGGGCGTGGTGGAACAAATGCTCTTCCTCGATTTGATCCAAATGGTGCACCTTATGCAAAAGATCCTACAACAACGAATGATATTGACTTAGCAGGACTTATCTTTGTGCCATATGACAATGGCCACTATAAAGTGCAAAGTCAAGTCTATTATGCAAATAATCTTATAGACGCAATTAGTCCAACAGATGCGAATTTTAAAACTGTAGGTGGTCTCTACAGTGGAACTGCCAACTTCGTTATCAACGGTATTGGCAATGACTTGGGTGAGTTCTGGGATAATACAACTTTCTTTATCAGTGGAGCAGTTTCTCAAACAAATCCAAATAGCGGACAAAGTATGCTTGGAAGTACTGACGCAAAAACAGGTTACTCTGAATGGGTTGGTGTACAGTTTCCATCACTTATCAGTAGAGAGGGAAGATGGGGTGTGGAATATAACCACGGTTCAAAATACTGGAGAAGTATCACATACGGTGAAGACACAAATATAGGCTCAAAACTTGCAGCTCGTGGTAATGCGTATGAAGCTTACTTTACCGAGCCTTTAGTTGATAATGTTCTATCATTTCAACTTCGTTATACATATATACAGTATGACTATACTGGAAGTAATGGATTCTTTGGAGATACAACGGGAACGCCTTACAAAATATCTGATATAGCATCAACAAATCCTATGGCAGGAAGTGTTGTCAAAGAAGCTCAAGATATTCGCGCTTATCTAAGATACAAATTCTAAAAACTCTTGACGCCCAAAGGGCGCTTTACATGTAAGCATTTATAGCTTATATACGAAGTACTCTTTGGGCATAAGACTCTCCAATCTGAAAAAAATTAAGCTCTTAACTCTTTTAATGTTGCTTTGACTTCATCTACATGTAAAGTTTCAATAGTCTCTCCATCTTTTTTACGTTTCACACGGACTTTTACATTATTCCAAGTAGCGGCGATTTTGCCATCAGGTGAGATGATGTAAGTCGTTCTTACAATCCCCATATACTCTTTTCCATAGTTTTTTTTCATCTGCCAAACGCCATACTCTTGCATCATCTTCGTTTCTTCATCACTTAAAAGCGTAATATCAAGATCATACTTCTCTATAAATTTTTGATGTTTCGCCGTCGAGTCTGCACTTACGCCTAAAACTATCGCATCAAGATCTGAGAAATCTACTACAGCGTCCGTAAAATCACAAGCCTCAGTAGTACATCCGGGTGTGTTATCTTTTGGATAAAAATACAAAACGATCCATTTACCTTTGATATCTCGCAAACATATCTCTACATCATCTTGATTTGGCAAACAAAATTCTGGTGCCATTGTCCCGATTTCAATCATTTTTTACCCCTTGTTTCTTTTTAAAAAATATATATCCAACTATCACTGCTAGAACGAATAAAACCAACCCAACTGTTATCTCTTTAAGATACATCGTAATAAGATCTTGACTTTTACCGATAAAATATCCCAAAGCGATCAGGATGATGCTCCAAAGCCCAGCACCCGCGCCCGTGTAAATCAAAAATAATTTGATGTCCATCTTTGCAAGACCTGCGGGAATGGAGATAAGATGTCTTGCTCCAGGGATGAGTCTGCCTGTAAACGTGGAGACATGTCCATGATTTAAAAAGAACTCATCCATCTTTTGAAGACTCTCATGGCTTACAAAAAAGTATTTTCCATATTTGTGTAAAAATCTTCTTCCCACAAACATTGCCGCATAATAGTTAATAAGAGAACCCAAAAATGATCCTAAAAGAGAGACGATAAAAACAAGATATAAGTTCATCTTCCCATCAGCTATAAGTACTCCCGCTGGGATGAGAACGAGTTCGCTTGGAATGGGAATAACAGAACTTTCCATTCCCATAAGCAAAAAGATACCCAAATACCCCCAATCAAAAACCGTTGCTAAAAGCCAATGTGAAAACTCTGCTAACATCAATTTCTTTCCACATTTTGCTCAAAGAGTTTGATCATCTCTGATGCGACATCTTTATGTGAATTTTCTAAAAGTCTTTTACTCTTACTATGCAAAGGAGCATCTAAAACTGCCAATAGTTTTTCACTCAATTTTTCACTCTCGCGCTCACACCAGCCAAGTTCGTGTTTGAGAATAAACTGCGCATTATGAAACTGATGATCGCCTGCGGCATGTGGATAGGGAATAAAAAAGGTCGGAACACCGTTTGCGCAAAGTTCCCAAAGTGTACTCGCACCCGCGCGACTCACAGCCAGATCTGCTCTAGCAATAAGAGAAGCCACCTCTTTTGTAAATGAGTATAACTCTACTTCAATCCCTAGTTTTTCATATTCGGCTTTGACTCTTTCATAATCTCGCTCACCACATTGATGGATAATATGAATATTTTTTTCTTTTAAAATCGAGCTTACATGTAAGGCAAGATCGTTGATCGCTTTTGCGCCTTGAGAGCCGCCTAAAAAGATGATTGTCTTCAACTCATCTCGTACTCTTGCTGTTTGAAAAAATTGCTCTTTTACTGGATACCCTTGAATCTCACTCTCCCCTTCATAGGCTGAGATAAAAAGTTTTGCACGTGAACGTAACACGGAATTAAGCTTTCCTATAACAGCATTTTGCTCATGAATAAAAAGTGGAATGGCTGTAAATATAGACGCAAAAGAAGCAGGTGCAGCGGAGAATCCACCCACGCTGATAACAGCTTGAATCTTATACTTTTTTAGAAGTTCACGTGATTTCAAAAAAGCTTTGAAGATTTTATAGAGTGCTTTTATTTTTCCTAGTTTGCTTTGATTGACGACACCTATCGTTTCTAAAAAATAAACATGAGAAAAACTGCTGTGCTCGCCAAACCACATTCTGTCTTGTCCATTTGTAGAACCTATAAATATCACTTCATGACCGCGCTCTATCGCCGCAGTACAAAGTGCATCGGCAATGGAGAGATGTCCGCCTGTACCGCCGCCTGTGATACAAAACTTCATTCATCTACCCCTTTTTCGGGTATTTCTACTATTTTTTCATCTAGTTCAACTTTTTTTGAAGCCATCAGCACCATCCCAACTCCTATCGCAGCTGCGATTATGGAAGAACCCCCATAACTCAAAAATGGAACGGAGATCCCTTTGATCGGAGTCAGTCCACTAATACCATAAGCATTTATCAAAAATGCAAACGCTAAAAGAAGTCCGACACCAAGACTAAAAAGATAATAGGCAGAGTCTCTTGAACGGTTTGCAATCTTAAATATACGCTGTAAAATCCCTAAAAAAAGAAGACTGATAACTGTCAAACCGATAAATCCAAGTTCTTCAGAGATCCCAGCTAAGATAAAGTCCGTATGCACCTCACTTAAAAATCCCATCTTAAATGTGCCATCACCCAAACCTGCGCCGAAAATACCTCCATTATGGATCGCATTGAGAGAGTGACCTATCTGGTATGGTTCAGTCGATGAGGGAACTCTTAAATGTGAGGCTATCGATTCTGGAAAGAGCTGTAAAATAGATTTTTGTGCGATAGACCACCAAGATATAATACGCGAAATCCTATGTTCTGCCGTCATAATAAAAAAGACAAAGAAGCTAAGAGTACTAAAGAGCAAAATAGTGAAAAACTTCATACTGCTTCCAGCCAAAATAAGCATAAACAAAAGCGTAAGCCCAAGTACGACAACTTGTCCTAAGTCGTTTTGTAAAAATGCAATAATAAACATAACAGCAACAAAAACAACAGCATATGGAAAGAATCGTAAAAATTCCTCTTTTACACCCATTCCGCCATGATGACCAAGCTTTCTTGAAAAGCTCCACGCTAAAAAGTAGATAAATCCTATCTTGAAAAACTCAACTGGTGCTAAAGAAAACCCTACGATTTTAATCCATCGCTTTGCACCACCGACCTCAGAAACAAGACTTGCCGGCAAAAAAGGCATGATGATCATCAAAAACATGGAGATGACAAACAAACTCAGACCCAGTCTATGCAGCCAAATATCGGGATCAAGTTGAGCCAGATACCACATAATAAAAATCGAAAGGATTCCAAAAAATGCCTGACGGATCAGGAAGTGAAACTCACCAACGTCGAAAAGGATCACTGTATATGACGTAAGTGAATAAGACATAAAGATGCCTGTTACGATCATTATTGAGGTTAAAACGAAAAGTCTTCTATCTGCCATGAATACTCTATCTTAGTTGATTTATTTTGAGCACGAATTCAACCTCGGCTTTGGAGAGGTGTAACTCTTTTGAAATAGTATCGATATCGATACCCTGTTTAAAAAGTGAAGTGATCTTGCTATCATCATTGCCATGTACCGATGAGGGCATAGATATCTGACGGATACCGCCCTCAAGATTTGAAAGTCTGTTATCGACTGCAGATGCGAGATCAGAAAGGTTTTGTTCTGTCATGGAGAGTTTTTTTGACAGCGGGTTGATAAGATCATAGACACTTCTCTCTATCTCTGCATATATCTCCTCATCATTCATGTCTCTATGCATATCTTTGGAAGTTGCACTATTTTGCATCTCACAAAGTTTTTTCTCTAACACATAAATCTGGCGATTTACATCTTCAACCGCTGCTGCTATAGAGCGTATATGTCTTGTAAGCTCTGCATCTTTTGTAAAAATGTAATACAAAATATATAGCAAAACAGCTCCGATGGCGATAAAGATGATCTCTGTTGCTGTCAATTTTTACCCTCTTTCATGCAAATATTTTGTCTAAAATGATAAAAAAGAAAAAAACAATTCCAAGATAGCCATTGACTGTAAAGAATGCTCTATCTATCTTTGTAAAATCTTTTCTTACAAGATAATGTTCATAAGCGAGCATCAAAAAGCTAAAGACGACCGCTAACACAGCGAACAGCCCAAGTCCTGCAACTGCTACAAACAGAGTCCAAAAAAGTATGGTCAGAAAATGAAAGAAAGCAGAAATTTTGAGTGTTGCAGTTGCGCCATATTTTGATGGAATAGAAAAAAGTCCATTCTTTTTATCAAACTCTATATCTTGCAAAGAGTACAAAAGATCAAAACCTGCCACCCAAAACATAACGCCAAGACTCAGCAAAAGCGACCACGCAGGAATACTTGCTTGCACTGCCACAACACCCGCAAGAGGTGCTAAACCAAGAGAGATACCAAGCACAAGATGTGCTCCCTCACTAAATCTTTTAAAATAAGAGTAACTTCCAAGAATAAATAAAATCGGAAATGAGAGGAAAAAAGCAAGACCATTAATAATATACGCAACACCAATAAAAACTAAAGCATTGACAGCAGTAAAAATAAAAATAGAAGTCGCATCCAGTCTTCCATCGACACTTGGACGACTTACTGTACGAGGGTTTAGAGAATCAAATTCTCTATCTGCCCAGCGGTTAAGTCCCATCGCAAAGTTTCTTGCAGTGACTGCCGCCAAAGCTCCAAGGACTAAAAGTTTGAAACCAAACCAGCCATTTGCAGCTACAACCATGGCAATAAAGATAAAAGGCAGTGAGAAAATCGAGTGCTGAAACATCACGAGTTCGTTAAAATCTTTTAGTTTTTGTATATATCTTCGCAATAAATATCCAATAAAATTCTATTTCTCTTATTTTAGCAAAATAACCTTTTAACTGATATAATTTTGTTATGAAACAACTTGCTATTATCGGTCCAACCGCATCTGGAAAAAGTGATCTCGCACTCAAAATCGCCGAGAAATATAACGCATTTATTCTCTCCATAGATTCGCTTAGTATCTATAAAGAGATCAATATCGCATCTGCAAAACCTTCGCATGACGAACTCTTACATGTAAGGCATTTTGGCATTAATGAGATCACTCCAGATGAAAGTTTTAGCGTAGAGATATTTATCGATATCTATAAAAATGCGAAAAAAATAGCAGAAGGTGCGCATAAAAATCTCGTTATCGTTGGAGGAAGTACTTTTTATCTCAAATCTTTACTGCAAGGTCTTTCAGAAATACCAAAAATCAGTGAAGAAGTAAAAGCAGCAGTGGATAAGATGCTCTTACATGTAAGCGACTGTCATGCACTTCTGCATAATATCGATAGTGAATATATGAAAAATATAGACTCCAATGATCGATATAGAATAGAAAAAATGTTGTTAATTTATAAAGCTTCGGGGCTTTCTCCATCAGAATGGTTTGCTTCGCATCCTCCACAACCTGTTATAGAAAATTTAGATATTTATAATATTGATGTTAGTAGAGAGATTCTTAGAGAGCGAATAGATAAAAGATCGAAAAAAATGGTGCGAATGGGAATTATCGATGAAGTGGCTCTCTTAGAACATAAATATACACGAGAACCAAATAGTATGAAATCAATTGGAATTTTTGAGGTTTTAGAGTATCTTGACGGATACGTGAGTAAAGAGAAGATGCTTGAAAACATTGCAACACATACGGCGCAGTTGGCAAAAAGGCAACAAACTTTTAACCGTACTCAGTTTAAAGATGTTATCTCTGCTCCACTTGAAGAGCTTGAGATGATAATAAGTACTAAGTTTTAGAGTTTCATCGCATCAGCGGCTAATTTTGCCCATGGAGACGCTTTATTTGCCTCTATAGACTTTTTAAACTGCGCTTTTGCCTCACTGTTTTTCCCTTTTTTCTGTAACAACGATCCAAGAAGATATTTTTGTCTCGCCCGTTGTTCTTTACTTAAAGCTCTTTTATCAAGAGAAAAAAGAATATCCATCGCCTTTGTAGTATTGCCTTTATTCATATATGCTTGATACGTTGTAAACTCAGCATAAGGCGACTGAGTATAGGTAGATGTTTTTCTCTGAAGGCTCATCACCTTCTCACCATAGGTTATAATGATATTATCATCCTTCATACGAGTTGCTAGTCCCATCATCTGCACATATCGCTCGATATCTTTAAAATTCTCTCCAAATGCATTTACTATGTTTGTCATCATTACGATCATTTTATTATCATCACCCATTCGCTGATATGCATCAAAAAGTGTTCTGTAGATATCGATATATGGACTTTTTTTATCTCTGCCGATAAGTATAATTACATCATTGCCCATTTTAATAGCATTGTTATATTCTCCCGTCTGAAAACTCACGTTTGCATATCGATACATCCATTTGATTTTTTGCATCAAGATTTTCGTATTAATATTTGCTGCAGCCATATTTTTTGCCAAGGTCAGCTGTGGTATTTTCATATAACAGTTATAGAGATCATCATCAAAATCACTTGCAAGTTTGATGTTGTATTCACTCGATATACTCACAACTTCACTGCACTTGCCATCTTTGAGCTTGTGTTTGATGAGTGCACTTGCTGCTTGATTGATCATATCATCCACATTTGGATATATTTTTTTATCCAATGCTTTTAATGGTGTTTTAAGTGCCAACACCTCTATATATTTTTGCCCTTGCAGTAACAATTGTGCTTTTTTATAAAGTGCTTTTTGCCCTATAGAATCATTCTTATAGTTTTGAATCAACTTATCATAATTTGCCATGTTCGCAGTCATATTTCCATCATTGACATCAAAAAATAAAGAATCTTTGGTCGTCTTTACCTCATCTATAAAGGTTCCATGAGGAAACTCTTTGATATATCTGTTAAGCAATTTCATCGCCTCAGCTTTTTGGGCTGTTTTTGCAAGCCACACACCGCTATTTTTAAGAAGTGATTCGTAGTTTGCATCTTTTTTCGTAATTGGCGCTAAGAGAATCTGTGATATTTTCGATGCTTCAAAGAACATCCCTTTCTCGGCAAGTGCAGATGCAAATTTTAATGAATCATCTCTCTCTTTTAAAAAGTATGCAGGATCTGCTTGAAGTATCTTATCAACATAATTCTGTGCTTTTTTTGCGGATGTTCCACTGAGATAGTAATTGGCTATTTTTTGAGATGCTGTTGCTGCCGTATCTATATCATTAGTCTCATCCAAAGCCCTTTGATAATATTCTAAGCCCTTGGTAGAATTACCTGCTTCTAAGAGCTGGTCTCCTTTATAGATCAACCCTTTTTTTGAAAATACAGAATCACTATGCTCAGAAAAAAGTCTGTCATAGAAATAATCGGCATCACTGTTTTGATGTTCTTGGCTATATCCCATGGCCGTAAGTGAAAGAACTTCAGGAACATTCTCATCTGATGCATAACTACGCAAATATACTTTTGAAAGAGAAGTAACTTCATCATATTTTTTTAGTTTTGAAAGAGCTTTAATCTTATAGTAAATCAGTTCACTCATAAAGATAGAATCCGGAAAAGATTTTATGATCTCATCTACAGCTTGCTCCGTTCCTGCATAATCTTTATTCTCAAAACTTTTTTTAGCTTTTAAATATCCGCTGACATCGCCAGCTTGCTTGATATGTACAGGATTGCCTGCAATATCTAAACTACCAACATATAGCGGTTCATATTTTGGAAATGTGATAGGAAGATTCAAGTTTTTATCTGAGTTTTTTTTGTCTGCTAAAAGTGTAAACTTCTCTTTGTAGCCGACCATAACCCACGATTTTGACAAACGTACTTTTGATTGAAAAAATGTATCTTCACTTGCAACATTTACAACATCAGGGAGAAGTTTCATCTTATGAACAGGTGTTACTATAAGAAAAAAAGTGCCCCTCTTGACTTCACTAATAACCTTAAAAAAATCATCATTCAGCGGTTTTAAGTTTTGATCAGGCTTTTTTGAAAAAGCACAAATAACTTTTGTAATATTATTAAAATCATCAGTTTGAGGTTCACAAATAAAGGGATCATTCGCTTTTACATGCAAGAGAGTATATTTATTGAAGTTTTCTTTGCCGGCTTGAAAACTAATTTCAAGGGCATGAAGATATAAAGGTGTAAGAAAGAGTAGCAACCATTTTAACACTATATTACTACTCCCTTTGATTCTAACTATTAATATCCGCTATTATATACAAATGCTGTAATAAACTCAATCAACGAATTTAGAACAATTGAAGCAAACACAGTACCAATGACCGCGATACCTATAATGGTGCGTAGAGCAACAGAACTATTCATTGTATACACTTTATTGTCAATATCTATTTCAGGTTCTTTCATAAACATATAGATGATGAGTTTTAAATAATAATACGCTGCAATTGCAGAGTTAAGTGCCATAATCAATGCTAACATAATATATCCAGAAGAAACAGCCGCAGAGATCATATAAATTTTACCCCAAAAGAGTGCAAATGGAGGTAATCCTGCAAGACTTAACATAAATAGAGCCATAATCGTTGCAGAGATAGGCGCTACTTTAATAAGACCTGCAAATTTATTATAAGAGTGATCTGAACTTTGTCCTGCTGCTAAATTTTTCTGACGTGAGATCCAAAGCATACTAAATGCTCCAAGATTTGTAAACGTAAAAAGAATCCAGTATAAAAAGAGTGCTGAGTTCGCTTGAGTAGTACCAATTAAAACAGCTGCCATAACAAAACCTGCATGAGAGATAGAACTGTATGCAAGCATACGTTTTACATCACTTTGAACAAGTGCCCAAATATTTGCGGCTGTCATTGTTACTACAACAATTACATAAAGCACGACGTTGAGCCATACGACACCACTGTGAATTAAAAATTCAAACATACGCATAACAACAACAAAACCTGCTATCTTTGGTACGATAGACATATAACCTGCCATTGACGCACTCGCACCCTCGTAAACATCCGGTGCCCATGTGTGAAATGGAACAAGAGAAACTTTAAAGCCTAAAGCTGCAAGTAAAAATACAACACCGACTAAAATAAACGGAAGATTTGCAAACTCATCTGCATTAAATACCGCAGCCATCTGATGAATCTCTACAGAACCAGTAAGCGCATATAACACCATAGATCCAAAAGCAAAGAAACCAGCAGCTAAAGCACCCATTGTAAAGTACTTTACAGCAGCTTCAAAAGATTTACTTCTATTATGAAGAGCAATGAGCGTATATAGAGCCAACGAAGCCATTTCAAGTCCGATAAAAATAAGAATAAGATTATCTGTCGCAACCATAAACTGAAAACCAGAGATCATGAACAAGAAAAGGGCAAAAAATTCAGGATATGAGAATTCATGGAAACGTTTTGACGTGAGCGCAAGTGGTATAAATAAAATAGAAGCACCAACGATGATGAACTGTCCTAAAAGTGCCAATCCATCTATAAGCATCATATCAAAATAGCCAAGAATAGTTCCGTTTGTATTAAAATCAATAGAAAAATCTACCAATGATCCAAAGTCAAGCATCACAAATAATAAACTGAGCATAACATACATAGATTTACTCTGATCTTTTTTAAACAGATCCAAAACTAGAATAAAAAGTGCTCCCATGATAGGTATAAGCATAGGTACTAGTGTCGCAATGTTGAGCGACTCTAAAGAAATATTTACATGACTTAGCATTATTTTACCTCCGCTTCTGGTGTTTGCATCGCAACTTTATTTTCAAGTGAAGGTATACGGCTTTTACCCTCTGGTGTTATTGCTTTTTCGTGCATCAGCATAACAACTGATTTTACACTGTTATTGATCGGCTCTAAGAGTGGTTTTGGATAAACTCCAAGCCAAACAGCGATAATAGTCAAAGGAATAAGAGCCAATAACTCTCTTGAATTCACATCTGGAAGTTTTCTATTTGCTTCATTTGTCACTTCACCAAAGAATGCTCTTTTATATGAACTTAACATATAGATGGCACCAACAATAATCGCCGTTCCTGCTAGAAGAGTTGCGATATGTGATTGATTATAAAAACCTAGTAGACTCAAAAACTCACCAACAAAGTTGACAAGCAAAGGTAAACCTACCGAAGCCATCATCATAATTCCAAATATCGTCGCATAGCGAGGCATAACTGAAGCTAAACCACCAAACTCACTCATCATTTTTGTATGACGTCTGTCGTAGATCACACCAACTAAAAAGAAGAGTGCGCCGGAGACGATACCATGACCGATCATTAAAAATACAGAACCTGTAATTCCCTCAACATTTAAAGCAAATGTACCAAGGATGATAACACCCATATGTGAAATAGAAGAATATGCAACAACTTGTTTGATATCTTCTTGAGCATATGCAACCATTGCTGTATAGATAATCATAATGATCGCAATTGCCGCGATTGGAAACATAAAAAATGCTGCCGCGTCAGGGAACATCGGAAGAGAAAAACGGATAAATGCGTAAGTTCCCATTTTAAGAAGGACCGCTGCAAGGATTACAGAACCAATAGTTGGTGCTTGACCGTGTGCATATGGTAACCAAGTGTGAAATGGAAACATAGGAACTTTGATAGCAAAACCGATAAAAAATGCTGCGAACAACCACAACTGATAGTTTAAAGGAAGTATCAAACGATACCACTCTAAGATCGAGAAACTCCAAACACCCGTTGCTTGATTATATAAAAATGCCATAAAAAGCATACCAACAAGCATCACAAGCGAACCTGTAAATGTATATAAGAAAAACTTCACCGAAGCATATATACGTAAAGGACCACCCCAAGCACCAATGATATAAAGCATTGGCACTAAAGAAAGTTCCCAAAATACATAAAACAAGATAGCATCAAGAGCAGCGAACACTCCAACCATCGTCATTTGTAAAAAGAGAAGAGTGATAACTAAGTTCTTTATCTTTTTCATATCACCAAGAGAAGCGATACCAATCATCGTAAAGAATGAAGCCATAATGATGATGAAAAGAGATATTCCATCTATTCCAACAAGGTAATTGATACCAAATGCCGGAACAACAGATATGTTCTCCATAAACTGCATGCCAGAAACATTTGTATCAAATGCAAACCACAAATATAAAGAGATAACAAACTCTATAACAGAGACCGCAACACCGAACGCTTTTGCACTATCTTTATGGACAACAAAGCCCATAATAGCTGCAATAGCCGGAAAAAATATTAATAATGACAATATATGATCTAACATTTATTAAGCTCCTAAACCTGATAATACAGCTGAAATTTCATCTGCATATCTCACTGCTAACCCAAAAGCAACCGCTAAAGACAACAGTATAACTGTGCCGGCAACCATCCATCTAAGCATACTTGAAAGATTCCCGTTTTGCATATCACGAGTATTTTCACCCGCTTTATAAATCCCATTAGCGATACAGTCAACAGTTGCATCAACCACTTTAAGATCTACTTTTTTCCAAAATACCGTTGAAAGTTCTCTATATGGTTTTGTTATATACTCTTCATAAAAGTATGGAATATAGTACTGATTGATCAATACTTTATATACAAGACGTTTTTCAAACTCTTTATTTTCACCCTTAAATTTAATATATTTTTTATAAGCAAAAAATATAGCAAGGATAACAAAGAGCTGAGTTCCTATAATCATCGTCCATTCTGTAACTTCAGAATGAATATGATATTCAGTATTTGGTAGAATTTTTGTCACCATATCAAAATATGTTGATTTAAATGAACCTGCAATCACAGCCAAAATAGCAAGTGGACTCATCGCAATAAGTACAAATTTATATGCTTCATGCGGATGAAAACCAAATACTTTATATCTCTCTTCACCATGAAAGATAAGAGCAACTAAACGGAAAGAGTAAAATGCTGTCATACCCGCTGTAAGTAAAAGTACAGTGTAAATCACATAATGATGTTCAACAAAACCAACCTCTAAAATCGCATCTTTAGAAAAGAATCCAGCCAATGGATATATACCAGCAAGTGCTACTGAGGCAAGTGTCATCATAATAAATGTCCACTTCATACTCTTTCTTAGTCCACCCATTTTAAACGGGTCAAGTTCATCATCCATCGCATGCATAACATTACCAGCGCCCAAGAAAAGAAGTGCTTTGAAAAATGCGTGAGCCATCAAGTGAAACAGTGCAACCCAGTAAGCACCAAGTCCCGCAGCCACAAACATATATCCAAGTTGTGAAAGTGTCGAATACGCGATAATACGTTTCATGTCACGGTTCACAAGAGCCATAGTCGCTGCAAACATCGCAACGAAAGCTCCTAAACTTGCGATAAAAAGTCCCATTTCTGGAATCATGTGATAAAGTGGATTTGCACGAACGACCAGATAAACGCCCGCAGTTACCATTGTAGCCGCGTGAATAAGTGCAGAAACAGGGGTAGGACCTTCCATCGCATCGGCTAGCCAAGTGTGTAGAGGAAACTGAGCTGATTTACCCATCGCACCTATAAATAAAAAGACACCAATATATGTAAGTGTCATATTGTCTAAAGTAGGCATTACCTCGAATGCTTTATCATATTGAAGTGAGCCTGTATTCCAATAGATCAAAAAGATTCCAATAAGCATCCCAAGATCGGCAATACGGTTCATTATAAAGGCTTCATTCGCTGCCCAAGTTGCACTCTCTTTATGGTACCAAAAACCAATTAGTAACCAAGAACAAAGACCAACACCTTCCCAACCAATAAAAAGACCGGCAAAGTTATCGCTCATAACCAAAACCATCATCGAGAAAACGAATGCTGAAAGGTAAGAGAAGAAACGGTTAAACCCTTTATCGTGATCCATATAGCCTATTGAATAGACATGTACAACCGTTGAAACCGTTGTAACAACCATCATCATGGTCACACTCACTTGATCAACAACAAAACCAAAAGGGATATAAAGATTCCCTGTAGCCATCCACTCCATCATCTCTACATGTACAGTTTGTCCATTGAGTACATATCCAAGCAAAACTGCACTCGAGAGAAACGATGCAAAAAGCAAAGAGGAGTTTACAACCCCTGTCAGCAGTGTCTTAGGAGAAGCTCCAAACAGACCTGCAAATAGTGCACCAACAAGCGGTGAAAATAGTGCTATATATAAGTATAATTCCATTCGTTTATCCTCTCATTGATGACATAGCGTCAAGATTAATATTTCCATGACGTTTATACCATGCGATCAAAAGTCCAAGTCCTACAGCTACTTCAGACGCAGCGATAGCTATGATAAAAAATGCAAACATTTGACCAGTCAGATCATTGTAATAGTGAGAAATAGCTGCAAATCCCACATTGACTGCATTGAGCAATATCTCAGTTGCGAAAAACAGCATTAAAAGATTTTTACGCCTCATCACACCCAACAATCCTATTGAAAAAAGAACTGTTGAAAGAACAAGATAATGTGTTAAACCGATTTCCATCATAGTAGCACCTTTCTATTAGCTTCTTCAGCTATCATAATCTCTTCTTCTGCCATTAGTGTCAATGATCTATCCATTTTCTTCCCAGCTAAAACAATTCCAGCTATCATAGCAACAAGCAGCATCACAGCTGCTAACTCAAATGGAACAAGATATTTAGTAAACAAAACCATACCAACAGACTGTGAGTTTGTTGCTCCTGCGATCAGCGGAGCAGTTACTTGAATCTTTGTACTCACAATTGGAGCAACAAAGATAAGAACGACAAAAACTGCAGATAAAATAGAAAGTCCCGCTGTAATAAGCGATGATCCACTTCTCTCTTTTAACTCTCTAGTCGTATCAAAAAACATCATACCAAATGCATAAAGGGCCATAACAGCACCTGTATAAACGATAATCTGAACAACTCCCAAGAAATCAGCACCCAAAATAAAAAAGAATGCTGATATAAAAATCATTCCTGCTGCCAATGCAGTCAATGCAAACAGTGCCTGTTTCGTTGTTACAGTGATGTAAAACATAACAGCCGTTAATATTGAAAACAGATAAAAAGCGATTGCTTCAAACATTATTACTCCTTAATATGCGAGAGGTGTCTTTTTGACACGCTCATCTTCATGTGGTGTGATAGCACCGAAACCTTCAAACTCTTGTTGCTGACCAGCTTTTAGCATATCGATTGGTGTTAACATATCTTCATACATAACAAAGTGTGCTCTTTGTTCACTTGCATTTTCATATCTTCCACCGTGAGTGATCGCAAGCTCAGGACAGACTTCTGCACAGTACCCACAGAAGATACAACGCCCAAGATTAATGCTGTATTCGCTAACCTCTTTACGAGAGTTTTCATCGATTTTTGTTTCCATACGGATACAATCAGAGATACAGATCTTCTCACAAAGTCCACATCCGATACATCTCTCAGTTCCAGATTCCCAAAGACGTTTCATCTCATGAACCGCACGATAACGTGGACCTATAGGCATCTTCTCTTTTGGATACTGAACTGTATGGATATCAAATTTTATCATCTCACGAAGTACAACCCAAAGGCCAACAAAAAGTTCCCCTTGAAAAGTACGTTTTACAACGCGTTTGAATTTTCCCCAACCATCAGTAGGATAATCTTCTATATCTACTAAGAAATACTCTTCGCCTACATTTCTGTTTTTAAACTGTTCTATATTACTCATCATCGCCCCTTAAAACATCATCACAAAGCCGGTAACGACTACGTTTACTACAGCTAATGGCATAAGCACTTTCCAACATAGCCACATCAATTGATCTGGTCTAACATCGGGCCAAGCAGCTCTTGTCCATAAAAAGAAGAAAAAGAAAAAAGAAACTTTAGCTATAAGTGCCAATGCACCGCCTAAACCACCATCTCCAAATCCGCCAAGAAATACTAATGCTATAACAAACGAGATGAAGAACATATTTGCATATTCCCCAATAAAGAAAAGACCCCATCTCATACCTGAATACTCTGTACCAAAACCATCGATAATCTCATGGTCGTTTGCGATCAAGTGAAACGGAGTACGTCCAGTTTCAGCAAAAGCCGCGATCCAAAAAAGGATAAATGCAACTGGCTGAGTCCATACTAACCAATGACTCACACCGCCAGCTTGATAGTTGTTAAAATCAATAAGTGAAAGAGAACCTACAATCATAATCGGTGCAAGAAGTGAAAGACCTGTTACAACTTCATACGATATAAATATTGCTGCCGTACGCGCTGCAGAAATAAGTGAAAACTTATTTGCAGAAGCCATACCGCCAAGAAGAAGACCGTAAAGGCCAATTGCCATTACAGCTAGTACATACAATAAACCTATTTCTGTATCTGCGACAATCGGATGAACTGTGTAACCAAACACAGTAAACTGAGGCCAAAATGGAATCGCTGCAGCTGCCATAAATGCAGTAGCTGCAGTAATGACTGGAGCAAATTTAAATATTGGAGCTACTACATTTTGAGGGATAATATCCTCTTTAGTAAATAGCTTGATACCATCAGCCGCAACTTGTAAAAGTCCATACGGTCCAACACTCATTGGCCCTAAACGGCGTTGCATAAATGCAAGAACCTTACGCTCAAAATATGTTCCCAATCCCGCTAAAGCAGAAAAGATCAACATAATAACAACGATTTTTATAACCGTTTCAATTAAATATGCCATATCCATACTTACACCCCTTGTATTGTAGCTGTACTAAAGCGGTAGCCGCTAAAGAGAGCCTGTGAATTTAGATTTGAATCAAAAGTTGGAAGAGTCGCTATCTCCCCTTCGATTTTATTGTCACTGATGATTTTTGTGCTCAACTCACCGTTTTGTGTCTTCACTTTTACAGTATCACCCGCATTGAAATCACTTGTTTTGAGATAAGACTCACTCATATAAATCCCGATTTCCTCTTTAAGATTCGCAGAGACGTTAGTAAATTCACTAAACTGACGAACCGGATTTGCTAGGTATATGATAGTTCCATCTAACCTAGCATCTGTTATCGCTTCAACTGACTCATCGGCAGATGTTTCAGCGCTTAGGATATCAAGTGTATATCCACGAACTTCTGTACCATCATTCTCATAACGATTTGGAAGATTATCAAATAGTTCTGCTTTAAAACCTTTACATGGTGGCAATTTAACTGTGTAATCTACTGTTAATTTCGCGCTAAGTCCAAGAGCATTAGCAATGTCGTTAAGCTCATATCCTTTGTATCCAACCGCTGCATTTGTAGGATTTACACGCTTATCAATACTTGTAAGTGTTCCCTCTTGCTGGTTGAGTGCCGGCATATCAAGATCGCCCTTTCCAAGTGCGCTTAGAGTAAAGTCGCCTTTTGTATTATAACCCACCGTGTAAGTTCCTCTTGCATCATCAAGATCACAGATGAGTGAAACACCAAGAGTATTTGTAAGACTTGGAATCATTACCAGTTTAAATGCACTATATTTTTCTAAAAGTGCCACAAGACGTGCTAAATTTTTAGCATTTGGATGTGTATAGAGATCTGGTCCGACAATTAGAGAGAAACTCTCTTTTTTCGCTAAAAATTTCTCTAGACTTTCACTAAAGTTTTGAGGTGCATCAACAATCTCTAAAAGAGCATTTTCATCGACTTGAACCTCTTTAGAGATTTTTTTAGGAACCATAGAAGTTTTTTCCTCTTCTACCTCTTCCTCTTCACCCGTTTCTTCATTTACTTTTTTCACTTTAACGATCTCGACTACTTTTTCTTTGATTGTCTCTTCAACTGTCACAGTTTTTAGAGAGTGAAAGCTTGCAATGTATTCAACTACCGAAGTTGGAAGTTTTGATTTGTCAGCGAAAAGGTCAAGTAAAAGATATAAAACCGCTTCTTCAGTAAGTGGCGCATGCGCTATACTCATCACGTTTTTGCCTATTCCATCAATGATAGGATCTTTTAGTGGATGGAAATAAAGACCTGCACCTTTATTCATACTGATAGCATTATTAAATGCGTATCTTGCATTTGGATTGTCACTTTTGAGTGCTGTTCCTAAAGAAATTATAAAATCAGCTGCGTGAGTCTGCGTCAAGTCACTTCCATACAAAGATGTGCCGCTTACTTCACTATAATTTTTCAAAAATGTTTGAAATGCTTTTGCTTCCTCGTTTACAAGTTTGTAGCCAAACTTCTCTTTTAAAGATTGAAGAATATACGCTTCTTCATTTGTAATCGTAGAAGTAAACGCTAAAGTATCCGCTTTTTTAAACGCTTCTACTGCTTTTGCAAATGCTTTTTCATCTTTAGCTTCGACTTTATTGTCATAATCAAATCCATAACGTCCAGCGCCACAAAGTGAAACATAGTTCCATTCGTTCATAACGCGATAAATTTTACCATCAGAATTTTCAATACTTGTATGTTTGACATCATAAGTGATCTGACATCCCGCACTACAGTGACCACATGTTGCAGGAACTTGATGAAGTTCCCAAGCATTTGATTTGTATATAAAATGTGTATCTACAAGTGCACCTACTGGACAAACAGCCGCACATTCGCCACATGAAGTACAATCGAGCATCTCTTCGCCACTAGTAAGACCGATAACAGATTTATTGAGCTTATTCCACATAGCATATGCATCTTTTGGCATATTCTCTTTATATTCGTTATCGATAGCATCAGCGCCGCGTGCTACAGTTTTGAGGGAGTTGTCACCGATCATATCCTTACAGACAGTTACACATCTTTCGCACACGATACAAAGACCTGGATCATAATGGATATGTCCCCAGTCTTTTACTTCGCGATAGACATCTTTGATAGCATAACTTTGAGAATCTACACCCATCTCTAAAGTATAGTTTTGAAGTTCACACTCTCCAGACTGATCACAAACACCACACTGTAATGGATGGTTTACATCATAAACCTCCATAATAGCGCGCCGTTCTGTCTCAATAGTTTCTGTAGAAGTCGTGATATTCATACCATCTTTTGCTTTGGCATTACATGCGTAAACCTGTTTGCCATCAGCTTCTACAAGACAGATACGGCACGCTAAAGTTGGACTACAGCGAGTCAGATAACAGATAGCAGGGATAAAGATATCATTTGCACGAGCGGCATTTAATATAAATTCCCCCTCCTCTGTTTGTATTTCGCGGCCATCTATATTTATAGTAATATTACTCATGGTTCACTCTCATAATTTTAGATTTTTGAAATCTGTAACTGTTGATACTTTCGTCTAAATCAAAAGTAGGATTTAATGCGATTGTACCCTTTAAAGATTTATCCTGCTTGAAAGTACGAATAAAAGTTTTATCTGCAAAACTTATTTCAACTTTATCTCCATCACTCACACGCGCAGCAGCAGCGAATTGAGCAGAACCTCGAAGTGTTGTGTCACGTTCAAGCTGTTTCGTGATATTTGTATAAGCATTAAACTGTAATACAGGATTGACGTTATAGATAATCGTTCCATTGAATTCTGGAAGTGAATCAAGCTCGTCAAGTTGTCCGTTCATATCAACTTCAACTTCATCTAGAAGATACCCACGAATATCTTCCCCTAAAGGTGCAAGGAAGTTTTCAAGGAGATCAAATTCAACTGCTTTAAAACCGTTCTCAACTGGAAGTTCTTTAGTAAAGTCTATAGTGTCTTTCTTGCCTATGCCAAAAACTTTTGCAAGATCAAGAAGTTCATATCCGCCAAATGCCAACGCAGAGTTTGTAGGAACAACACGATTGTCGATGCTTACAAACGTTCCTTCTTGCTGATTAAGCGCTGGAGCTGCTAAATCTGCTTTTCTAAGACTTGAAATAACAAAACTTCCCTTGTCGTTATAACCAACAACATTTTCCAGAGTATTATCATCATTATCAAGCTTACATGTAAGGCTTACCCCGAGCGTATTGACATCGCGTGGCACAACAAGAACAGAAATATCCGTGTATTTTTCTATAACGGCTGCTAGTTTTGCAATATTTTGAGCCTCTTTATGAGCAATAAGATCATTACCTACTACTAAAACCCTATTTTTTGTTCTTGTTAGAGATTTCATCATTAAAGTGAATTCTTCTTCGCCAATATTAGTTTCAGCACTTAAATATCCATCATCTAAATCATCAAAAAATGCTTTTTCTTCATAACTAAGTTCTACATTTTCAAGTAAATATTTAGCAAGAAGAGCCATCACACCTTCTTCTGTTCCCACTTCGTATTTTAAAAATTGTGTAATGGTATTTTGCATCAAAACATCTTCTATTGGATGTGCATAAATAATTTTAGCGCCATTATGTTTTGCAGCCGTTGTGATTGCATATCGCACTGCTGGATTATCTGTTGCTATCATTGATCCGATAACGATAATTCCATCGGCTTGTTTCACTGCTTCAAGTGTTGCACTATAATGCTTTTTACCGCTGATGCTTGCATATGCATCCATAAATGAACCGAATTTTCTCGCATCTTCGTTATAAAGTTTGATTCCAAGTTTCTCTTTTAATCTTTGTAAAATCAAAACTTCTTCATTTGTGATCATCGAGCTAAAACGGATCGCTTTTGCATTTTTGAGTGCTTCAACTGCACTTGCAAATGCAGCCTCATCTTTTGAAGCTTTATTATCAAAATCAAATCCAAATCTTCCAGCACCACAAAGTGAAGTAAACTCAAAATTGTTTTTTACTCTGTAAATAGTATCATCTTTTGAAGAGATCCCCGTATGTCTTGTTTCATATTCAAGCGAACAACCACCTGAACAATGGGCACAAGTTGCAGGAATACGTGTTAGTTCCCAAGCATTTGCAGTGTATTTGAAGTCACTGCTTACAAGTGCACCAACAGGACAAACTGCAATACACTCACCACAGAATGTACAGTCAAGCGTGTCAGAATTTTTCGGAATGACTTTTGATTTATAACCACCAAACTGAAGGTCTATGGCATCATCACCTATCACTTCGTTACAGACATGAACACATTTTTCACATAAAATACAAAGGGCTGGATCATAATTTATGAGTCCCCAGTTTTCTATTTGGCGATGCTGATCTTTTGCAGAAAAATTTTGCTGTGCGACGTCAAATTCTAAAGTCTTGTTTTGAAGATCACATTCTCCAGATTTGTCGCAAACACCACATTCTAAAGGATGGTTTACATCATAAAGCTTCATGATATTTGTACGTTCTTGCTCTAAAACATCGCTATTGGTTGTAATTTCGATACCGTTAGTCGGGGGAGTATTACATGAAAGAACAAGTCCATCAACTCCAGCAGCTTCTACAACACACATGCGACATGATGCACACGGTGTTGTTTTAGAGATATAACACATAGTAGGGATATAAATTCCCTCGCGACGCGCTACAGTTAAAATAGTCTCACCTTTTTTAGCAGTTACGGCTTTTCCATCAATGGTAAAGTTTATTAATTTACTCATAGAATCTCCTTAAACTGCTGTCATAGCGATATAGTAACAACGCATACATCTATCAGCTTCGCTCATGGCTTCTTCTTGCGTAAAGCCCAAGTTAACCTCTTTGTTGTTTGTTTTTCTATCATCAACATCAAGTTTGACACTCACTTCACGAGGCAATCCCGGAAGCCAGCCTGTCACTTTCTCTTTTTTGTCATAAACACGAAGTTTGCGTAAGTGGTCTTCCATAATCTCATCATCTGTGAGAGTTACTTCACCCGTTTGTACATATCTTGCCATAACAGAAGATCCACGTTTTGCCTGACCAACTGCATTTACGATTGTCATCGGACCATATTCACAGTCTCCTGAAGCAAAAACTCCTTTGCGAGAAGTCATAAAATCTTTTCCGTTTGTCTTGATCGTCGCCCAAGAAGTCATCTCTAGCTCCCATTCAGGAGGAAGAAGTTTCAAATCTGCACTTTGAGAAACTGCTGGAACAAGATAATCCGCTTCGATCTCATAAGAAGCGCCCTCAACTTTTACAAGCTGAGCACGTCCGCCGTTTGGATCAGGAACAAGCTCGTATTTATCAATTAGAAGTGATTTTAAGATATTGTCTTCATCTCTCATTTCAGCAACTGCCGAGTGAAATAAAAACTCTACACCCTCTTCAACCGCTTCATGATACTCTTCATACGTTGTATTGCCAATGATAGTTTTTTCATCCCGACGATAAACCATATAGACTTTTTTTGCATTTGCACGAATCGAACAGCGAACAACATCCATAGAAGTAAATCCACCACCGACACAAACAACTGTTTTACCAGTCAAGTCCACATAATCAGTCGTTAAAAGATTTTCTTCTTGTTCGGCTTTAGTTATTGTATATCCATACTTTTCAAAAAGATTTACTTTATCAAGAAAATCAATAGCACCCCAATATCCGTGAATCTCAGCTCTCTCATTATCGCAGTAAACTTTTTTAGAGATTCTCGTTCCAGTTGCAACCATAATGCCATCATAATCTTTTTCAAACTGACGCATCATATCTGCTGTTACTTTTGTGTTTACAATAAAGTTAACGCCTAAGTCTTTCACACAATCGATATCTTTATTGTATTTGTCAATCGGCATACGATATTCAGGAACACCAACGGCTACTTCACCACCGAGAACAGGAAGCTCTTCATAAACATCAACTTCAATCCCCTCAAGCGCAAGGTAATACGCAGTAGTAAGTCCAGCAGGGCCAGCACCTATAACAGCAACTTTTTTACCAATGCTCTCTTTTTGAACTTCAGGATGAAAAAATCCAAACCCATGATCTGTTTCATAATCAGCACCAAGACGTTTGAGTTCCATAATAGAGATCGGCTCATCAAGATTTGTACGGCGACATGCGTCTTCACATGGGTGTGGACAAACACGTCCGCATGTATGGGCAAGTGGCATTGTCTGACGAGTTGCCATTAAAGAATCATCAAAACGAAGATCTCTAACACCCTCGATATATCCAGGAATATCTACATGCGCAGGACAAGCATCTGTACAAGGAGCAGTAATCTTTGCGATGTAATTGATCGTTGCATCATAATGTTTTGAAGGTTTTTTCTCATTGATACAAACTAAAAATTCATCTTCAAAGTGAGTCATAATGTCCAAAATAGGGTTTGGAACAGTTTTACCGATCTCACATTTTGAAGTAATCTGCATACTTTTACTGATCTCTTTTAAGTGATCCATATCAGAGATTTCACCCTCACCGCGAGCGATCTTATCAAGCATATCATAGAGGATTCTTCCACCCCAACGCCCAGGAGCACAGCGTCCACATGCTTCTGAATAAACCTGATACTGCGCTGCATATTCAGTTGCAAGACGTATAACATCAACATCTTGATTGAATATTGCCAGACCATCCCAACCTATGAAAGCTTTTGACTCTCTATGGTCATCATACTGCGCTGGCAGGTTATATGCTGATTCTTCCCACGCTTCTTCAGGTTTGTTTATGTTGTTGATAAATTCACCATTCCAAGTGGAAAAATAGACTTTGCTCACAATAACTTCCTAACTTTTTTTAACTACGATAGTCCAGTCGACTTCGTTAAATTTCAATGAGTTTACAAGCTCATATCCTGATTCTTTAATCAAGTCAGCTGAACGCTGAACAGGCGTAAAATCACCAACTTCAAATAAAAATATTGCAACTTCTTTGTCTGGATGAGAGCCAAGAAGCTCTTTCATTCTAGGTTCAAACCCATCTTTTAGATGACGTAAATCATATCTTTTCATTATCTATCAACCTCACCAAATACAATATTTGTAGTACCGATTATTGAAACAACGTCTGGAATATAGTGTCCAGGAAGCAAGTCAGTTAAAATACCTGTGTGCCAGAATGACGGCGCACGAAGTTTTAAACGGTACGGATATGGACCACCTTGAGAATTTATATAAAATCCAAGCTCACCCTTTGGTGATTCAGTCGGAATATATACTTCACCCACTGGAGGACGCATACCTTGAGTTACAAGCACAAAGTGTTGCATCAAGGAGTAGTTTTGTGTCATGATATCAATCTTTGGAGCTGATATATATTTTGGTGCATGTGCCATCAAATCTGTTTGATTATTTTTGATTGTTCCTTCATACATATCCGCTACTTGATAGAGAATATGAGCCGATTGTCTCATCTCTTCCATATAAATACGGTAACGAGCGAAGTTATCACCCTTGTCAGAAACTGGCACTTTAAACTCTACTTCACTGTAAAGCTCATACGGCTCCTCTTTACGAATATCCCAAGCAACACCGCTAGCGCGAAGCATTGGACCGCTGCATCCCCATGAAAGTGCCATCTCTTTAGAGATCACACCCACACCTTCCATTCTCATTCTCCAAATACGGTTTGTATCCAAAAGATCTTCATAGTCTTTGATATTTTCAGGCAATTTATCGAGGAATCTTCTCATGTCCGCTATGAAATTATCTGGAAGGTCCAAAGGTACACCGCCGATACGGATAGCCGCATGCGTCAAACGCGCTCCACAATAATCTTCAATCAAATCCATCAAGTATTCACGTTCACGAAATGCAAATAAGAAAACTGTCATAGCACCGATATCAAGTGCCGTTGTAGCTAACCAGAAAAGGTGAGACATCAATCTGTTGATCTCTAAAAGCAGCATACGAATAACTTTAGCACGACGAGGTACTTCAAGACCTATGAGCTTTTCAACAGCAAGCGCAAAACCGTAGTTATTTGAACTTGAAGCAATATAATCCATACGGTCTGTTGTTGGCATAAACTCGTTATAGATCATATTTTCAGCCATCTTCTCCATACCACGGTGAAGATACCCTATATCTGGATGCGATTTTGTGATCATCTCTTGTTGGAGATGAAGCATCAAACGAAGCTGACCGTGAGCTGATGGGTGTTGCGGCCCAAAATTCAAAATCATCTCATTATCGTCACGATCAAACGTAATATTTTCAAAAAATGGTCTTAGTCTGTTTTGATGTTGCATAAGTCTACCTGTTCCTATCTGTAATAATTACTGATTTTTCTTCATCAAATCTGTCAATCAAAAACACGCCGCCCTCTTCTTGGTAAGCAAGAGGAGTTTTAGGCTCATTTCCAGTAATTTTTGTGCCCTTAGGAACTTCATGCCCTAAACGTCCAAAGCGCTCACTGTCATAACGGTCAACACGCGCAGTATCACGGATTTCAGGCCCGATAATATCACGAGCTTCCTTGCCGAAGATTTTATCCACTTCATACCATGCAGCAAACTCATCACCCTCAAGAGGATAAGTTTTAAGCAGAGGATAACCTTCCCAGTCATATGGCATCAAGATACGTTTTAAAAATGGATGATTATTCACTTCGATTCCGAACATATCATACATCTCACGCTCAGACCAGTCAGCACAGCGGAAAAGTTTTTCTACGCTATTGATCGCTTCGTCTTTACCTATAAAACATTTGATACGGATACGTTTTCTTTTACCCATTGAAAGCATTTGATAGAAAATCTCAAACTGTCCGCTTTTAGCTATCCAGTCGATTGCGCTCATCTCTGAAAGCTGAGTATAATCAAGTTCTTCTTTTACAAGTTTGATTACATCAACGTTATCTTTTGCATTGATATAAACAACCATCTGCTCAACTTGGATATACGCTTCAAGCACTTCAAATTTTGCTTTGATCACTTCTAAATCAGCGGCAAAAATTTCATCACTAGAAACATCTTGCTTTGGAACTTGCGGTGCGACATAAAATCTGTCTGTATAGTACGATTTTGCTTGTACATCATCTTTTGGTGTATAGGCTCTCATTACATCAACCTCTTCGTTTTTTGAGATTTAATCGCTTTTTCGGCACGGATTTTTTTCTGTAAAAGCATTACACCGTACTGAAGTGTTTCAGGGCGAGGTGCACATCCTGGAAGATACAAATCAACTGGAATGATTCTATCAACACCCTGAACAGTTGCATACGTGTTAAACATACCGCCTGTATTTGCACATGAGCCCATAGAGATCACCCATCTTGGTTCAGTCATTTGATCGTATAAACGTTTGATGAACTCAGCATGTTTTTTTGTCAAAGTTCCAGCAACGATCATAACATCTGCTTGACGAGGAGAAGCTCTAAAGATCGTACCGTAACGGTCAAAGTCATAACGAGATGCACCTGAGGCCATCATCTCGATACCACAACATGCAAGACCGTAAGTGAGTGCCCAAATAGAGTTTGAACGACCCCAGTTTACGACTTTGTCAATTGTAGTAAGTGCTACTGGAAGACCAGCATTTTGCGTATAATTTACTTTATGTTGTGCCATTCTAAGGCTCCTTTTTTCCATGCATATACAAAACCGATTGCAAGCAATAAGATAAACGTCAGCATCTCGACGAATCCGAACCAACCAAGATATTTAAAATCCACTGCCCAAGGGAACATGAAAACAATCTCAACATCAAAAAGTATAAAGAGTAATGCAAAAAGATAAAACTGCGGAGACAGTCTATTTGGCTGTTTTGTGATCTCAGGTCCACATTCGTAAACAGAGAGTTTTATCTTTTCCGTATCTTTTGCCGCCATCGCACGGCTTACGAGTCTTGCGATAGTCGTTGTAGTAAAAAATGCACCAAACGTGAGTGCGAATAGTACAAATACCCCAAAATATGTATTTGCAGTGTGAATATGCTCCATACATCCTACCTTCGTTTATTTTTTGTTATCAAACACTGTGAAGAGTTTACATTATATTACGTAAAATTACACTAAAGCGTTGAAAAAACAGTTGAGGGCACTATAGCAAAAAGAGTATTAAAGCAAGAAGAGTTTATGGTAACAAGCAGTAACAGTGTCACGAAGAGAAACACTATAATCTCAGATAAGAGTATTAAGTGTAATTTCGTAACAAATTATAGATAAAATAATTTATTTTGTTAAAAATCCAACAGATTTTTCACTATCAAAATTTCCCTCTTTTTCTTTTCCTATGTGGGAGATAAAATCATCCAAATTAAAGAGTGGTTCTTGTTTAATCGCCACACTATAAGCGGTATTTTTGATAATAAGATTAATCTGCCCACCTGTTAAAGAGTATGTCGCAAGCTTTTGTACATCAAAATCTTTTTCATATGGTGCATCTTTTGGAAGCATTTTTTTCCATAGTTCAAGACGCTGTTTCTCATTTGGTTTTTTAAACTCAATTTTATAATTAAAACGTCTTGAAAAGGCAACATCTATATTTTCTAGCAAGTTTGTCGTAGCGATGAGAATCCCTTTAAATTTTTCTATCTGCTCTAAAAAGATGTTTTGCATCTGATTGTGCATCTGTTCTGCTCCGCCACCGGGACCGCTTGAGCGCGCACTTAAGAATTGGTCAGCTTCATTGAGTAGTAAAACCGGTTCAGTTTTCGTTTGTTGAGTGAGTTCATAATACGTATCAAAGATTTTACGTACATTTTTTTCACTCTCACCGACATACATGGAAAGGATTTTAGAACAGTCAAAACTAAGCACTTGACGTTTAAGAGATTTTGCCAAAGAGTGCGCCGTCATTGTCTTTCCAGTTCCCGGTGCTCCGTAAAAAATGATGCGTGCATCGATACCGCTTTTTTTGTCTTTAATCCCCCAAGCAACGAGACGTGCTACTACTTCTTTATCCACTTGACGCATAAGATTATCAAGTGTATCTCTTGTTTTTGGATTTAAAACCACATCATCCAGATTTGTCTCAGGGTCGATAAGTTCAAAAATATCTTGATCTTTTATCAACATATCGAGTTTAAGCTTTGTTACTTTTTTCTTTTTTTGCGGATGGATGATCGATTGAAGTATCTCATCTGTAATATAAAAAGAGCGCGATATTCCGCCAAAAGGATTCAACATCTCTTCATAATCGATGATATCTTCTCCAATGAGTTTCGAGCCATCTTCCAAAAGTGAGCGATTTTTAATACGATCATAATCATCAAAAGAGATCAAGTCTATCAGCGCATTCATCTCTCGAAGTGAGGTATCAGTCGCATTATACTCTTCGCGAAGAAGCGCCAAAAAGATCACTTCCTCTTTTTTTTCAAGTTTTTTTTGCTTTATAAATTTATCTAAAACAATATCTTCCGCAGTTTCTTTAATTCTCTCTGCTATTCTTGTCTCAAGAAGATTGACCTTATTTTGAATGCGGTCGATTCCAAGAGAGTGTTCATGCACATTATGACGGATAGCACTCATCTTTTGATACATCTCAATTCTAAAAAATTGATCTTGCAAATACTCTAAATGATCTGCATATGGCTTCACATCTGGAAGAGAAAGTTCTAAACTTCCCTCTTCTAGAAGTCTTAAAAAAGATGAAGTCAGTCCAACTACTCCGTTTAAAAGTTCTAGATTTATCACTTCGCTGATTTTTACGGGTGTAAATGTTCTCTGATTGATCCATCCAAGTTCTAAAAGTACTTTGATATCTGTTAAATGGTCGAGATAAGTATAATCATCTACGCCATAGAGATCTTGTAAAACCTCTAAAACAAGCATATCCTCATTGCCTTGAAGAAACTTCTTTACCAGTTGTTGGAGTATTTTAACTTCTGCTTCACTACACTTGAGTTGTAAAAAAAGCTCACTCTTGATGACATCTTCATGCTCTATAAAATTTATTACGTTTTTCAAATTTCTCCCTGTCTTATACGCTCTTTTAAAACGCGTTTAAGTACCTTTCCTGTTGCTGTTTTTGGTAAATCATCCACAAAATGAACCGCTTTTGGTATCTTAAAGTTTGCCAAAGTATGTTTCAAATCATTTTTAACTTTTACTTGTGTAATCTTCTCTTTATCAATATCTTCAGCAAGTTCTATAAATGCCACTGGAATTTCACCGTTATTTGTATCTGGTTTAGAAACCACTGCGCAAAGTTTAACATAAGAAAGTTTCATTAGCTCTTCTTCTATCTGGCGAGGATAGATATTGATCCCTTTTGAGATGATAATATCTTTGATACGGTCTACGATATAGACAAAACCATCTTCATCCATCTTTCCCAGATCCCCAGTTTTAAGCCAGCCGTTGCTGATCGTCTCGTCAGTAGCTTGTGGATTGTTCAGATATCCTTGCATCACACAATCTCCATAGACTATGATCTCTCCCACTTCTCCATAAGGAACTTCGACCATCTCATGATCTACGATTTTCACTTCATATCCAGGGATTGCGCGTCCCACAGAGTAGATTCTTTGCGCCGTTATGGAGTTTACACACACCGCAGGTGAGCACTCGCTCAGACCATATCCCTCTAGCATTTTTGCACGTTTGAATACTTTTGTATATCTGTTTAACGTTTCTTCGCTCAAAGCCGAAGCACCCGAGATAAATACTCTTATCGAATTAAACCACAAAAAGTACCATGGCAGTTTTGCTCGAATGAGAGCATTATAAATATCAGGAACACCTAAAAATATCGTGACACGTTTGAGCAATGTCTGCTTGATAATATTACTAAATGGTAAAAGCTTTCTAATGATAACGATGGAAGCATCTGCAAAAACAGGTAAAAGCATCATGACAGAAAAAGTGAAAGCATGAAACATCGGAAGATAAAGAATAAATCTATCTTTTTGGCGTATATCAAAAATCTTCATCACTCCTACGAGATTTGAGAAGATATTTCTGTAACTAAGCATCGCACCTTTAGGATGTCCAGTTGTTCCTGAAGTATAAAATATGACGGCAAGATCATCAAGATCTCGGCTTACTCCAACAGCGTTGTTTACATGTGAAGCGCTATGTTCTTTTTCGAGATAAAGCAGATTATTATTATCTTGTGAGGGAACCTTATCTATCCAAATAGTTATTTCCACTTTTGTCGTGGCACTGATATTTTGTGTTTCTTTTGCAAAATCACTAGCAGTGATAAGAATTTTTGCTTCACAATCATTTAAAATATAGGTGATTTCATCGCGCTTGAGCATATTATTGACCGGAACAACAATGCCGCCAAGCTTGCCAATGGCAAAAACAGCAATGAGAAAATCCAAAGAGTTCGGTAAAATCAGTGCTACTTTTTCATCTTCTTTGAGTCCACAAAGCTCTAAAAATCTTGCAAAAGAATCAATCTTCTCCAATAACTCTTTATTACTTACTTTCTCATCATCAATAAAGACAACTTTTTTCTTTGGATTGGAAGCGGCATTTGCCACTGCCATTTCGTAGAAATTTTTATATGGATAGCTTAATCCCATTAAAATTTGTATTCCATTCCAAGACTTACAAGGTATGCACGTCCATGAGATATTTCGCCATTTAATACTGCATTATTTATTTTTCTGTTGTCCTCAACATCTACAAGTCCGGCGATTCCAATATTTACTCTATTACTGATATCGTAACGTCCACCAAGAGAAAAAATCTTGCCTGTGGTATCTGGGAGTTCATAGCTAAATGTTGCATTTGGAATTGGCGATGGATCATACGCAAAACCTGCCATCGCGGTTATCTTCTCATATTTGTGCGTTACACCTATACGAAATGTATCCGTATCTTCCCAATTTTTTGTTATTGGTTTTCCTAAATTTGTTTCGTTTGTTGCATTATTAAAATTAAAATCAAGTTTGTCATACGCTGACCAGACATTATGTTCCAACAGCGCTTCAACAGTTGTTGTATTATTAAATGTATGTGACGCCGCAAAAGTCAAAGTCGCAGGAAGTGGCAATGTTACTTTCACTCCACTATTAATCGTCGTTGCCGTTGTTGATGTATCACCGCTTACATGTAAGTCGATTTGAGATCTATATGTCACTGCCACGTTTGTATCTTTATCTGGTTTGAGAGTGAGGGCAAGATTGTATCCCCAATCCATACCAGTGCCATCGAGTGTATAAAGTGCATTTTTTACTTTTCCGCTTGAGTAAACTCCTCGTGCACCAACAGCAACTGCGAGTTGATCGTTGAGTTTATAGGCAACTGTCGGATTGATTTCTACAGTTTGAAGCGTAAATTCTTGAGCATATTTTGCGGATGGATTAGATTTCCACTGCTTAGACAATCCTGCTGGACTCACTATCGAAAGACCAAATCTAAAATCACCAACGGCTGGAGAAACATAGTGAAGCGTCGGAACGAGAAAATTTTCAGACTCAGAACTACTTGCTCTTGGATCAGTAGCCACTAAGGTAGTGCCACTATAAAAATTTGTTTTCCCTGCATAATCAATCTGTCCAAGCCCGATATAAGTCAAATCAACCTCTATAGCTCCACCTTTATTCTCACTAAAAACCATTTTTGCTGGATTGTAGTACGATGCATCTGCACCGCTTGCGTTTGCCACATACGCATTTGAAAGGGCAACTGCATTTACTGAACTTTCAGGTATTTTGTATCCACCTGCCATCAAAGCAGTCGTTGCAACCAACGATAATAAAACTATTTTTTTCATTTATATATCTTCCCCAAGATTTTCATTTCGAAGCATTCTATATAAAAAAAACTTAATCTACAAAAGAGTAAAGGAGTTTGATCTCATCCGCCCAGATGGTCTCATCTATCGTTTCAAGTATAAGTGGAATATCATCCATTCTCTCATCATTCATGATAAATTTAAAAGCATCAAGCCCGATTTTCCCCTTTCCAAGAGAATCATGACGATCTACATGTGAACCGAGTTCTGGCTTGGAGTCATTGATATGCATCCCTTTAAGATACTCAAATCCCACGATATTTTCAAACTGCGCCATCGTAATATCATAAGCTTCGCGCGTTCTTATGTCGTATCCAGCGGTAAACATGTGACAAGTATCGATGCACACGCCCACACGGCTTTTATCTTCGATTTTATCGATGATCTGTGCAAGATGTTCAAACTTCCATCCGAGATTACTTCCTTGTCCAGCTGTATTTTCAAGGACAAGTGTGACACCTGAAGTCTGCTCTAAAGTTCTGTTCATAGCCTCAGAAATGCGCGCCATACATTCATCTTCGCTGATCTGCTTGAGATGGCTTCCGGGATGAAAATTGAGTCTATCAAGTCCTAAAAGGGAACATCTTTGCACCTCATCCAAAAAAGCTTCCATCGACTTTATTCGTTTTTCATCTTCAGGATGTCCGAGATTTATGAGATATGAGTCATGAGGTAACACATGGCGAGGCAAAATTCCGCTACCATGTAAGGCTTCTTTAAAACTGTCAATAGTTTTTGTATCTAGCGGCTTTGCGTCCCATCTTTTTTGATTTTTTGTAAAGAGGGCAAATGCTTTTGCTCCGATACTTTGTGCATTAAGAACAGCATTTGTAACACCGCCGCTAGCCGAGGTATGTGCGCCTACATATTTCATAATATTCCTTTATATTTGTAACTTAAAAATTATTTTGATGGTGAAGAGATTTTCAACAAAATACCATTTTTACTGTCTTTAAATCTGATGCTCTGATGATTGACTTCATAGTCAATATTGACATCCTCATCTTTGATCTTTTGCCCAAATCCGTCATACATTTTTTTTAGATTTTTTCCATCATAGATAGGATGTCCGAGGATCACATTTTCTAAGATATCTGAGGGATAATTGCTGTTTAAATATTTTTTATTAAACACACTTTTTAGCATACAGCCATCATCTACACAGATAAAATTATTTATTTCTATACTTTTGACGACATTGCCCATCTCATAAAGTTCGATTTTGAGCGAATTCCCATGACCACGGATATACCCAAGATCGCCGTATTTGATCTGCGGAGATTTTATTACGATGATCTTTGACTCATTCATCTCGTAGTTTTTAACACTACATCCGCTAAAAAGAAAAATTGTTGCGAGAAGAAGAATAGATAGTACTTTTTTCATCATTAACCCATTGGATAAAGTATCTCACTGTGTACTTTATCGCACGCATGTAAGATTTCATCGCTCAAAACCAAATCCATAGCCGCTAAACTTGCATCGAGTTGCCCAGACGAAGTCGCACCGATAATCGTCGAAGCCACAAAATCAAACTGTTTCGTCCATGCAATGGCCATGGTGACGGGATCAAGTCCTGCGTCATGTGCTATTTTAAGATATTTTTGCGTTGAAGCGAGAGTCTTATCGTTCATAAATCTTTGTGCCATCAGTCGATTGCGTGGATTTGTAGAATGGATATACTCAAAAAATCTTCCCTCTCCCTCTTTTGCTTGATTGTATTTTCCACTCAAAACTCCACCTGCAAGCGGTGAATATGGAAGCAAAGAAATTTTCTCAGCACGTGCGAGTGTAGAAAGCTCATCCAAAAATCTTCTGTTTAAAAGTGAGAAGTTATTTTGGATAGATTCAAAACGGGTAAGTTTCTCATGTTTTGAACTCATCAAAGCTTTACATGTACCGTATGCCGTGTCGTTTGAAGTGCCAATGTAACGCACTTTTCCACTTTGTACAAGTGAGTCAAAAGCACGAAGCGACTCTTCAATTGGTACGATAGTATCTGGCCAATGCATCTGATATAAATCGATATAGTCCGTGCCAAGACGCTTCAGCGAACCTTCGATAGCACGCTCGATATGAAATCTGTCGATGGCGGTAAGTCCATGGCGGATAGGCGGAACAAACCAGCCGTTTGCCGCACCTGCGACTTTCGAAGCTAAGATGATACTATCGCGCGGTTTGGTTTTTAGCCAACGTCCCACGATCTCTTCGGTGATACCGCTACTCTCTTTTGTTGGCGGTACAGGATAAAGCTCCGCGGTGTCGTAAAAGTTTACGCCCGCGTCATACGCTTTATCCAAGATCTTAAAAGCTTCTTTTTCATCGCACTGCGAGCTAAACGTCATAGTCCCCATACAGATAGGACTCACACGAAGCCCTGTTTTACCGATGTATCTATAGTTCATTTCACATCTTTTTAGTTGATATTTTTCGTGATTATATCGATATTTTTGCTATAATGAACTCACATTTTTGGAGTATTTGATAGATTTAAAAAATATTTTATCAACATACGATTTTATAGACAATGCACTTCACTAATACATGGATTTTAAATATATCGTAGATGAACAAAACAAAGCTTTTCAAAGGAGAATCAAAGAAGGAGAATCAAAGATGGAAATCTTACAAAAACTCAAACAGCTTGAGGAAAATATCAAGATCTTAGAAGAGCTAAAAAGTACAATCAATGTAGACAACTTTAAAAACTTTATTACAGAGATAGAGGCAAATATAAGCTGACTTTTACAAACATTTTCGATATAATAAATCTAAATGAATTTCAAGTAAATCTCAATTTTGACGATATTACAAAACTTTATAACTTAAAAAGTTAATCTTTTGTAAAGCTCGGTTGGGAGTATAATTAGAGACAGTGGATATATAAAGTTGGTTGAGTCTTGTTTTAGTGCTCTACTTTTTAAACCTTATTTTAGGAGGATGTGTTATGAAACTTACAAATATTTTTTCGAGGCTTTTGGCTATTTTTGGATTTCTTATAATGTTTAGTATTTCAGGGTGGGGAGCTATTACGAGCTGCCCTGGGAATACTATTTCAAGTTTAAATGGTGCGACTAGCTCTGCTACAAATTCTGTTAGCGGAACAATACCTGGTAACACTACTTACTATTATACATTTACTCCTAATGCAAGTGGCACGATACAGGTCAATTCTCATGTTGGTGGCTATACTAATCAACTTTTTATTAAAAGTGGATGTAGTACAAACCTTTGGAGTGATACAAGTGATTCTAATGATAAGTCATCACCTGCTGTTAATGTTTCTGCGGGTCAGCAAATTGTTATTGCGTTAGCGAGAACTTACAATAGCTCACAGTCATATAGTTTGGATTTTACATTTACAGCGATAGCACCTCCAGTCATCTCTGCTGCAACCCGATCAGTCGATGAAAACTCGCCGGCTGGAACTTATGTCGGTACGCCGATCACTGCGACAAATTCTCCTACAAGTTTTGCCATCACAGGGGGAACAGGTCAATCTCTATTTAGCATAGATTCGTCTGGTCAGATCACAGTTAAAACTGGAGCCGTGCTTAACTATGAAGCAACTCCTTCTTACACTTTAACTGTTACAGCTACAAATGGTACAGGAACTAGTAATCCAGCAGCCACCGTTACGATCAATCTCAATAATATTTTACCACCGACTGTGAATTCATCTTCATTTACAGTTCCAAGTGGATCTGGAGCAGGGACCATCATAGGAACCGTCACCACTGGCGGAGGACCAGCTACAAGCTTTTCCATCAATGATGCTACTTTTGCTATTAGTAGCACTGGCGTTATCACTGTAGCTAGTAATGGAAAAATGACTCCCGTAGGCAAAGTCTTCACACCTACTGTCACCGCAAGTAGTGTTGAGGGAAGTGGTAGTAATCAGATGACCATTACTGTAGTCCAAGCATTAGCAACACCAAATGTTGGAGACAGAACTTTTAGTTTAAGAAGTGCAAATAATGTCAATGGAGGTGTTGTAACAATTGGTAATACTGTACTTTGTGTTACCAATAGTAGTGGAGCTTGCATCGATTATCCAGTCAATTCTCAAAACACACTCACCAATAGTGGCCTAGATCTTCACTATGTTGATATTGATAGCAACTCTTCCACCTTTAACTCATCCCAAGCAAAATTAAGTCTTCCTAGTACAGCTACAGTTGTTTGGGCGGGACTTTATACACAAGGGTATGTTGATGATCAAGGAACGACAACTAATTTAGCTAATTATCAGACTGAACTTACAGCTCCTGTCTATCTCACGATACCTTCTGTAGGGATGGTAAAACTCTTCCCTCAAGTATTGGATATGCTTGCCAATTCTACAAATGGCTACACTTATAGTACTTACAATGAAGTAACAGCACTTGAAGGATTACCTGCAACTAGTGTGAATGGATGGATTACGGGTGCAAATATTAAGTCACAAACCGGAACAGATTCTACTGGTCTTGGACACTACGGGGCATGGACACTTGTTGTCGTCTACAGTGATCCCAACGAAACTCTGAAAAATATTTCAGTTTTTGATGGCTACAAAAAAATTTCGTCAGCTGGAGATAGTACCGTTACCATCACCCCTTCAGGGTTTTTAACTCCATCGGCTGGAAAGGTCGCCTCGACTCTCTCTCTTTTTGCTGGAGAAGGAGATGCTAATATTGCTGGTGATACACTAAAAGTAAATACCACTTTCCTAAATAATACAAATGCTTTTTATTCAGGCATAACAGGGGTAACTACAAATCCATCATTTACAAATAATGAGGGAATTGATATTCAAAATTACACTATAGGGGTTGATGGCAACAACTCACATCCACAGATTATAGGTAATGGTGCCACAAGTGCAAATATCATTTTTTCTACATCGCAAGATACATATTTTCCAAGTATGATCGCTTTTTCAACAGATATATATTCACCATTTATCAGTATCACAAAATCAGCCAATACAAATGGAACATTAGTTGCAGGCCAAGCAATCACTTATACTGCCAATATCAAAAATACAGGAACTGAAGTTGCGAGTAATATCGTTGTATATGACGATTTTGATAGCAATACGCTCTACAAGACTGATGGCACAATAACTGATCCAATTGTAACATTAGGCAATTTACTTGATCAAAATACTACCCAAATACAAAACTCCATTGTTTGTCAATATGGTTCATCAAACACAAATTGTAAGTCTAGCTGTAGTGTCACGCTAAGTCCTTTTAAAGTCTCATGTAGCATTCCATCTTTAAGCATTGGAGGAACAGCCTTGATCCAATTTACGACAAACCTTTCATCTGCACCAGATACAAAAAATCAAAATGTAAAAGTACAAAATCAAATGACTTCTACTTTTTATAACGCAGTGACAGGGGCACTTCAGCCACAGAGTAGTTCGAATGTAGCGAATGCTGGAACCTATTCAAATCTAGTTTTAGGGACTATTGATGTATGGGATACTACTATACTTAGTAGCACCCCACCTCCGATTTCTAGTAGAAGACTTTATACACAAATAGTAAGCCCTACACAAGCTACGACACTCACAATTGGTTCAATGGATACTGCATCAAATGCAACTTACCAAGCTAGTACTCCCCTTGGCTGGAGAGTTGTAGATAATAGTTTAGCATGCTCTGCAACTAGTGACAATAATATTACGGGATGGAATGATGTAAATTTGACTGCCACTAATCCTACAACAATCCAATTTACTCCCTCCCAAGCATATAAAAATTTAAAAATCCAATTTGCTAGCAAGACCAATGGCGCTTATGATAGTACTAGCAGACAATGTTCAACTGATAACTTTGCAATTCGTCCAAGTGATTTGCTTCTTGACACAAATAGTACTACGGCCAACTTGATTGGTGGCAAAGCCTACACACTTACAGCGACAGCGCGTCCAACGCCCTATACAAATAACTATACACAAACAATCGATAATAGTGCAGATAAAAATATCTCAACTCCACTCATCCTTCCTGCTGGATGTACCTTACCAAATCTTACATTCGCGTATGTGGCACCATTACCTCTACCTGCCATATTCACGGCAGGAGTACTAACCACAACATTTAAATATCCAGATATCGGTGATCTTAATGTGAGTGTTAATGATGCGGGTTGGACTAGTGTAGATTCGACAGAGGGTGACTGTATAGCTGGTAGTGCTTCAAATACTATTACAAGTGGCAAAGTTGGATGTTTAGTACAGGGAAGTAAAATATTGACTTTTGTTCCAAAACAATTCAATTCTACTTTATCCATTGCTAATCATTCCACTGGTTTTACTTATATATCAACAGATGGGAACACGACAAATGGGAACATGTCAGCACCTTTAACTCTTATTACAACAGCTGTGCTTAATGACGACACTACTGCTACAAACTACACAAAAAAATGTTTTGCAAGGGATATCAATAGTACGATTTCTCTATCAAACGACCAAAATTTATCATGGGGAACATCAAAAACAAGAGTTAAATTTTTCGACGACTCTAATGTAACATCAAAATTTCTTTCACAAACAAATAATAATGCGACTTTTTCTACCTCTGATGGGAACTTTACAAGCGGAACTGCTAACATTACTTTTAAAGTTAATTTTGATCGAAATGTCTCGATTTCGGACAATCCATTTAACATAGCTAAAAATGATTTTAATATTACCTCTATTGTGGATCAAAATGGAACAACAGGAAATGATTTTAACAGAACTACTAATATAAATGCTACTTTTGTTTACGGCAGAACGCATGCTCCGAGATATAGATTTACTTCTGCTACAGGAGATGCTAAGATTTTCTATGAAATGTACTGTGGTGCGGATGGGAACAAAACTATTTTACAACAATTTAATTCTCCACTCAAAGGAGATTCTGATTCAGCTGGCTGGTATCTCAATGAAAATCACAATACATCATCTGATGGTAATATCTCTTTAGTCGCTGAAAAAAATGGCAATGGAAGCACTATTCCTAACACTACTGCTTCAGCAAGCGCAGGTGGCGGTTTTTCAACTACAACGCTAAACTATAACAGTTCAAAAGGTTTTCCATACAAAACAACCATACAAGACACAACCTCAAGCTGGTTAATTTATGATCCTTATAATCCAGCTGCCACAACTAATGAATTTGAAGTTGAGTTTTATAAAACTGGAATCTGGACAGGGAAAATAACAAATACCACAACGGTGGATTCAGTTGCGGCGCCTGTCACAAGTAAAAGGATTCTTTGGTGAAACGTACTGCCTTTACGATGATAGAACTTATCTTCGCTATCATCATAATATCAATAGTAGTGATCTCTATGCCGATGATGATGAAGACAAATCAAGAAGCGATGGAAGCCAATGTAGTCCAAGAAGCGCTCTTCGCTTCCTCTGCAAAGATGATGCAAGTTCTCAGCTTACCGTGGGATATGAATTCTACTGATAGTGATACTAATGCAACTTATGGGAAAGTAGTGGATATTACAGGCACTACTAATGATTATAATAGAAGTGATGCAAATGGAACATATGATGTGAATAGTAGTTATAGAGTCGGGCATATCTTGCAAAATAATCATAGAAGATTTCATGATGCTCAATCAGGTATTCCAGATACCGTGAGTTCATTAAATACTGTTTCAAATCCAAATCCAACTGCCCTCAATAATGTTTATCAAACAAATATAAATTTTTCAAACCCCGCTGCCACAGCAGTAGGATATAAAAATAATTATACTATGGATGTAAATGTTAGCTATATTGCGGACACTGGTTCACCTTTTGTCTTTGCTGCTTCTGGTAATAATACGCCAAAAAATATGAAACTTATAACAGTTAATATTAATAAAACTAATAGTGATGGAACAACGACGCTCCTCACAAGTTTAAGATCATACAGCGCGAACATCGGTGAATTTGACTTTGCAAAAAGGAGATTTTAATGAGACGTCGTAAAGCATTTACCATGATAGAACTTATCTTCGTTATCGTGGTCATCGGTATCATCGCAAAGTTTGGTGTCGAGTTTCTCATACAAGCATATAACGGATATATTTTTTCTGCCGTACAAAATAAGCTTCAAACACAAACAGAGACCGCACTAGAACAGATTACAAATCGTTTGCAGTATCGCATAAAGTCTTCTATTATAGCTAGACTTAATGATAATGGTATTGTGCCTGGCAGCTACGTAGCTCTTGCCGATGCCAATGGAAGTCAAACTGTTTTAGAATGGGTAGGCTATGACATCGATGGCTTACGTGGTAATTGGAATACTGGAATGAATATGAATATACCCACTTGGAGTGGATTTATAGATTTAGCTAATGTTTCAAGTACAGCATTGAGTCTTAAGTCTCTTGGAACAAATACAAATGATGCAAATAGCACCATAAGTGCCCTTTCAAACGGAGCTACTGGTATCGCACAAAGTGCTATTTTCTTTATCGGTGGTAACTCTGATATAAATGGCTTTGGCTGGGGTGGAGCGATTAATAATAATGCTGCGGCAATGCATCGTATTAGTGCTGGGGCAACTACAGATGATCTTGCTTTAGATCACAATTTAACTGGTGTCGATGCTTACGAATACTACCAACTCGCATGGACGGCATATGCTTTAGTATGGAATGGTCAAAACAACAAACAAAACGCTGGCTATCCCTCAGATCTGGGAAGTGCTACGGGAACCGTTTTCAATAATGTCCTTCCAAATCCACTGAAATCCGGAACTCAAAATGGGCAGTGGACACGAACAGATGCAACACATTACATTGTTACTGTTAATAATGCACCTATTGCATTTACCTACAATCCAGCGGATGGAAATTTCTCATGCGATACTTCCAATGCCATCTGCAAAAGGCTGATAAAATGAAAACTTTAAGAAAAAAAGCCTTCACAATGGTAGAGCTTATTTTTGTCATCATCGTTCTTGGCATTTTATCGACGATTGCTTTACCAAAATTTATGGCAACACAAAATACTGCTTCAGAAGCCAATGTAAAACAGCAGATACAATCCATCCGAGCATCGATAGAATCTAAAAAGATGCAAAACATTGAGGAAAATAGCACGCTTTCACAAAATGGTGGAGGAATTAACGATGGCAATCTTACCTTGTACTATAATTACCGTCCATGGGAAGGTCAAACATATTTAGATGGGAATAGTTCTGTCATCATGCAAGGTGCCAGCACTTTCCAATTTAAAGCCGTTGGAGACCTTCTCAAAGTACAACTATGTGTCAGTGACTCAAATATTTCAGGTGATGAAGGATACAGCATATGCAAAGAAAAAACAATTTTCTAACTTCCTCAAAACGAAGTGGTTTTGCTATGATCATGGCGATTATTCTCATTGTAGTTTTGACAACTATTATGGCATTGACATTGACCCTTACGTCACAAACTACAAAGCAGACGACGGATCTTTACCTAAGAGAACAAGCTGTGTTATTGGCACAAAGTGCGGCGGAATATACTCTGCTTGCGATTTCTGGAAAAGATAGAAATACCACACACGCTGGAGGAGGATGTCTAGGTGCTGTAAATGCTCAGTACCCATCTTCTGTAAATCCAATTTTTGATATTAATGTCAGTATTAAATACATAGGTCTTGGCTGTGGAGGTACAATGGATTATATCCCATCAATCACAACCCCAGAATCAAATGGAACAGTTCTTTTAGATATAACAGTGAGTAGCGTTGCAAACGCTTCCACAGAACCTATACGATATTTCAGACGCACAATACAAAAATTATAACTGAGTTAATATTTTTAATGATATAATCATAGTACTTTCAACTAAAGGATTTAACTATGAATATATCACTTGTAGGGCGTCATGTAG
>Ga0265593_1000098_pt1 | contig 63198 bp, 47 predicted proteins | sample saktaG_8_FD_190136 | JGI IMG/M metagenome (GOLD analysis project Ga0265593, IMG submission 190136) | Saline water microbial communities from Sakinaw Lake, British Columbia, Canada - sak_2011_5_24_36m | ecosystem: Environmental > Aquatic > Non-marine Saline and Alkaline > Saline ... | reverse complement strand
ATGGCGTTTACGACCTTGAATGTGTTTGTAAACATCATAACCTTTGATGCCCGCTAACGCGGTTGTTTTAACGCTTTGACTGTCGATAGAACCTGCTGTTGGATATGTTTGTGCTTTCCCATTTTTTACCTTACCCGGGCGCGTAACGTATCGTGAATCCACTGCCAAATTCCGTCTTTTTTCCAGCGACCCAAATAACCATAAACAGTCCGCCACTTGGGAAATAGGTGAGGTAATAATCGCCATGCACAGCCTGCCCGAGTGATATACAAAATCGCGTTGATTAAATTTCGCAGCACGATACTTCTCGGGCGACCACCATCCCACGCTGGTGGTAATAATGGACCACACAAGCCCATTTTTTGTCGTTTAAATCTGTTGGATAACGTTTTACTGGTCGAAGTCGCTTCTTTTTCATGCTGGCAAAATTGTGTATGTTCACATTTTTGGCTCAGTTTGATACTTTTAAAACACGCACTAAAGCTGGTGATTCTAACACCTTACTCATGGAAATAAATTTTAGCTAGCATTTTGTGAAATGGTTGATTTAAAAACAAGGTTGCAAGGAGTGAAATTTAGCTTTCTCACGACAAATGGCACGGCGATTGCCTCATAAAAATTATAGTGCGATGCCATGACAAAGCACATGACAAATCGAATAAAACTAGACGACGATTTCGATTAGTATTTTAGGTGAAAAATCATTGGAGCGAATGAAAATTTTAACTAGAAATTCGCTAAGCCATTTATTTTAATTATTCCCAATAACGCCCTTTTTTTAACCGCGATAAACACCATTATCGGCAACAATAGGTCTCTTTTCTAAGCACGCCATTTATAGAATGTGCTTATAAAATATGCCATAATGACTCTTTTATTAAGTAAATTCTAACTTTGTACAATATGAAAACACTCAACAAGTCTGATTTAGAAGAAGCACTAAAATTATGCAAAGGCGCGTTTATTTCCGCTGCTGGGTTCAGTTTAGTGATTAACATTTTGCAACTCGTGCCAACTATTTATATGTTGCAACTGTACGATCGCGTCGTACCAACCGGAAATCATTCGACTTTGATAATGCTAACGCTAATTATGATGGTGTTGTTTATCACGATGGGAACGTTGGAATGGGTGCGTTCGCAAATTTTGGTTCGCGTGAGTACCCGCTTGGAAACGCTGCTCAATGAACGTTTATTCAAAGTGGCTTATAAACAAGCTCTTTATACGGGCGGACAACGTGCTTCGTCGCAACCGCTCGATGATTTAACCGCATTGCGTCAATTCATGACGGGTAACGGTTTGTTCGCGTTTTTCGATGCGCCTTGGTTGCCGATTTATATCGCATTGATGTTTGTCTTCCATTCAATGTACGGCTGGATGGCAGTATTTACCGCTGTTTTGCTCATTATCGTCGCGATTGTTCAAGAAAAAGCGACCAGCAAAATGCTCGGTGAAGCCAATAATTTGGCGATGGCGGGTCGTGGTTTGGTCAACAAAAACCTCCGCAACGCAGAAGTTATCGAATCAATGGGTATGTTGAACAACATTCAAAAACGTTGGTTAAAAGGCACCAATCAAGTTTTGGTTTTACAAGCTACCGCCAGTTCACGCGCGGGTTTAATCAGTGCGACATCAAAATTGATTCGCCTTTCGTCGCAATCGCTAATTCTCGCTGTCGGTGCTTATTTAGTAATCGAAAACGAAATTACGTCTGGATTGATGATTGGCGGTTCGGTGTTATTAGGTCGCGCACTCGCGCCTATCGATATTGTCATCGGTTCATGGAAAGGGTTTATCAGCGCACGCGGACAGTATTCGCGTTTGAACGATTTGTTGCGTCAAATTCCTGCCGATGCAGAACGCATGACATTACCCACTCCCGAAGGCAGTTTTCAATTTGAATCTGCGGTTGTTGCGCCACCTGGTGCAAAATCGGCAGTGCTAAAAGGCATCACGCTCAACATTGCGAAAGGCGACGTGATTGGCGTAATCGGGCCCAGCGGTGCGGGCAAATCGACATTCGCCCGCGCATTATTAGGAATCTGGCCCTGTAATCAAGGCAAAATTCGTTTAGATGGCGCGGATGTGTTTACTTGGAATCGTGACGAATTAGGGCCGCATATTGGTTATTTGCCGCAAGACATCGAACTATTTGAAGGCACCATCAGTGAAAACATTGCCCGTTTTGGCGACATTGATCCCGAAAAAGTGGTTCACGCCGCGAAAATGGCAGACGTTCACGATTTGATTTTGCATTTACCTGAAGGCTACGACACCATGATTGGCGCAAGTGGCGGCAATTTATCGGGTGGACAACGTCAACGTGTTGGTTTGGCGCGTGCGTTATATGGCGAACCGCGCATTATCGTCTTAGATGAACCAAATTCAAATTTGGACGAAATCGGCGAAGCGGCGTTAGGGAATGCAATTCAACGTTTAAAACAAAATCAAGCCACCGTCATTATCATTACACACCGAAACAATGTGTTAGCGAACGTCGATAAATTACTCATTTTAAACGATGGTTTAGTATCGGTTTATGGCCCAAAAGACCAAGTTATCGCGCATTTGCAACAACAGCAAGCGCAAGCTCAAGCGGCGCAGTCTGCTACGCTTGCCAACTAAGGCGGCAAAATTATGAAAGTAGAAACAGCGAAAATACATCCCGATAAATTAAAAAAACAAGCTGACGTTTCGCTCGTCACAAACGATATGCCGATTCGTACCCTTGGCATGGCGGTTGTAATTGGCACCGTTGGCATTTTAGGCGCGTGGAGTTATTTAGCTCCCATCAGCAGTTCCGCTGCGGCTCCAGGGTTCGTGACGGTCAAATCACACAGTAAAACCGTTCAGCATTTAGACGGCGGTATTGTGAAAGAATTGATTGCGAAAGACGGCGACATCGTCAAAGAAGGCGACGTGTTGCTGGTTTTAGACGGTACAGAAATCAAAGCGCAATTAGAAATCTTACGAGGACAACAAATCACGCTCGCGGCGCAAGTAGCCCGTTTGAACGCTGAACGTGACCGCGCCGGACAAGTTAGTTATCCAAAAGAAGTACAAAATCTGAACGATGCGCGAGTAATTGAAGCGCGACAAGGTGAAAATCAAATTTTCAACGCTCGCAAAAACGCGCATGATGGTGAAGTTTCCGTGTTGAATCAACGTATCAGCCAATTAAATTCACGCATTCAAGGTTTGCAAGGTCAAAAAACCAGCAAACAAGAACTCCACCGTTCTTATGGCGAAGAAGCGAAAGATTTACGCGAATTACTCGCCGAAGGGTTTGCCGATAAACAGCGTTTGCGCGATATGGAACGTAATTTAGCGGCGACGACGGGTGAAATTGCATCGTTAAGCTCCGAAATGGCTAGCAGCGAAATGCAAATCGGGGAAACTCGTTTGCAAATTTTACAAATTCAAAAGCAATTCCAAGAAGAAGTTGCGGATAAATTGGGCGAAGTTCAAGCGCAGTTGTATGACATCAACCAGCGCATGACGGCGACCAACGATAAAGTGAGCCGAATTCAAATTAAATCACCGGCGGCAGGTCGTGTCATGGGCGTGTCAATTTATACCGTTGGTGGTGTAATTACACCTGGAAGACCGATTTTAGACATCGTACCGCAAGGCGAAGAGTTAGTGGTTGAAGCGCGAGTTTCGCCGATGGATATTGACCGTGTTCACGTTGGTTTGGTGGCAGAAGTGCGTTTCAGTGCATTTAAACAAGCTCTTGTACCAAAAACAGAAGGCACGTTAATCGGTTTATCTGCGGATAAAATTACCGACGAACGTACCGGTCAAGCGTACTACAATGCGAAAATTGAACTTACGCCAGACAGTTACACTAAGTTGGGTAATATGGAGTTACTACCAGGTATGCCTGCTGACGTATTGATTAACACGGGCGAACGCACCGTGTTTGAATACTTAATGCAACCACTTAGCAATGCGTGGGCAAAAGCGATGATTGAGGACTAATTTATGAATAAATTGAAATTAAAACATTTAGTCGCCTGTATGATTTTGGCGCAAGCTCCAAACGTTTTTGCTGAAGATTTAATGACGATTTATCAGCAAGCGTTAGAGGCTGATCCCGAATCGAAAGCAGCGGCAATCAGCATGGCGATTACCAAAGAACAAACGGGTTCAGCGTTAAGTGAGATGTTGCCACAAATTAGCGGTAGCGCAAACTGGTCTGGGAATACTACTAACAATCCGTCAAATACGGCAGTAGATTCTAAAGGATTTAACATACCAAATCCTAACGATAAAGACACAACCGATAATTATAACAGGTGGATTTTAGACCCAAACACGAAGTACATGGGAACTCGCTATTATGTTTCGTTGAATCAAACCTTATTTGATTTTGGGAAGTTTTGGAATTGGCGACGTGCTAAAACGGTTGAGGAACAATACGGTGCCGAAAATATCGAGGCACAACACGCGCTAATACACAAAGTAGTTGAAAAGTATTTTGGGGTTTTGGAAGCGGAAGATCAGCTGTATTTTTATCAAACTGAAAAAAATGCGATGGCGAAACGCTTGGAACAAACGCAAAAACAATTTGCTAAACAGTTGGTCAAAATCACGGATGTTTACACGATTGAAGCCCGCCTAGATCAACTTAAAGCCTCAGAAATTGAAGCGGAAACGATTGTTGTCACGGCAAAAGAAAGTTTAAAAGAACTGACGAATACGCCGTTTTCGGATTTGTACAAACTCAAAGATAACGTGGATTACAAACCGTTAGATGGTCAGTTAGAACAATGGTTAGAAGTTGCGAAAAGTGAAAATCCCAGTTTAGCAGCACAATTAAAAGCGATTGAAGCTGCACAAACGGGCGTAACCGTGCAAAAATCGAAATTTATGCCTGTTGTTGATTTGCAGTTAAATTATTACGACACAGATACGGGGTTTCAAAGTTCACAAATATCCAAAAGTGGCAGCGTAAGCACAGCTGTTGGGGCAATTAACGTTTCTGTGCCGATATTTGACGGCGGTTCGAGCATTCACCGTTTATATGAATCGGAACACCGTTTGGAATTAGCCAAAAATGAAAATGAAGCCAAAGTTCGTGCGTTGATTAAAGAAACCAGCGATTCCTTTTTGAGTTCAAATGCTAGCGTGCGCCGAATTGCGGCATCGCGTAAAGCCGTCGCCTCGGCAGCAAAATCGAGTGAAGCGACAGACAGCGGTTTTAAATTGGGCGTTGGCACGGTGACGGATATTTTGAACGCGCAACAAGAAGAATTCAAAGCAAAACGGGAATTGTCGCAAGCGAAATATGCGTATATTAAGCATCGCGCTCGTTTCATGCGGTCGGTGGGAATGATTACGGAACAGAATATTCAGGAAGTGAACACTTGGTTGCAGCCTAAAGCCTTTATTCCAGCAGCACCGATTATTGAAAAGAAAGAGGATAGAACGAAAATTAAACCGACAGTTTAAAATTCGGCATAATGACGATACGCGCGAATGACTTTTTGACCTTGCGCCACTGATAGAAATTGTTTGAGCAGTTCGGTTTTTTTAGACTGAACTGCTTCGATAAAAAGTCTGTCCATAGCTTGAACAGACTCCAAAACGCCTTGAACAGTGCGCTGATCTTCATCAGATAAAGACGAGTTTAACAGCACTTCCAATCTCGATTGACGCTCTGCCAACACATTCGAGAGCTGTTGCCAATCACCTATTTCAATGGCTTGCGTAATGCGTAATGAAAAAGCATTCAATTCTTGCAGCAACATCGGCTTATTATCGATGTTCTGGCGGAATGGCATCCCACGCTTCTTTCACTGAGCGCATTAAATCGCCCACTTCATCCAAAATCTCAATGCTATTTTCGGCACTGGCTTGAAATAATTTGGTGTTAATGTATTCGTAAAGTCGGGTTAGATTTTCAGCAATAATGCCACCGCGTTCTAAATCAATGCCGTCAATCAATCCACCGACAATAGAAATGGCGCGAGAAATATGGGTACTTTTTTCTTCAAAACTTCCTCGTGTAATGCCGCCTTTCGCCGCATTAATTTGCATCAAAAACCCGCCCATTAACATTTGAATCAACGCATGCGGCGTGGCTTCATCCACAATGCTTTCCGTATGCACGGAGGCGTATTGATTTGTATACTTTCTGTTATTCATTACTGCAGCCATGATTCGCTCTTAATTGCTGGTTGTTTTTGGTGTGAGTGCTTGAGTCAAATAGGTTCCCGTGTTTTTAAACTGAGCCACGGCGGCATCCATTGCAACAAACTGTGCTTGTAAAGTTTTTTGCGTGGCAGCTAATCGGGCGTTGACTGCCGTCGTTTGCGTCGTTAAATCCGTTAGTGTTTTATTCAGACTGTCTTGTTGCACACTGAGCGCACCTTTTGTGTCTAAATACTGCGTAATTTTAGTATTTAACTGCGTTGCTACCCCGCCAGTAGAAGTGAATACATTTGCTACTGACGTAGGATTCCCAGCTAAAGCGGTATTTAGTTTGGTGCTATCTAGCGACATTACGCCTTTTTTATCAAAGGTAATACCCAATTGATTTAAAGAATTGTAATCACCCGTCGCCGAACTGACCGTGCTATTTATGGTTTGTTTGACCTGAGAAATAATATTTTGAACTGTTGTATCGCCTAACAATGCACCGTTGCTCGGACTGCCTGGCGAAACGTAGTTCGTTAATTGTTTAAGTGAATCATTTAATTTGTTGTACGCATCAACAAAGCCGCTGATTGGACTGAGAATAGACGAAGTATCTGAATGGCTATCAATCGTTGAAGTTCCGGTCGTCAATAATGTTAATGTCACTCCAGGAATTGCATCGCTGATTGAATTTGATGTGCGAGTCACTGACTGTCCACCATCATTCGCGTTAGTGGCATCCGTTGTATCAAAAGTTGATGTCGTGGTTGTTGAGGTAAAATTCGGCGTTGCCGCTGAATCGACTGCCACTGTCGGATCAAGCGTAAACCTGGTATCGCCTGCACTTGCATCAATCCTAAAACCGTTATTTATCCCTGCCGCCAATGCGGTCAACACTAATTTTGACATCGTTTGAGCAGGCGTAATGGTCAGAATTGGATTTCCACTTGCATCGACTTCACCCGTATCAACGGTTGTAGCTCCAACGTTAGTTGTCATAATGCTTGCTGAAACTAACTTATTTTCGGGTGAATAGTTAATAGCATCACGCAAATTTTCTAATGTGTCATTACCAGTTGTTGTCGTAATAGTTTTAGTTGGAATCAACGTTCCAGAGGAATCAACAAGAATCGGACTACCATTTTCATCGACAGCAAGTGGCGAACCATCAGTATTAACCGTTGTTGTGGTATTTGCAGAAATAGTGACTGAAAATTTAGTCGCCCCAGACGCATCTTTAAAGCTAATTATACCTGGTGCAACTTTATCGGTGGCTGAGAACTCTACGGTGGAGACTGATTTTTGAGCATTGACCGGTGCCGAATCTAAACTCAACTGCATGTCACCTTGTGACGCATCAAGCGTAAATTTGTTATCAACACCTGGTTGTTTAGCGGTAAAAACTAATTTTGAAACCGTTGTTCCAGGGTTAGTTTTAGAGTCAACGTTAATTATGCTTGCTGTAACGCTTGTATTTCCTACTGCATTGTTAATCGCGTCTTTAACTGCGAACAGTTTGTCATTATTCCCTTGCGTAATAGTAACGGAAAATTGTTCGGCACCCGCAAGATTTTTAAATGAAAGCACACCCGGTGCAATCACATCTGTAGCGGAAAATTCTTTGCTCGATACACTACGTTGAGGCGTTGCAGAAACAGGCTGTGCATCAATGGTAACATTCGCGTCTACTGCTGCTATGGTATTGAAATTGGCGGGCGTTTCCACAGTATTCAAATTAAAGCGTGTGTCACCGAGAGAGGCATCCACGCTAAAGGTATTTGCAATACCTGCTGTTTTAGATGTTAATACTAATTTTGAAACCGTTGTGCCAGGTGTGGTTTTCGAATCAACATTTACAATGCTTGCAATAACACTATTGTTTCCTTTTGTGTTGTTAATTGCATCACGCACACCAGCGAGCGTGTCATTAGTCCCAGCTGTAATAACAACTGAAAATTTAGGTGCGCCCGTATTGTCATTAAAAATCAGCACACCATCTTTGACAACATCCGCACTTTTAAATTCTACAGTGGAAACAGATTTTTGAGCCGTTGCTAACGTGTTCACTTTAATGATATGGGATGAAGCGGTTATTCCAGGTTCACTTGAAACTTTTACAATTTTTTCATCACTAGAGGTAACGACTTCTGAAGCGAACGCTGCACTTTTATCAAGTACATTAACTGCACTTTGAAAAGCTGACAAGGCACCTTTTAAAGTGCCTAATCCACTGAGTTTGGTTTGCGAAAACGTTGTTTTAGCTGTAATAGCATCAAGTTGGGGTTTACCTTCGGCAGCCGTTAATTGACCTACTGTACCGGCAATATCGATACCGCTGCCGACACCTACTGAAGTTGTTATAGCCATGACTCGCTTCCTCGCTCAAAAATTAAATTTACACTTTCCCGTTCACAATCGATCCGGGCTTTCCTTCCAACTCTTTCATGTGTCGAATAAAATCGAGCATTTCAACTGTTGGGATTTGACGAACTAATTCGCCTGTTTTGTTATCTACAATTTTAATCACAACTTGTTTGGTCGCATCATCAATCTGAAATTGTAAATTGTGATTCGCACTTTGAAGCAGAGCGTTACCCACAACTACCGCAGCTTTTACATTTTCCGCGCTCAATAGTTGTTCAGTTTTATTTTTGAACGCATTAACCTCTGTTGCCAAAGATTGTGCGACTTTTTCCGTCACTGAAACCGCTTGACTTGATACGTCTGCAAATTGAACGGGCGCATTTTTTTGAACTTGGATAGGTGGCGTAGTCGGCGTTATATTTATTACATTGTTCATGACACCCTCGTTTTTCATCTCGCGTGAGACTTACTTTTACTGAAATACCACGCAGATTTTGATTAGGAACATTACAAAGAACTTACCGGTTAAAGCTAATAATCGGAACTCTAACCGATTCATTGTAAGTATAAATCCTTATCTCAACAAAGTCATGACACTTTGACCAGACTGATTTGCTTGTGCCAACATCGCTGTTCCAGCTTGTTGCAGGATTTGAGCGCGGCTCAAGTTGGCAGTTTCTACAGCAAAATCTGCATCCATAATGCGTGATTTAGCAGCAGACTGGTTTTCAATACCGTTTTGCAAATTCGAAATGGTGGTCGTGAAACGATTTTGAGTTGAACCCAAGTTGGAACGTTCCGTGTCAATTGACGCAATCGCCGCGTCAATACTATTCATTGCAGATAACGCATAATCCGCCGCCACAGCATCCGCTGCTGTTGAAACACTAGTGACTAATTTGTTATTGGTTACAAAAGAGGCTTTGTCTGTGTCATTTGAGGTGGTTGTCGCCAATGGATTACTCACATACGATGCTCCGGCGATTGCTTTGGCAATTTGTAGACCCGCAAGCGTTTTTTGCGCTTCTCTATCAGCCCCGAAGCCATTGCCCGTTTTTTGCGCTCTATTTACAGCGTCGTTCAATGTATTGGGCAATATTAATTCGTTGCTAGTGTTAGCGGCTGTTGCTTTTGTGCCAAGAGTGTCACCCGTCAATGCGTTCATTGTCGTAACATATACGTTTTGACCTGAAGCTGCTATATCTGCAGTTGCCGCCGCTGCCAATTGTGAGGCGGTGGTCAGTAATGAAGCGGCTTGATTTGAATCCGTCACCGTAGCCGCTTGCATTGTTGTGTCTGTTGTACTAATAGCCGTACTCGCCGCTGTATCCGATAAAGATGCTGCAGTCACACCGTCTAAAAATGCTTGTGAAACAAGATCCAATCCTTTATTAGTTGAGCTACTTGCAAGAGTAACTGCTGATGATCCCGCCACTGCTGTAGCCGCCGCAAGGTTTGCAGTAGAAGCGGCTTTTGCTAATGCTAAATCTGTAGGTGCTGCCATCGCCGCTTTCGCCGCAACAACCGCTGCGTTAGCTAATTTAGCCGCAGAATTAGCTGCACCCAAATTAGTATCTAATGACGCAGTGTTCGCATTATTGGCAACCGTAGAAGCCAGTGTTGAATCAATAGGTTGTTGAGCAGGACTCAATGTTGCGCCCGTAACAGGTGTCAACAAGGTAGTCATGTTTGAAACATTCACGTTAATGCGGCTGTTGGTGTCAGTAGTAGCACCCACTTGAATGTTCAAACCACCTGCCAAATCACCATTTAAGATTTTTTTGCCGTTGAATTCACTGTTTTGAACTACACGAATCAATTCATCGTTCAATGCTTTAAATTCTGTGTTCATTTTAGCGCGATCAGAAGATGACACACCTGCGTTGCTTGATGACTGAACGGCTAAATCACGCATACGTTGCAAGGTATCCGTTAATGAACCTAACGCACCCTCAGCAGATTGCGTTAATGAAATGCCATCGTTAGCATTTCTAACGGCAACCGTCATGCCGCGAACTTGTGAAGTCATTCTGTCTGCGATGGCCAAACCTGCTGCATCGTCTTTCGCGTTATTCACACGAACGCCAGATGACAAACGGTTCATTGCAGTAGAAAGCGCACTGCCGGAAGTGTTTAAATTACGTTGACCGTTGATTGAGCCAAGGTTAGTGTTGATTACGAGTGCCATGATATATCTCCAAAAGCCTTTTGAAGCGAAATTGCCCAAAAGTGATTTAAATTAAAACGACTAAGATTTTATACCGCAAAAAAGTTTGTAATTCGAAACTCGCTAAGTTATCGGCTCGTTTTTTCGTTACTTTAATTTTTTATTTACCAATGTTTACATCTTACAAAAAATAGTTTCCTCTTGCCTATCAAGAAATCAAACAGGCACAGAAGCGTTCTTTTTCAATCCGTGTGACTGGCATTTTGACGCTATCTCAACAAAGTCATTACGCTTTGACCAGATTGATTTGCCTGCGCCAACATCGCCGTTCCAGCTTGTTGCAGGATTTGAGCGCGGCTTAAATTCGCCGTTTCCACAGCAAAATCCGCATCCATAATGCGCGATTTAGCCGCCGATTGATTTTCAATGCCGTTTTGTAAATTTGAAATGGTGGTGGTAAAACGATTTTGAGTCGAACCTAAATTTGAGCGTTCTGTATCAATCGCCGCAATCGCGGCATCAATAGAATTGATGGACGATAACGCATAATCGGTCGCTACGCCATTGGTTACCATGACGGTTTCAGTGACTAACTTATTGTTGTTAATGAAAGAAAATTTATCGGTATCATTGGCTGATTGCGTTTTCGTCTGGTCATCAACGTACGATGCCGACGCGATTGCCCGTGCTATCTCTACCGCCGCCAACGCTTTTTGTGCAAGTCTATCCGCGCCAAAAGAACCTTCTGGCGATCGAGCTACCGCCGAATTAAATGTGCTGTCGGCGGGTGGTATCACTGCATTAGAATCAGTTGTCGCAATGGTATCGCCAGTCAGTGCATTCATCGTTGAGGCTAAGATATTTTGCCCCGCTGAATCAATATCTTCCGCTGCCGCTGCTGCCAGTTGTGTCGCGGTGTTTAATAATGCGGCGGCTTGATTTGAATCGGTTACCGTTAACGCCTGCATCGTAGCATCTGTAGCAGCAACCGCTCCAGCAGCGGCAACATTCGTGCTACTCGCCGCCGTGACCGCATTCAAAAACGCATCCGAAACAATGCCCAAACCTTTATTGGTTGTACTAGCTGCCAAAATGTTGGTAGATGAACTCAATAACGCCGTTGCGGCAGCGACGTTGGCAGTTGCCGCTAATTTGGCAAACGCTAAATCATTCGGTGCCGCCGATGCTAATTTTGCCGCGACAATCGCGGCGTTGGCTAATTTTGCGGAATTGTTCGCGTCTTTCAATTGAACATCTGCCGCCGCAGTCGTCGCTGCATCAGAAACGCTTGCCGCCAATGTGGAATCCACCGCTTCCGCTTTAGGGTACAAAGTTGCCTGTGTGACCGGTGTTAATAACGTTGTCATGTTAGAAACTGCGACACTAATACGACTATTTGTATCAGTCGTCGCGCCAATTTGAATGTTCAATCCCCCCGCTAAATCACCGTTAAGAATTTTTTTGCCATTGAATTCACTGTTACCGACAACCCGCAACAATTCCTCATTCAACGCTTTAAATTCCGTTTGCATTTTCGCGCGATCCGAATCCGAAACACCTGCGTTGCTCGACGATTGCACCGCTAAGTCACGCATACGTTGCAATGTGTCGGTTAAAGAACCTAACGCGCCTTCAGCCGTTTGCGTTAATGAAATACCATCGTTAGCATTTCGGGTCGCCACTGTCATGCCGCGAATTTGCGTCATCATACGATCTGCAATCGCTAATCCTGCGGCATCATCTTTTGCCGAATTAACACGAATGCCAGACGATAAACGCTGCATGGCAGTCGATTGAGCCGATGCCGTTCCATTTAGGTTGCGCTGCCCGTTAATTGAACCTAAATTTGTATTGATCACGAGTGCCATTATTGACTCCTAAAAGTTATTCAAAATAAGTGCCTCTAAATAAAACAAGCGCAGTCGTATCTCAATGCTGTCAAAATGGTCGAAACTAATTTTCGGCGAATTTAACGCGATGTTTTTTATACTATTCATTTGCTGTTTGTTTTAGGCAAAATTATTCTGATAATACGCAGAATCGTTCAGCGTGTAATTCGCCTCTCGGAAAAACAAATTACACTCTAAAATTACCGCGTAAAATCAGTTTCTCAAATAAAAGCACAATAAACGCCAACTATTAAAAAACACAAAAATAACAATGTATTAACTAAAAACAAACCCGAAATGCCAATCGTTTGACAGGTTTATTTCGTCAAATTCAACTTTTTCTACTTTTACATTAAATCACCCATGTTTATTCTTCACAGTTCCAATAAAACCGAAAATTTAGTGACGCAATTGAGCGTGGTCATTGAAACCTTGCCTTTGCATTCGCCGTTGAGCAAAGAAGTTTTTTTAATTCAAAGCCAAGGCATGGAACGGTGGTTGTCGCAACAATTGGCGCAAACGTTTCAAGTCTGGGCGAATTACGAATTTTTGTTTCCAGCGAAATTTTTTAGCACTGTCGCCCAGCGTTTGGACAGCCGATTAACCGACGCGGCATTTGACCGCCACAAAATGACGTGGCGCATTGAAAACGTGTTGCGCGAATTGAATGACGACGATTTTTTGCCGTTGAAACAGTATTTGGCGGGCGAAAATCCAGAATTAAAACGCTACCAACTCGCGCAAGAATTGGCGCAATTATTCGATCAATATCAGATGATGCGCCCCGATTTATTGACCGCGTGGCAAGCGAATAAATTGTTGTACGACACTGCGACTGAACGTTGGCAAAAAGCGTTGTGGCGCAACATTACCACCGAAATCGGCACGCAACATCGCGGCGCGTTGTGGCAAAAAGTGATTGATAAATTGTTGAATGCGGACGCGAATTTTTATGCGGAAAAATTACCCGAGCGCGTGATTGTGTTTGGCATTAACACGATGCCGCCGTTGTTTTTGGCGTTTCTACACGGGCTGTCAAAACATTGTCAATTGCATTTATTTTTGTTGAATCCCTCGCAAGATTATTGGGCAGATATTCCCAGCAAGCGAAAACGATTAAAACAAACGCCCGAAGAACAATACGATTCCCATCCGTTATTGTCCTCGTTAGGTCAACAAGGGCGCGAGTTTCAAGCGTTATTATTGGAACAAAATTTAGACATTGATTTAGATTTGGATACGTTTGAACGCGCAGATGACGTGACGAATTTGCAGCATTTACAAAATGATTTATTGGAAAATAAAGCAAATCCCACTTCAAAAAATGGCGATTCGGCGGGATTTTCGTTTGATAATTCCATTCAAATTCACGCCTGCCATTCCCGAATGCGCGAAGTCGAAGTGTTGAAAAATCAGCTCATTCACGCGCTTGAAAATGACAAGAATTTGGAATTGCGCGACATCGTCGTTATGTCGCCCGATATTCAAGATTATGAACCGTTTATTTCTGCCGTTTTCGACGATATTCATCACACGATTGCCGACCGCAGTTTGCGTTTGAGTAATCACGCGCTGGATATTTTTATTCGATTTTTACATTTATCGCAAAGTCGTTTTGGTTGGCAAAGTGTGTTGGATTTACTCGCGCAACCGATGGTTCACACGCATTTTGATTTGTCCGAAACCGATTTAGAATTGATTCGCCATTGGGTGAAAGATACGCAAGTTCGCTGGGGAAAATCGGGCGACCATAAAGCCGAATTAGATTTGCCCAATTTAGACGCGAACACTTGGCAAGCGATGTTGAACCGTTTATTTATGGGTTACGCGGTCGGCGATGACAGCGATTTTGTGCAAGATATTTTGCCGTATCCCGACATTGAAGGCTCGACCGCGTTGGCGTTGGGCGGTTTGAATGATTTTTTACAATTGCTTTTTACCGCCAGCGAAACGTTCAAAACCGCGCAACCGTTGAATGCGTGGCGCACTTGTCTTTACAATTACGCCGAAATTTTGTTGAGCAATGCCGAAGGCGTGGAACGTCAACAGGTCAACGAATTGCTCGACGAATTGCCCGATCAACTCAACCATTTAGCGGACGCAAACGTCGCGCTACAAGTGATTATCAGCTGGTTAGAAAGTCGTGTTTCTGAACGTAAATCGTCGAATGGTTTTTTGCGTGGACAATTAACGTTTTGTTCGATGCTGCCAATGCGTTCGATTCCGTTTAAAATCATTGCGTTGCTGGGTATGAACGATGGCGAATTTCCGAAAATTGACCGTCCGCCGACCTTTGATTTAATCGCGCAACATTTCCAAAAAGGCGATCGCTCACGACGAAATGACGACCGTTATCAGTTTTTAGAAATTTTGTTATCGACGCGCCAACAATTGATTTTGACGTATCTGGGGCAATCGTTGAATCATAACGATAAAATTCCGCCGTCTGTGATTGTTAGCGAATTGTTGGACGTGCTGCGCGAATCGTATTCGCTCGATAATTTGACTGTTTTTCATCCGCTGCACGGGTTCAGTCGCCGTTATTTTGACGGGTCGAATTCACATTTAATCAGTTATTCGCACCCAGATTTTGACACCGCGCAAGCGTTAAGCGCGAATAAATTCGCGCCCACTTCTTGGTGGACAGGTGCGTTAAATTCGACGTTTGAACCCGTGATTGAATTGAACGATTTGTTTTCTTTTTTTCGGCATCCGCAAAAACATTTTTTGCGTCGCCAACTCAGCGTTCAACTCAAAACGTTAAACAGCATCGTTGAAGAACGTGAACCTTTTCAGCTGGAAAGATTGGATACCTATAAAATTCAACACGAGTGGCTGCAAAAAAATTTACAAGGTGAAACGCTTTCTGTCGATAGATTAAAAGCGCAAGGTTTATGGCTTTCAGGCATTTTAGGCGATTTAGAATTTGACAAACAACACGCTGAAATTGCTGAATTCGTGGAAAAAATTAACGCCAAAAACATCGGCGAACAGATTGAAAATGTGGTGATTGATTTACATTTTGGCGGTTGTCGATTGGTCGGTAAATTGTCGAATTGCCACGAAAACGGCGGTTTGTTTTACCGTTATACCAGCTTGAAAGGCAAAGATTTCATGGGCGCATTGTTGCATCATTTGATTATCAACAAAGTAAAATCGCAATCCACGCATTTGTTCAGTTATGACACAAAAGAGCCAAAATTGAACGAGTTGGTTTTTTCGCCAGAACTTGCAAACGATGAATTATTGACGGATTTGTTGGCGATTTATCAAAATGGTTTACAGCATCCAGAAGCTTTTTTTACCGAAGCGATTTTTGCGTATTTGAAAGGCAAAAAAGACAAATTGAAAGCCGCCAAAGCTAAGTTAATCTACGATTTAGAAAAAGATTATGAGCCAGAATTACGACGCTTTTTTGATGAAACGGATTTTGAGCGCGTTTTAAGTGACGATTTTGAGCAGCAATGTTTGAAATTTGCGCCCATTTGGAATGCGTTGATTAGCGAATGAAAGTCTTAATTTTTGAATATATTACCGCGAACGGCGAAGCCTCGGAAAGTTTGGCGCGTGAAGGAAAAATGATGCTTGAAGCGTTACTTTCTAATTTTGAGAAATTGACCGTTGAAGTGATTGTTGCGACAAAAAACGATTTTCAAAATCAACTAAAAACCGTCGATGCCGTTTGGATAATTGCGCCCGAATGTGACGGAATTTTGGAGCGTTTTTGTCGTGACGTTGAACACCAAAACAAACAATTACTCACATCACCCGCGAAAGCCGTCGCGCTCACTGCGAATAAATTCAACACGTTCCAACTTTTAAACGCCGCGAAAATTCAAACGGTTCCGACTGAAATTTTTAATTCGGCGTTCCATTACGACCAAACGAAAGAATGGATTATTAAACCAATTGACGGCGTAGGCGCGGAAAATACATTTTTGCTTACGTCTGAAAAAGACTGGAATGCCCTGCCCGCGCTCGACAAAAATTACATTATTCAACCGCATTTGTGCGGTGAAAAAACCAGTTTATCGTGTTTATTCAAAAACGGTTTTGTCCGATTATTGTGCGTGAACGCGCAGATTTTCGCGGTAAAAAATCAACAATACGTTTTGCAAAATATCATTGTCAATTGCAAAACCGACGACGGACGTTATCAAAAACTTGCGTCTGAAATTGCCCAAGCCTTTCCTGATTTATTTGGTTATGTTGGCGTGGATTTAATCGAGACCGAAACTGCTTGTTCTGTGTTAGAAATCAATCCGCGTTTAACGACTTCGTTTGTCGGCATTGAAAAAGCATTATGCGTAAATGTCGCGGAATGTGTGTTGCAATTATTGCACTGTGACGTGCAAAATTTAAAATCACGCCCAAACACGCTTAACATTGAAGTTCAAATTTAAGCGAATCCAGATTCACAACTTACCCCAAAAATTTTATGAAAATAACCCCCTTTTTATTACGCGCCACCGTCGTGGCTTGTCTTGTAAATCCAACGGCTGGAAATGCCGCAGAATATGGCAGCAGTCAATATTTACCTGGCTTTTACGGTGATTTTGGCATGGCGACTACATCCGCGTCAGGAACCTATTTAAGTAATTTTTTGGGTTACAATTGGGCAGAAAATAAAACTGACGAAGCCACTTTATTGTTTGAATTACCTGGCGTGATGCACGTCAGCGAAACGAAAATTTTGGGCGGCACTTATTCGGCGGGATTTTTCCCTTATGTGTTACGCAATACTTACACGACGAAAAATGACGGCATCAAACGTGAAATGGAACGCGGTGGCGCGGGTGATATGTACGGCGTGCCGATTTCGTTGTCGTGGCAATGGAAAGAATTGTCTTTTGTCGCATTTGAAGGAATTGTCGTTCCAACGGGCGCGTATGATAAAGATCGCTTGTTAAATGCGGGGCGAAATTCATGGACATTCGATAACAATGTTGGCGTGACGTGGAATCCTGATGACGGCAAATATGATTTTTCAATGATGTTTGGTTACATGGTCAACACCGAAAACAACGCCACAAAGTATCGGACGGGTGATGAAGTTCATGTTGATTATTCGGCGGGATATTACATTTTACCGTCTTTGGGAATTGGCGTAACGGGTTCGTATTATCGCCAAGTTACGGCAGATTCAGGAACAGGCGTTCCAGCGGATACCATCAATGGTGAATACAGCAGCATCGGTCCCGTGATTACTTACACCGTCAAAATGGGCGAACGCGATGTCAGTTTCTCCGCAAAATGGCTGCACGAATACGATGTGAATAATCATATCGCCGGTGATTACGCCATTTTGCGGACAGGTTTGAAGTTTTAGTTAATCCAAACTCAGGCTGATAAAGACCGAACTGCCTTGATTTGGAACGCTGCTAATGTGAATGTCGCCGTTGAATAAGTTAATAATTTCTTTTGACAGCGACAATCCTAAACCCACACCAGGAACGTTGCCGCTTTTATCCACACGGAAAAAACGCTCGAACACATGAGCAATTTCGTCTTCGGTTAAGCCTAAACCCGAATCCCGCACTTCAATGTCTACCGTATTTTGCGTGACATCAAGATGCACGTTTATCGCTACATCACCGCCATTGGGCGAATATTTGTAAGCGTTATCGATAATGTTCAACAACGCTTGTTTGAATTTATTCTTATCCATCTTCACGTTAATCGTGACTTCCATCGGCACATAAATAACCGCCGCGCGTCCTTCTGGAATTGCAAAATCCGCAATCGTTTGTTGAATTAAATCCGCTAACGGAAACGATTCAATCACAAAATCCGCTCCGGCGCGTTCTTCAATTCGGCTTAAATCCAACAATTCGTTAATCATGGTAATGAGCCACGTTGATTGCTGATAAATCATGTCGATAATGTCAGGTTGCATGTCGGCTGGAATCATTCCGCTGTTCAATAATTCCGAATAACCGTGAATGGTTGCCAATGGCGTGCGTAATTCATGGGTCGCGTTGGTGAGAAAATCCGATTTAATGCGGTTTGATTCTTCTTCTTTGGTGATGTCGTGCAAGAAATAAAGTTTGCCCAGCACATCGCCATTCGGTAAATAAATTTCACGCATACCACACAACAAACTGACGCGGCGCGGTTTAATTAAATCAATCCGCTGTAATTTATCGGTATTTTCTATCAGCGTCAGCGGTTCTTTCGTTTGACCCGATAAATGCGCCCAGAATTTTTCTTCGGGCATCGCCAATAATTCAGGCATCGACAACCCCGTCATGACACTGATAATGTTATTCGTCAACAAAATTTCGTGCTGCGTATTCACCAATAAATAACCGCTCGGACTGACATCAAACACAATTTGTAATTGCTCCGTACGCTTATTCAACTCAGCGGAAGCGAGTTCTCGCGCTCGATTTGCCGATTCCAATTGCGTTCCCATGTCTAAAATACCGGACGCGGTGGAATGTAATTCTGTCACAAAAAAATCATGATACGAACTGATATGTCGCCCCGCTGCAATGTCTGAAACGATGTTGCTCATCTCTTTTAGCGGTTCCGCCAAGGTCACGCTCATTTTTTTTGATTGACGATAAAGTATGGTGAAAAAGATGCTGTAAAACACCAACATTCCCGAAATCATCAGCTCTGTAATCGTATTTAAATGTGCAGATAAAGCCATACTGGGTTTGAAAATGCTATCGGTTGGCACGACAATTAACAATTTCCAACCGGTTGACGACACGGTTGCCCACGCTACAATCATTTTTTCATTCAATATTGTATATTGCACGCCATTGGTAGTTTGTTTGAGTATCTGGGCAATTTCTGGTTTTTTTTTGTAAAGATTATAATCTTCGGGGCGAAAGGTATCCTCCATTACCGGAACAGAATTGTCCGAAGCCGTCATGTTGTGAACGTTCCAATCGTTTTCACCCAACGTCGGCAACGCCAAAATGGTACCGTTTCTATCAATTAAAACACCGTAACCATTCCACGGAATTTCTAACGCTTTGACTTCATCGACAATGGTTTTAATCGTAATATCGACACCGACTACGCCTTCTAAAAAGTTGTCGTTATAAACGGGCGCACTGCACGTTATCATCCAATCGCGTCTAGCAGGATCAATATAGGCATCCGTCCACACCACGCCACGACTCGGATTATGTTTTTCATCCGCTTCGTAATAAAAATTATAAGACGGAATATCCGTTTTCGCCGTATATTGCGAAATCACGTCAAAATACGGATAAATACGATTTAAAGAATCGTGCGTATTGATATAGGATTGCGCGACCAGCCGAAACGATTGTTTAATGGTTTTTAGCACGGGATCTAGAGAAGCACTGTTTAAGGCTTTTTCTTTTTGCGTTTTGCCAATTAGCACAAATCCGCTGTAAAAAACAGCACTACCCCCCGTGTCTTTGGTGGTGTAGTACACGCCTTCTTTGCTGGTCGTAAACCGCGCCGCATCATCGCGCAACAACAAATTTTTACCCAACATCACTTCCGTTGAATACGCTTGTAAATACTTTGTTGCATAAACAATCGCGTCGAGTTGATTATCAATGCCTTCCGCTTCGCGTGTCGCTAAATGCGTGAGTTCTTGTTCTGCGACTTGGACAATCGTTTTGATATTTTCTTTATTCGCAAACTGGTTACTTAAAAAATAAGTACCGATTAGTGCCATTTCAACAACCAATAACGGAACAAGCGATGTTTTAAAATAGGAACGCCAAATCCATTGAAACAGCGTGACTTCAGATTGATTAGATATTTGTGTCATGAACGGAACCGCATATAATTAAAAATTTTCCTACGAAAATGAATGAATAAAATGATAGCATTGTTGTTCTAAATAAAATAATAGCATTGTCTAAAAGCCAAATTCTAAATTAAAGATACAAAATGTCCGATCTGATACTCATTGATAACCAAGATAACCAAAATTTATTACTTGAAAACACACGTTTAAGTAAAGCATTAGCGGTAGCCGAATTGCATTTTAGTCAGCTCACGGCTCAATTGAACGAAGTGATATTTATAATGAAAGATGGATTTTTTACTTTTCTCAATCCCGCGTGGGAAACCATTACCGGCGTTTCTGTTGAGCAAAGTTTAAACACTTCTATTCAAAATTATATTCATTTCGATGATATAAATACCGTGTGGGAGCAGCTTTCAACGGCTGATATTTTCCCGGTCGAACGACAGATTGAATTTAGAATTATCCATAAAAATAGACAAGTTAAATGGGTCGCACTGACCGCACAATTTAACCAAAATCAAAACGCCAGCATCGACATCACCGGCACTTTGCGCGATATTACGAATCACGTTATCACTCAACAAGCCTTAACCGAAAGCGAAGAGCGTTACGAATTAGTCGCGAGTTCATTTAACGATGGCATTTGGGATTGGGATTTAGTCAGTAACGACGTTTATTTATCGCCGCGCTGGAAAGAAATGCTCGGTTACAGACCCGCCGAATTACCGAATGCGTTAACGACGTGGACAAGTTTAGTTCATCCCGATGATTTAGAAACTGCGTTAGAAACGATTAAACATTTTTTAGAAAGCCCCGCTACTTTTTACCAAAGTATTCACCGGCTAAAACACAAACAAGGCGAATGGGTGTGGATATTGGCTCGTGGCATTGCAGTTCGTGATAAATCAGGAAAAGCATCACGCATTTATGGCTCGCATACGGATGTCACCTTACTCCGCAACGTCGAAGAAGCCCTGTTGCAACGCGAACGCGAATTGAGTGATATTGTCACGATTAGTCCCGATGGGATTGTCACGTTTACACCTGAAAATAAAGTCAGTTCAGTTAATCCTGCCTTTTTAACCATGACCGGTTTTCAACGTGACGATTTATTGTTGATTAGCAAAGATGAATTTGATCAAAAAATGATGATGCTGTGCGATTCTAAAAAGCCTTATAAAATCGCGATAGAAAATGCGGTTCCGTTATTGATTGAAATTTCAATAACAAAAAAAGAAACTGGACGCGCATCAGAGCAAACATTGCAAAATCTGAAATTCAATTTTAGTCACAATCAACCCCCTCACCGCATTTTGCGATTAACGCAGTATTATTTGAATAATGCGACCACAGCAATTATTATGTATTTTCGAGATGTAACGCTGGAAATCGAAATGGATCGCATGAAAAGTGAGTTTCTATCGGTGGTGGCTCACGAATTACGAACGCCCATATCGAGCATTTATGGTTACAGTGAATTACTGATCAATCGTGAATTTGACAACGCAGCCAAACGTGATGTTTTGCAGGCAATTTATGAGCAATGCACTGGTCTCGTTAATATGATTAATGAGTTACTGGATTTGGCGCGAATGGAAACCCGTAGTCAGCAATTTTTTCATTTTGAATTACATCCGTTAATCACGATTATCAAAGAGACGATTAGCAGTTTTAAAATGTGCGAAGATCTTCGCAAAATCGAGGCGTACTATTTTGTGGATGAATCGTCATTGATTTACGCGGATAAAAATCAAATTAAACGGGCGTTACTTAACGTGTTGAGTAATGCGTTTAAGTATTCGCCAAATAGTCACAACATCATATTAGAAGTTCAGCTACGCACGAGTGTTTTGGGCGAAGCACAAATCGGCGTGACTGTTGAAGACAAAGGAATTGGGATTAGACCTAATCAAGTCAGTCATATTTTTGACCGATTTTGGCGAGCTGACAATGTTGGTGATATTATCGGCACGGGTTTAGGAATGGCGTTAGTAAAAGAAATTATTGATTTTCATCACGGAGAAATTGAGGTGCAAAGTGTTTTTGAACAAGGTACGAAAATTGGTTTGTGGCTACCACTTCATGAATCACAATCAATTGAAAAAGAAGGATAAAAAATGAAAATTTTGATTGTGGACGACAATATGCAAATACGTCAGTTGCTGCGAATTACGTTTAGCACCAATCCGAATAATGTATTATTTGAAGCATTAAATGGGCAGGAAGCGTTGGATTTAATTCGCAGTAAATCGCCCGACATTGTTTTTTTAGATATTATGATGCCGGGCGATATTGATGGTTTGGACGTGTGTGAATTTATTAAAACATCCGAATATAAATCCTGTTTTGTGGTGTTGCTATCGGCGAAAGGGCAAAAAACCGATATTGAACTGGGTTTAGAACGGGGCGCGAATATGTATTTAACGAAACCTTTTAGTCCTATGGCGTTGTTAGAAATTATTGAAAATTTGCCCTCAAAAGGTTAATTTTCATTTTTGGCGACGTTGACCAAAAAAATCTTTCAATAATTGCGAACACGTCGCCGCTAAAATGCCACCTTGCCACACAATGTGATGATTCAAAAATGCGGCATCCGTCAAATTTAACGCATTACACACCGCGCCGCGTTTTTCATCGAACGCGCCAAACACCAACCGTTTCACTCGTGCATGACTCATCGCGCCCATGCACATCACGCACGGTTCCAACGTCACATAAAGCGTGGTGTCGATTAACCGATAATTCTCAAGCACTTTTCCAGCGTGGCGCAACGCCACAATTTCCGCGTGTGCCGTGGCATCCAACGTGCTAATGACGCAATTCCAGCCTTCGGCAATCACGCGCTCATTTTTAATTAACAACGCGCCCACCGGCACTTCGCCTTCCGCTTCGGCACGTTGCGCCAATCGAATCGCGTAACGCATCCAGCTTTCATCAATGTCATTTTGGTTTTCAGTTAAAATGTCGCTCATTCTTTTATTCTCACTTTTAAAAATTCAATGTCAAAATTTACTATTCAAACTCTTTTTCGCCCGGAGGTTTTAGCGTTATCGGCGTATCACGTTGCCGACGCGCACGGTTTTATCAAACTCGACGCAATGGAAAATCCCTATTCGTGGTCGGACGAACTCAAGCAAACGTGGTTGGCGCGTTTAAAAGATTGCCCGTTAAATCGTTATCCCGACCCCGAAGCGCGTGAATTAACGGCGACGTTGAAAAATCTCAATCAATTACCCGACGGCATCGATGTGTTATTGGGCAACGGTTCGGACGAAATTATTCAATTATTACTGATGGCATTGCCGCCGAATTCGCACGTTTTAAGCACCACGCCGAGTTTTGTCATGTACAAACAAATCAGCGACTCTTTGGGCTTAAATTATCACGGCGTGTCGTTACGCGCGGATAATTTAGATTTGGATTTAGCTGCGATGTTGGCGGCAATTGAACAACATAATCCAGCCATTATTTTTCTAGCGTATCCTAATAATCCAACGGGGAATTTGTTCGACATTAATGCAATCAATCAAATTATCGACGCAGCAAATGGTTTGGTTATTATCGACGAAGCCTACGAACCGTTTGCGAATTCCAGTTTTATGAATCGCGTGGCGAATAACGTTTTAGTGATGCGGACGGTTTCCAAATTAGGTTTGGCGGGTTTGCGTTTGGGTTACATTGCGGGCGAACGTGCCATTATTGAACAACTGCACAAAATCCGTTTGCCTTACAATATCAACGTGTTGACGCAATCTAGCGTGCAATTTGCGTTGAAACACAAAGAAATTTTCACTGAACAAACTGCCGCAATTTGCAACGAACGCGCGTTGATGTTGACCGCGTTAAATTCGTTAAATGGCATTATTGCTTATGAAAGTTTGGCGAATTTTATTCTGTTCAAAACACCCAAAAATCAAGCCACGCGGATTTTTGAAGCGATTAAAGCGCGAGGTGTTTTGATTAAAAATGTGCATTCGCAAGGCGGATTATTAACCGATTGTTTGCGCGTCACCGTTGGAACGCCAGACGAAAATCAGGCATTTTTGCAGGCGTTGAAATTAGCGTTGTAACAGTTCCAAAACCAACGCTGCCATGTTTTGAATACCGCCACGCTGTCCTAACTTTTCGCGCACGATTGCTAAATCGGCGCGACAATTTTGGGCGGCTTCCGAATCCGTCAACAAACGGTGAATTTCAGTCGCCAAATTTTCCGCCGTCGCGTCATTTTGAATCAATTCCCGCAGGATACTTTCACCAAAAATGATATTCGGCAAACCAATAAAACGTGTTTTTACCAACCGTTTTCCAAGCTGGTACGTCAACGGATTCAAGCGATAACAAATCACCATCGGAACACCCAACAACGCAATTTCCAACGTCGCCGTGCCGGAACAGGTTATGATTGCGTCGCAACATTGCATCACATCGTAAGGCTGATTTTTAATCACGGTGACATTGACGCTGGCGCGATTTACATACATTTGAATCAAATTATCTGAAATGGAATCGGCTTGCGGCAACACAAATTGGCAATCGGGAAAATCGAGTTTCAACTGTTCTGCCGCCGCTAACATCACCGGCAACAAACGTTTAATTTCATTGGCGCGACTACCGGCAACCAAGCCAACGACGGGCGCATTTTGATTTAAGTTAAATTTTTCGAGAGCCTCGGTTTTTGTAAAATGCGGAATCACTTTATCTACAGACGGATGCCCAACGTAACGTACTGGCACATTTTCGACTTCGTAATACGCCGTTTCAAACGGAAAAATCACCGCCATCATATCAATGACCGCGCCGTATTTTTTCACCCGATTTTTACGCCACGCCCACACTTGCGGACTGACATAAAACAACACTTTGATGCCATTTCGTTTGGCAAATTTCGCGAGTTGATAATTGAATTCTTTGTAATCGACGCAAATCAATAAATCGGGGCGTTCGGTCAACAATAATTGCTGCATTCGTTTCAACGTGCGGCGAATTTCGGCGTAATGTTTCAACACTTCCACCACGCCAATCACCGCAATTTGGCTGGAATCATAACAAAGTGAAATGCCCGCTTGCGCCATTTTCACGCCACCCATGCCGATGCCGATTAAATCCGGTAACTGCGTTTTAAGTTCCAAAAATAAATGGGCGGCGTGTTGTTCACCCGAGCTTTCACCGGCACTAAAACAAATTTTTAACGGCACGTTAGCAAACCTGAATTTCAGAGTTGTTTTATATCAAGGCTGTGGTCATCTTGATACATTGCATGAATTTTTAACACGTCATCCCATGCCAGAAAAAAAGCGTCTACACATTGTGGATCAAAATGACTACCCGATTGAGCTTTTAAAAATTGTGTGGCATCTTCCAACGACCAGGCTTTTTTGTACGGTCGCGCTGACGTGAGTGCGTCGAAAACATCGGCAACCGCCACAATGCGTGCATAAAGCGGAATTTCTTCGCCTTTTAAACCATCGGGATAACCGCCGCCATCAAATTTTTCATGGTGTCGAAGAGCCATCGTGGCGGCGGTACGAATCAACAACGAATCACTGTCACGCAAAATACTGTAACCCGTCTCGGCGTGCAGTTTCATAATGGAAAATTCATCGTCCGTCAATTTGCCCTGTTTTAACAAAATTGCATCCGGTGTCGCCACCTTGCCAATATCGTGCATCGGTGCCGCTTGTAAAACCAATTCTTGCTCGGCTTCGGTTAACTTTAATTCCCGCGCAATTAAACGTGAATAATTCGCCATGCGTAACAGATGTTGACCCGTTTCTGGATCACGATGTTCCGCCGCTTTGGAAAGACGCAACACCATTTCTTTTTCGCGTGCCATCAAATCCGTGGTGGCGCGTTTAATTTCAATCGCCAGCCACGTCGCCCGATCCACCAGCTCCATTTGACTGTAACGTAACGCTAACAAGTTTCGGATTCGCGCCAAAAATTCAATTTTGTTAATCGGTTTATTCAAAAAATCATGTGCGCCTAATTCCAACGCACGATACCGAATATCATCTTCCGTATCCGCTGTAATCATCACCAAAGGAATGTCTTTATAACCCGGGATGGCGCGAAACAGCTCAATAAACTGCAAACCATTTATGATGGGCATCTGATAATCGAGCAACACTAAATCGGGTTCGTTTGTTTGACACCACTCCACCGCTTTTTCGGAATCTTCAAAACAAATACTTTCCGCACCCTCTACTTTTTTCAGTAAGTGGCGGAATAACGCTAAGTTCGTGACATTATCATCAACAATCAAGACATGAGACATAAGAAGAAATCCTATTTTCTATTTTCAATAAATAATTTAATGCGATCCAGTTCGAGTTGAACACACGCTGTAAGCACATCAATCTCTGACCAATTTTGTTCTAATGTGGCAAGTTCAATTTGTTGCGCTAACTTACCTAAAATAACCGCGCCCACATTATATGCTGACCCTTTTATTTCATGCGCCACCGCTTTGATACTCGACTTTTTATTATTGACGGTCGCTGCCGCCGTCGCCAATTTATCTTTTAACGGCGCGAGAGAATCGTAAAAAAGGCTTAATAATTCTTCAATCGCCTCTTCGTCACCATCAAATAAATCAATTATTCGACTCATTTCAAGACTCATTTCAATAGGGCAATCTTCGATTATGTTGTCACTCTTTTCGTTAAATGTGTCGCCATCCAATTCATCGACATGATTTGGCAACCATTTTTTTAAAACATTCGCGAGAACCATTACATCTATCGGCTTCGTCACATAATCGTCCATTCCTATTTTTAAACAATGTTCTTTGTCGCCTTGAACCACATTCGCTGTCATGGCGATAATCGGAATTCTTGTTTTAGGTTCCGGCATTCTCATTTCACGTTCGCGAATAGTATGCGTGGCTTCAAAACCGTCCATAATCGGCATTTGGCAATCCATTAACACCAACGCACAAGGTAATTGTTCTAACGAATCCACCGCTTCGCTGCCATTATTAACAACATGAACGGCGTAACCTAATTTTTTCAAAATGTGCTTTACGACTTTTTGATTCACTAAATTATCTTCGACTAACAAAATCAGCCGTCCATTTTTTAATACGGTATCACTTTTTTCTAAATCATCGCGCTGAACCAATGAGCGGGTATTCGGTTTTTCAATTTGCGCGAATTCTTCTGGATGAAAAATAGTTACAATGGCATCAAATAAAGCGGACTTTTTAACGGGTTTCACCAGCACCGTGCTAGCACCATTCTCCAGTAATTTCTTTTTAAAATTCACGTCAATAGTATCTTGACAGGTAATAATCGGCAATTTTTTAAAACAGCTTTTCGACCGAACCGCTTGAATCATAGAAAATAGGTCATCCGCTTTTAATTCCACCAGCATCAATACTTCGTAATCTTGATGAATCGCTTGTGCCTCTTCCAGCAAATGCAGCATTTCATCGAGATTATTGGTGGTGTTAGTCAAAACACCCCACGCGCTCAGGTAACGCAAATAAATATCGTGGCTCTCCGTATTTTCACTCACCACTAAGATGCGTTTTCCATGCGATTGTTCAATAGGGAAAATGGGTTGCTGTTGCAAAATTTTGAACGGAATTTCTATCCAAAATGTGGTACCTTCGTCCACTTTGCTTTCTAATCCAATACGTCCATTCAGTAATTCAATCAAGCGTTTAGAAATCGATAACCCTAAACCTGTGCCGCCATATTTTCGGGTAGTCGAGCTATCTGCTTGAGAAAACGGCTGAAACAAATGTTGCTGCGATTCGAGCGAAATACCAATGCCATCATCACTAATTTCTATGCGTATCAATGCTATCTCATCGGTTTTATTCAACAAAATGGCTCGCATAATAACGTCGCCTTTCGAGGTAAATTTAACGGCGTTGCTTAAAAAATTAAGCAAAATCTGCCGCAAACGCATCGGATCGCCAATCAATCGTTCGGGAATTTCAGGATCCACAAACGTTGAGAGTGACAACGATTTTTCATAAGCCTTTATCGCAATAATGTTCGCGCAACCTTCCAAAACGTGTTGAATTGAAAAATCGATAGATTCGATGTGAAGTTGTCCAGCTTCAATTTTAGAAAAATCTAAAATATCGTTGACGATAGTCAGTAACAAATGGGATGACGTTTTGATAATATGGGCGAATTCGATTTGTTCGTCATGAAGCGGCGTGTCTAATAATAAATCGACCATGCCAATAATACCGTTCATCGGCGTACGAATTTCGTGACTCATGGTCGAAAGAAAATCCGACTTAATCCGCAAAGCTTGTTCAGCCGCTTCTTTGGCATCGATGAGTTTTTGGGCGATGAGTTTTTGCAAAGTGCTGTCACGAAAACACGCCACCGAACCAATAAGTTCGCCATTATTCAACAACGGCGCACCAACCACGCTAACTGGCACACGCCTTCCGTCTTTATGGAAAAAAACCTGATCATCGGAACGATAAGTATTTTTTTCAGATATGCTTAATGCAATGAGACACTCTTCAAACGATAAGGGCGAACCATCCGCGCTATGATGATGAATAATCGAATGAATGTCTTTGCCGTTAAGTTCTTCAAAACGCCAACCCAACATTCGCTCCGCTTCGGCATTAAAAGAAGTCAGCTTTCCATCCGCATCCAAGGTACACACGCCATCCCCTAAATTATTCAGAATGGTTCGTTGCCATTTTTCGGCTTTCAGTGTGATATTTTCGATTTCTTTTTGCGCGGTAATATCCGTCCGAATACAAACGTAATGATCAATATCGCCTTCGGTACTTAAAAAGGGAACCAGTGTCGATTTTACCCAATACAATTTGCCATTTTTAGTTTTATTTTGAACTTCGCCTTGCCAAGTTTCGCCTCTGCTCAGGGCTTGCCATATTTGTACAAAAAATTCACGCGGATGATAATCCGCGCTGAGTATATGATTCCCACTGAGCAATTCTTCAGGACTGTAGCCACTTATGTCACAAAACTTTTGGTTAATGTAAGTAATTTTTCCTGATTTATCGGCAATACAAACAATGGCGTGTTGATCGAGAGCCACTTGTTGCTGTTGTAATTCTCGAACCAAGGTTTGAAGCAAACACGCAGATTTATTCTGACGCTGCGTCGTTTTAACAAAAAAAACGACAAGCAACACAAAAACCGAAACGCCTAAAGAAATGTAATACCAATTATCCATGAGTTAACTTACTTTTTCGTTGTGAAACGGTTATTTTTTAACAATGGCATTCCATGCCGCCAACCACGCTTGAGATTGATACAATTCACTGCGTTTTTCAAGCGTCCCGTTAAGCATCAATGCCAACGTGGTGTTAATAATGCCGAAAAAATAACTGTAAATCAGCATTGGCGCAAGGCTGCGAATTTCACCGTTGTTAATGCCCAATTGAATCATTTTTAGCATTATCCCCTAAATTATTCAGAATGGTTCGTTGCCATTTTTCGGCTTTCAGTGTGATATTTTCGATTTCTTTTTGCGCGGTAATATCCGTCCGAATACAAACGTAATGATCAATATCGCCTTCGGTACTTAAAAAGGGAACCAGTGTCGATTTTACCCAATACAATTTGCCATTTTTAGTTTTATTTTGAACTTCGCCTTGCCAAGTTTCGCCTCTGCTCAGGGCTTGCCATATTTGTACAAAAAATTCACGCGGATGATAATCCGCGCTGAGTATATGATTCCCACTGAGCAATTCTTCAGGACTGTAGCCACTTATGTCACAAAACTTTTGGTTAATGTAAGTAATTTTTCCTGATTTATCGGCAATACAAACAATGGCGTGTTGATCGAGAGCCACTTGTTGCTGTTGTAATTCTCGAACCAAGGTTTGAAGCAAACACGCAGATTTATTCTGACGCTGCGTCGTTTTAACAAAAAAAACGACAAGCAACACAAAAACCGAAACGCCTAAAGAAATGTAATACCAATTATCCATGAGTTAACTTACTTTTTCGTTGTGAAACGGTTATTTTTTAACAATGGCATTCCATGCCGCCAACCACGCTTGAGATTGATACAATTCACTGCGTTTTTCAAGCGTCCCGTTAAGCATCAATGCCAACGTGGTGTTAATAATGCCGAAAAAATAACTGTAAATCAGCATTGGCGCAAGGCTGCGAATTTCACCGTTGTTAATGCCCAATTGAATCATTTTTAGCATTTTATTAACGGCGGGCGTTTGCAAAAAGGTTTTTTCATCCGGTAAAAATTCGGCGGCGTTAACCAAAAATAAAAACCGTAACGCCTCCGGAGCTTCTTCGGTTAATTTAAAAAGCAAATTAACCAAACTGTGTAATTGTTCAGAGGCTTTTTTGTTACGACGACGAATCTCATCAATCGACACGCTTAAACTGTCCACAATGCTGTTGTACAACGTGGCGGCGAGTTGTTGTTTACTATCAAAATGCGCGTAAATTTCTTGCGTTTGCGACAATTGAGCCGCGCAAGCTATCTCACTCAACGACGTATTAAAATAACCTTTCGTGACAAATAATCCCAACGCACACCGTAAAATTTCGTTTTGCGTATCGTTTTTTTGCTGAATCAAAATTTTTGTTTGTTCCATATTTTTCTAACCTTCCGTTGGAGGTGAGGGTGAGTTAATGGCGGCAAAAGCCGCGTGTAAGTATTGAATCATTGACCATAACGTCAACACAGCCGCGATATAAAGCAAGCCGTAACCGAATTCTAAAACGGGCAAACCGAATAAATCGTCGTGATACAGAAAAAACCCAATGGCGAGCATTTGTGCGCTGGTTTTCCATTTTCCCAATGAAGAAACTTGAACGTGAGCGCGTTTGCCAATTTCTGCCATCCATTCGCGCAACGAAGAAATGGTGATTTCACGTCCGATAATAATGGCTGCGGGAATCGCTAAATAAGGACTGTTAATTTGTTGAACCAACAAAACTAAAACCACCACAACCATTAATTTGTCGGCGACCGGATCTAAAAATGCGCCGAATTTGGTTTCTAATTTCATTTTTCGTGCTAAATAACCGTCTAACCAATCGGTAAAACCTGCCAGTAAAAAAATTAAGGTGCAGGCAACATTCGCATTTTCCCACGGCAAAAAAAACACAATCGTCAATAAAGGAATTAACGCGATGCGTAACAGGGTTAAATAAATGGGGATATTTAATGCTAATGCCATGTTGAATTGCGCGGGTTTCGGATTAAAAAGATAGCGTTATCATAACACTGTTAAGGGTTTTTCGTTGCGTGACCATAAAAAACTGCCCGTCGAGTTGGCTCAAAAGGCGGTTTTTTTTCAAATCCTGATAACGGAAAATTTGTACCGGCAGTGAATTTGTCGTTGAAATGGGAAATAATAATTTAAATTCGGTACCGTGATTGAAAAATGTTGTTCAATTTGTTTCAACTGCTTTTCGACTGACCGCATTCGCCAATTTAGCAAAATCGCGCAAACTGATATTTTCCGCCCGTAAATTAGCATCAATACCCAATTCGACAATTTCAGCTTCAGACAGCGAATTTTTCAACGAATTTCGCAGCGTTTTACGGCGTTGTGAAAACGCTTCCGTCACTAATTTACTGAGCGTTTTCACGTTATCGACTTCAACGGGCGGTTGCAAATGCGGCACTAATCGCACCATCGCCGACATCACTTTGGGTACGGGTTTAAAACTTTCCGGCGGCACGTCAAATAGCCATTCGGTCGCGCAATAATACTGCATCATCACGCTCAAACGCCCGTAAGAATTGCCATTGGGTTGAGCGCAAATGCGATTCACGACTTCTTTTTGCAACATAAAAATCATGTCTGCAATGCAATCGGTCGTTTCGAGCAAATGAAACATCAGCGGCGTAGAAATGTTGTACGGCAAATTGCCAATGATGTGCAGTTTTTCACCTTCGGGCGCAAGCGCGGCAAAATCAAAACGCAATGCGTCCGCGCTGTGAATGTTCACATTGGTTTGCGCGGCAAATTTGTATTCCAACCATTTCACCAAATCGCGGTCGAGTTCCACCACGTCTAAATGCGTGACTTTTTTAACTAGCGGCTCGGTCAACGCGCCCTGCCCTGCGCCAATTTCCACCCAACGTTGACCGCTGCGAATCATCGCGTTGCCGATAATGTTAGCGATAATATTTTGATCGACCAGAAAATTCTGCCCAAACCGTTTTCGTGCTTGATGTGCCATTAAATCGAACTCATATTGATGGCGGTTTTCACCGCGTATTGCAAACTGCCTAAATCGGCGTTGCCTGTTCCCGCTAAATCTAACGCCGTGCCGTGATCGACCGAGGTGCGAATAATCGGCAAACCTAACGTGATATTGACCGCATTGCCGAAACCTTTGTATTTCAACACGGGCAAACCTTGGTCGTGATACATCGCCAAAACCGCGTCGGCATTTTGCAGATATTTGTTGGTAAATAGCGTGTCCGCTGGCAACGCGCCGTCTAAATCCATTCCTTCGGCGCGACATTTTTCTAAAATCGGATTGATAATATCAATTTCTTCACGCCCCAAATAACCACTTTCACCCGCGTGTGGATTGAGTCCGCAGACCAAAATTTTCGGTTGTTGAATGTGAAAGCGCGTTTGTAAATCGTGATGCAAAATGCGAATCACGGCTTCCAAACGTTCGGGCGTAATCGCTGCGCTGACTTGTGAAAGGGGCAAATGCGTCGTCACCAACGCCACGCGCAGACCTTCAGTCGCCAACATCATCACCGGATGCCCGCCCGTTTGTAGCGCAATGTGTTCGGTGTGACCGGTGAACGCAAAACCCGCTTCGTTAATCACGCCTTTATGCACCGGTGCCGTCACCATCGCGGCAAAGGTTTTATTCAAACAGCCGTGCGTGGCACGATCCAAAAGTTCGAGAACGTATTCACTATTTTCATGATTCAACACACCCGCGTACGCAGGAACTTTCAACGCGATAGGTAAAATCGTCAAATGTCCTGGCGGTAAAATATGACGCGGTTTTTGAGGGTCAAAATGATGCAATGTCAGCGGTAAATTTAATTGTTTGGCGCGTTGTTGCAACAATGCTGCGTCCGCCAAAACCACCAATTCACACGCGGGCAAGATTTGCTGCACCAATTGAACACACAAATCCGCGCCAATGCCGGCGGGTTCACCAGCGGTTAATGCAATCCGTGGCAACATTATTCCGTTTTCCCGTAATGTGTTTCGATGTAACGTTCGACAATCGCCTGAAATTCTTCGGCAATAAAATCACCTTTTAACGTCACTGTTTTTTCACCGTCTTCGTAAACGGGCGCGACCGGCGTTTCACCCGTTCCCGGTAAACTGATGCCGATGTTGGCATTTTTACTTTCGCCTGGGCCATTCACCACGCAACCCATTACCGCCACTTCCATCGTTTCTACGCCCGCGTATTTTTCGCGCCAAATCGGCATTTGGTCGCGCAAATAGGTTTGAATGTTCAACGCCAATTTTTGGAAATAATCGCTGGTCGTCCGTCCACAACCTGGGCAAGAAATCACCATCGGCGTAAATGAACGAAAGCCCATCGTTTGCAGAATTTCTTGTCCGACAATAACTTCTTGCGTGCGCGACGCGCCAGGTTCAGGCGTGAGTGAAATCCGAATCGTGTCGCCAATGCCTTGTTGCATCAATATCGATAACGCCGCCGCCGAAGACACAATGCCTTTTGAACCCATGCCCGCCTCGGTCAAACCTAAATGCAGCGCGTAATCACATCGCGCAGCCAAATCTTCATAAATTTTAATCAACTCTTGAACGTTGCTGATTTTGCACGACAAAATTATTTTATCTTTGCCGAGTCCAATTTCTTCAGCTTTTGCAGCACTTTCTAACGCAGATAACACAATCGCTTTTCGCGCCACAGCGGCTAACGGTTCGGGTTGAGAAAGTTGACGATTCTCATCGAGCAAGCGCGTTAAAACCGCTTGATCCAAACTGCCACCGTTTACACCGATTCGCACCGGTTTGTTGTATTGACAGGCGAATTCAATCATTTGCTGAAATTGCGGATCGCGTGCTTTCCCACGTCCAACATTGCCCGGATTGATGCGATATTTATCCAACGCTTGAGCGCAATCGGGATATTTTTCCAGTAATTTATGCCCGTTAAAATGAAAGTCGCCAATAATCGGCACGAAACAATTTTGGGCAATCAATTGTTCTTTAATCGAGGCGACAGTGGCAGCCGCTTCTTCGGAATTCACCGTAATTCGCACCATTTCTGAACCGGCTGTTGCTAATTCAATAATTTGATTCACGGTCGCTTTGATATTGACAGTGTCCGTGTTGGTCATGGACTGCACCACAATCGGTGCGCCGCCGCCGACTTTGACGTTGCCGACTAAAACTTGTTGCGTGATTTTTCTAAGGCGTGTAGACATAAGTGAAAGTAAATGAAAATTAAGAAAAATGATAATTGTACAGGCAATTGCTGTTTTCTCATTTTTTAGACGATGAATAAAGTGAAACGTTGTGCCATAATCCATCTGAGTGACCGCATTCTCCTATTTCTACCCCATTTTTGAGTAAAAAATGATTTCAAAACCCCTCACACCACGCCCATTTGTCGAGAGCCTTCTCCAAATTATGGCAGTTGCCGCCGCCTTTTTTATCACTGGGAAATTGGGCAGTATGCTTGCCATTCCACCCAGTTATGCAACAGTCATTTTTCCGCCGTCCGGTATTGCGGTGGCGGCTATTCTACTTTATGGAAATCGCATGGCGTGGGGCATATTGCTCGGCGCATTTCTACATAACGCGATCGTTCCCCTAATAGCAAGTGACTTCTCAATCAGTTTAAATTCTGCCCCCATTTCGCTAGCCATCGCAAGCGGAGCAACGCTGCAAGCCTTCGTCGCGGCGTATTTAGTGCGACGATTTGCGGGGAAACCCGACATTTTATCCAGCAAAAAAAATATCCTGTTATTTTTGTTTTATGGCGGCATAGTGGGTGCGTTAGTGAATTCGACATTTTCGGTTTCATTGCTGGTTGCGACCGGCGGAATGCCAGCCGAAGTCTTTTTGCTCAATTGGTTGTCGTGGTGGAGTGGTGATGCGTTGGGCATTATTATTTTTGCGCCACTGGTTATTATTTGGCTGTCAGAACACAATCCGATTTGGCAAGATAAAAAATGGGCGATTACGTTGCCGATTATTACCCTGTTTTCGCTGACGATTGGAGCGGTTTTTTATGAAACAGAAACCAGCAATGCACGGATAAAAATGGAATTGGAACAGCGTACCAAAGAGTTGAGTACGCTAATCGAAACGTCCATCAACGCGGATTTAAACAAGCTGCAATCGCTGAACAGTTTATACAATTTATCCAAAACGATTTCACGCGCCGAATTCCACACGTTTGTTCGAGCGTCATTTGGGAATTTTCAAGGAGTTCAATCGATACAATGGGCGCCGATTATTTTGGCGACGAATCGAAACGATTACGAAAAAAGTGTCCGGCTGGAAGGTTTCCCTAACTTTCAGATTACAGAACTCGATGACAATAAGTCATTGGTACGCGCGGGCTATCGTCCCGAATATGTTGTTGTAGATTTTGTCGAACCCTACCAAGGTAATGAAAAAGCAATGGGATTCGATGTCTATTCCGAGTCAGAACGGAATAAAATCATCGATAGAGCCAAAGACACCACCAATATCGCGATATTGCCGCAAATTACCCTGGTTCAAGAAATCGAAAAACAAAACGGATTTATTGCATTTCAGCCAGTTTATCGCCATGACTTGCCACTGAACACGTTGACAGAACGGCACACCGCTATTTCAGGTTATTTAGTGTCGGTATTCCGAAGTGCCGACATGGTTGCCGCTGCCCTTAAAAATCAGAATTTAGCGGGATTATCTTATCGACTGATCGATGAGAATTCACCTGGCACAGAATTATTGATTTTCACCAGCACAGAAAAAGAATTTAAACCGTTTATGCTGCAAGAAAAAGGATTTTTGAGCAACTCAGAAACGTTGCTCAATCGTGTGCAATTTAGAGTCGGAGCGCGTGTTTGGCAATTTGAAATCGCGCCGACGATGGAATATTTTATTCAACATCAATCCGCGAATGTCTGGTTAATTTTTTTGGGCGGATTCATATTAACGGCGATTGCAACCGTCGTCACGCTGGATTCGGTGCTTCATCAATATCAAACCGATACCATGAATCATGAACTTGAACAGTTTAAAATTGGTTTAGATAATCTCAGTACCGGCGTAATCATTGCGAATAATAATCGTGTCATTATCTATGTGAATAAATCGATGGGGAAACTATTTGACCGTATTAAACTCCATTTTAAGCCAACAGGTTTAATTGGAAAAAATATCGACTTGTTTCATAAAAATCCCCCCCATCAAGAAAATTTACTCAATCACTTCACCGAAACCGTTACTAGTATATTGCCGTTGGGCGATTATATTTTCACCCTTAAAGCCAGCCCGATTATTAACTCTCTGGGAATACGATTGGGGTCGGTGGCAGAATGGGATGACATCACCGAACAAGAAAAATACGTTGCCGAACTCGTGATTGCAAACGCAGAATTAGCGTTTGAAAACTCCGAAAAAGCCAAACGCGCTGACGAACTCGCGATTGCAAACACAGAATTGGCGTTTCAAAATACTGAAAAAGCCAAACAAGCTGCCGAACTTGTGATGGCAAACACAGAATTAGCGTTTGAAAACTCCGAAAAAGCCAAACGCGCTGACGAACTCGCGATTGCAAACACAGAATTGGCGTTTCAAAATACTGAAAAAGCCAAACGAGCTGCCGAACTTGTGATGGCAAACACAGAATTAGCGTTTGAAAATACTGAAAAAGCCAAACGAGCTGCCGAATTTGTGATTATAAACACAGAATTAGTATTTGAAAGAGAGAAAGCGCGTTGTTTTGACACCCATAAAAAAACCCTGTTAGCGAAAACCGCTACAGGGCTTGAATTTATTGGTCGGGACGATAGGATTTGAACCTACGACCCCTTGTCCCCCAGACAAGTGCGCTACCAAGCTGCGCTACGCCCCGACGATTTTCAAATTGTACCACAAAGTTTCACACATTTCACGCCGTGTAATCAATGGCGCAACGCTTGATTACCAGAACAAAAAAACCGCTACGTCAAATTTCTTTAACGTAGCGGTTTTTATTTGGCATCGTTTTCACGCCAAAACGTGAAAACAGCGAAAATCAGCTGTTAATTTTTGCCTGAACGTTTGCGCTCATTTTCAGTCAATAATTTTTTGCGTAAACGAATCGATTTCGGTGTGACTTCAACCAATTCATCTTCAGCGATAAATTCTAACGCTTGTTCCAACGTCAATTTTTGAATCCGTGCCAAAACCAAACTTTCGTCCGTTCCCGACGCGCGAACGTTAGTTAATTGTTTTGGTTTACAAGGATTCACACACAAATCGTTGGTGCGTGAATGTAAACCCACCAACATCCCTTCATAAACTTCGTCGCCGTTCACGAGCAACAATTCACCGCGTTCTTGCAATGGATGCAACGAATACGTTACCGCTTTACCAGCCACCATTGAAATTAACACGCCGCGCATACGATTACCGACATCGCCGGATTTCATCGGGCCGTAATGATCAAAAACGTGATAAAGCAAACCCGATCCCGATGTTGCTGTCATAAATTCGGTTTGGAAGCCAATCAAACCGCGTGACGGCATCATGTATTCCAAACGAATACGACCTTTGCCATCTGGAACCATGTTGGTTAAATCGCCTTTACGATCGCCCAATTTTTCCATAATCGAACCTTGATGCTCTTCTTCGACTTCAATCGTCACCATTTCGAATGGTTCACATTTTTTGCCGTCGATTTCTTTCAAGATGACTTCTGGACGTGAAACGCCCATTTCAAAGCCTTCGCGACGCATCGTTTCGATTAACACCGACAAATGCAATTCGCCACGACCTGAAACTTGGAATTTGTCAGGGTCAGCCGTATCTTCGACTTTCAGCGCAACGTTATGTTGCAATTCTTTTTCTAAACGATCACGAATTTGGCGTGTCGTGACATATTTGCCTTCACGTCCTGCGAATGGTGAATTGTTGACTTGGAATGTCATCGAAACCGTTGGTTCATCAACTGACAACGGAGTCATAATTTCAACCAATTCTGGGCTACAAATCGTGTCTGAAATTTCCAATTTTTCAATACCTGCAAACGCGATAATATCGCCCGCACGCGCTTCAGCGACTTCCACACGATCTAAACCGTGGAAACCGTAAACTTGCAACATTTTACCTTTACGTTCAACGCCTTCGCGGTTGACAATAATCAACGGCTGATTCGCTTTAATTACGCCACGTTGAATACGACCAATCCCAATTACGCCAGTGTAAGTGTTGTAATCCAAACTACTCACTTGCATTTTGAATGGGCCATCAACGTTAACAGGTGGCGGACTAACTTTGTCTACGATTGTTTGGAATAATGCGGTCATGTCGCCGCCTGTGGTGTCGGACGTTAAACCCGCGTAACCGTTAATCGCAGACGCATAAACAATCGGGAAATCCAATTGTTCATCGGTCGCGCCTAAACGATCGAACAAATCAAACGTTTGATCAACAACCCATTCAGGACGTGCGCCTGGACGATCGATTTTGTTAATAACAACAATCGGTTTCAAACCCAACGCAAAGGCTTTTTGTGTCACGAAACGAGTTTGTGGCATCGGACCATCAACCGCATCGACCAACAATAAAACCGAATCCACCATCGATAAAACACGTTCCACTTCGCCACCGAAATCAGCATGTCCTGGTGTGTCAACGATGTTGATGTGGTAGCCATTCCAATCTAATGCGGTGTTTTTTGCCAAAATGGTAATGCCGCGTTCTTTTTCGATGTCGTTGGAATCCATCATGCGCTCAGTCACTTTCGTGTGTGCGGCGAATGTTCCAGACTGTTGCAACAATTTGTCTACAAGCGTGGTCTTACCATGATCAACGTGGGCAATAATGGCAATGTTTCTTAGTTTTTCAATCACTTTTTGTACTCTTAGTTAATAAAATTGGATATTACGGGTTGAATATTTTTAACTCTGTTGCCACGGCAAACCAGAAAAACGCCAGCCGTTTAAATTACCGCGTTGTAAATTATGATCTAACAAACCTTCAAAACCATCGGTGATGTTAATCAAATGGGTATAACCCGCTTGTTCGAGTGCTACAGCAGCATCTAACGAACGCTGTCCACAGCGGCATAACAAAAAAATCGGTGTGTCTAAATCGGGAGAATCGTGACTAACGTGTCTAACGAAATCCGGATTAAGTTGCCATTTTGGTGCTTCTATCCACGGAATGTGTATCGCTTGCGGTGGATGACCGACAAATAAATACTCCATTCTGGTTCGCACATCAATCAAAATCGCAGCTGGATTTTTTTGCAAAAAATCCCATGTTTGTTGGGGAGTTAGATTTTCAATCATGGTGAAAAATTCCAAAAGTTAAAATTATCAGCGGCTATTATCGCATTCATTGACGATTTTGGCGCGGCTATTGAAAATATCAAATCTCTGGAATTTAACAAAAACCTGATTTAATCTGGCACGCAGTAATTTTTTGGCGTTAAGACGGTATTTTTTGCAGGTTGCGAATCGTCGAGTTTTGGATAATCTAACGTGTAATGCAAACCGCGACTTTCTTTGCGTTCTTGGGCGCAACGAATAATCAATTCTGCCACCACCACTAAATTCCTCAATTCCAACAAATCACTCGTGACACGAAAATCTTGATAATACTGCGCGATTTCTTTTTTCAGTAATTCGACGCGATTCATGGCGCGATTTAACCGTTTATCGGTTCGCACAATGCCAACGTAATCCCACATAAAATGGCGCAATTCGTTCCAGTTGTGCGACACAACGACTTCTTCGTCCGAATCGCTGACTTGCGATTCGTCCCATTGCGGCAAATTTTTCGGCATCGATAATTGCGGCAATTTTTGTTTAATATCTTCGCTGGCACATTCGGCAAATACCAAACATTCCAACAATGAATTACTAGCCATCCGATTTGCGCCGTGTAATCCAGTACAAGCCACTTCGCCCACCGCGTACAAATTTTCAATATCAGTTCGCGCAAAACTATCCGTCATCACGCCGCCGCAAGTGTAATGGGCAGCGGGAACCACGGGAATCGGTTGTTGCGTAATATCAATATCGAACTGCAAACACTGTTGATAAATATTCGGAAAATGTTCCCGAATAAACGGCGCGGGTTTGTGGCTAATATCTAAATACACGCATTCGATGCCACGTTTTTTCATTTCATGGTCAATCGCTCGCGCCACAATATCACGCGGAGCCAATTCAGCCCGTTCGTCGAAATGGTGCATGAACTCGGAACCGTCTGGCAAAATCAAACGTCCACCTTCACCACGCACCGCTTCGCTAATCAAAAACGAATGTCCCGCTGGATGATAAAGACAGGTCGGGTGAAATTGCATGAATTCTAAATTGCTGACGCGACAACCTGCTCGCCACGCTACCGCCATGCCGTCACCTGTCGAACTTTGCGGATTGGTGCTGTACAAATAGGCTTTACTCGCGCCACCTGTTGCCAACACAATCACTTTTGCCGCAAATGTTTTGACGTGTTGCTGCAAACTGTTGAACACATACGCGCCGACGCAGCGATTGTTTTCGGTGATTAAATCAATCACGTTGTGATGCTCGAATAATTCGATGTACAAATTTTCTTGGGCGCGTTCAATTAGCGATAACGAAACGGCTTTCCCCGTTGCGTCATCGGTATGCACCACGCGCCGATGCGAATGTCCGCCTTCTCGGTTCAAATGGAGTTTTGTTTCGCCCGAAATAGATTGCTCTTCAGTAAACATCACGCCTTGTTCGCGCAACCAATCAATTGATTTTTTGCCATGATTCACAGTTAATCTGACAATTTCTTCGTTACACAAGCCCGCGCCCGAATCGAGCGTGTCGTTCAAATGCGATTCGATGGAATCTTCCGCGTCAAATACAGCAGAAATGCCACCTTGCGCGTAATAAGTGCTGCCAGCCGTTAACGCAAATTTTGACAACACCGCCACGCGCGTTTGAGCATTGGCGAGTTTCAGGGCAAGCGTCAAACCCGCGCCACCGCTACCAACCACTAAAACATCAAAACTAAAATCTTCTTTCACATTTGAACCTTTGACCTGTTTTATTTCGCCGATTCTTCAAACACACCGAAACTCATAATGCGTTCATAACGCGCTTCGAGCAGCGTGTTCACGTTTTGACGTTGCAGCGCGTACAAATGGTTCGATAACGTTTCTTTCAAATTCGCCGCAATCGTTTTGAAATCACGGTGTGCGCCGCCTAACGGTTCACGCACCACTTCATCCAAAAAGCCTTGTTCACGAATTCGGTCAGCGGTAATGCCCATCGCTTCGGCAGCAAGTTGAACTTTATCGGGACTTTTCCACAAAATAGCCGCGCAACCTTCGGGCGAAATTACCGAATAAGTGCTGTATTCCAACATAATCAAACGATCGCCCACGCCAATTGCCAACGCGCCACCCGAACCACCTTCGCCAATAATGGCGCAAATAATCGGTGTTTTCAGTTTTGCCATTTCAAACAAATTTCGCGCAATGGCTTCACTTTGTCCACGTTCTTCGGCATCAATTCCCGGATATGCGCCTGGTGTGTCGATTAAACAAATAATCGGTAATTTAAAACGTTCGGCAAGTTTCATTACGCGCAACGCTTTCCGATAACCTTCTGGGCGTGGCATTCCGAAGTTACGATAAATTTTTTCTTTGGTATCGCGTCCTTTTTGATGACCAATTAGCACCACCGGATTTCCGTCTAATTTCGCCAGTCCACAAATAATCGCAGGATCATCGGCATAAGCGCGGTCGCCGTGCAATTCGTGAAAGTCTGTAAAGATTAAATCAATATAATCGAGCGTGTACGGGCGACCAGGATGACGTGAAATTTGCGAAATTTGCCAATCCGATAAATTCGCAAAAATCGATTCCGTCAACGCCTGACTGCGTTCTTCTAATTGTTTTAGCGCGTCGGAAATGTTGATTTTGTTATCAAACTGCACATTACGCAGTTCTTCAATTTTCGCTTCCAAAACAGCGATAGGTTGTTCAAAGTCGAGAAATTTTAAATCCATATTTTTGTATTATCGATTGAGTGAAATTGGCGCAATTATAAGGTAATTGTGTGTTAATTGCGCCGTGAAACTTTTTGACTCGAATTTTAACGATTCAACTTATTTTTGGGTTTTGCACAAATCTCGAATTGCCTTTTCAAAGTTGTCATACATGAAGTGATAACCCAACTCTTTTACTTTAACCGACAACACGCGCTGCCCGCCCAACACCAATTCTGCACGTTCGCCCAGTATCCATTTTAAGAAACACGCCGGCGTATTGAAAAATGCAGGACGTGACAAAATAGCAGCAAGTATTTTCGTAAACTGACGATTTGTCACGGGTTCAGGTGCGGTCATATTGTAAGCACCTGTTGCATTTTCGCTGTTTAACAGAGTAATCAAAATGGCAACGTAATCGTCAATATGAATCCAGCTCATCCATTGTTTGCCGTCGCCCATTTGTCCGCCCAATCCTAATTTGAACGGCAGCAACATTTTCTTCAGTATTCCGCCCGACGAATCCAACACTAAACCCGTTCGTAACACACAAACCCGAACACTGGAATTTAACGCGGCATTTTCCCACGCCAAACATAATCGTGCGCCGAAATCCGTCCCCGTTGGAAACGTTTCATCTATTTCGGCATCGCCCATGCTGCCGTAATAACCAATGGCTGAACCACTCAGCAATACTTTTGGTTTCTGATTTACCGCTTCAATCCGTTTTACTAATTCCTCGGTTAAACCAACGCGACTTTTCCACAAAACTTCTTTGCGTTGGTCTGTCCACGCTTTATCAACAATGGGTTCGCCCGCTAAATTTATGACTGCATCATAAATTATTTCTGGTTGCCATTCGCTTAACGATGTTATCGGTTTGCATCCAGCTGGCACAGAACGGGGGTTTCGAGTCAAAACCGTTAAATCATGACCTTCTTCGAGTAGCGCGGAACACAACTTCCTTCCGATTAAACCAGTACCGCCAGTAATTAAAATTTTCATGAGTATTCTCGCATTGTAGTTAAAAAAATGGGGTAAAGCCGTCACTGCATTTTTCTCGATAATTTCAAAATAAGACTATATACTTCTAAAAAAACTTTTCCAAGTGGCTAATTTTTTATTAGCTTTTTAGATTGAATTCAAGGTTGGCTTTATGATTCACAGTGACTTAACTACACAACGCTTTTGGCAAATTTCACTTAGAGTTTGCGCTATTTTTGCGCTACTGTTTTTTTCGAATGCTGTGTTGGCGCATGAGCGGTGGATTTTGTCACCTGAACAAATTCAATACTGGAATTCCCAGCAACACCCCGCGCTTTTTTCTCACTTTTCTCCGTTGAATGTGTCGATGATTTCGGCATTTTCGTTCTTTATTGTCGGTTGGGTTTGGTTGGGATTTACGGGAGCGCGTGAATTATTTCCCGACTTACAAGCAAGATTAGCTTCTTATGGCGATCATGTTCCGCGTATTCTTCGCGTCTGTCTGGCATGGATTTTATTATCATCTGCTTTCGGTGCAGAACCGCGTTTTGGCGTTGACCCTTTCACCTCCCCCACATTTTTTGCGCCAGACCTAGATTTAAAACAGCTTGGCTCCGATTGGGCGTGGTTACGTTGGGCAGAAATTGTTTTAGGATTGACGATTCTGTTTGGTTTTTATGTTCGGATATTTTCTTTTTTGCTGATTTTGCTGAGTTTTTTGGGCGGCTATTTATTTGGCGAAGCCATTTTTGCTTATGCGGGCGCGTTAATTGGCGCAAGTATTTATCTCATTTTACAAGGCGCAGGCAGACATTATTTGCCTTTGCCCACAATTCCCGTTTTTCAAAACCTACAATCTTGGCTCGCGGATCAACCCCGTCAACGCGCTCAAGCGATAATGCGTATTTTAACGGGTACAACATTGTTGTATTTGGGTGTTTTTTTTAAAGTGATGCAGCCGAATCTTTCCATCGGCATTATTACGCAATACGATTTGCCCATTTTATCGGCGAACCCCGAAGCCTTCACGCTGATTATGGCGTTGGTCGAAGTCAGCGCGGGCGTTTTAATGATTGCTGGCGTGTTATTGCGTCCGTTATCGTTATTTTTGCTTTCGGCATTTTCCATTTTCGCCTTGTTATTGCCAGAAACACCCACCGAACATATTTTGTTTTATGGCGTAGTTTTATCGTGCCTCATCAATTCTGCGGGACATTTGCAGCATCCAATTCCGAAAGATAAAGCGGCTCACATTGTCATTATTGGCGGCGGTATTTCTGCGTTGCACGCCGCGTTGAAAATTGAAAAACTGATTGGGCGATATTCCAACATCAAAATTACGTTGCTGCACGAACACGCGAATTTTTTATTTGTGCCATTTTTCCCCGAAGTTATTGGCGGCACGGTACAACCTGGCAACATAGTGAATCCTTTTCGACGCATTGTGCAGCAAACCAATATCGTGGTCGGACATTTAGAATCGATTGATGAAAGCGCACAAAAAATCGTCGCGAAACGTAAAAATAACGAAATTATCGAACTGCATTACGACAGTTTAATTCTCGCTCTCAATCCTAAATCCAATTTTTCGACTATCTCTGGCATGGTGGCGCATGCGTGTGTCATTGATTCCGTTGCGGATGCGCTGCGTATTCGGCAACGTGTGCTGGATTTGGTTGAAGAAGCCGAATTTTCGACGGATTCAGCGGAGAAAACTCGTTTATTAACGATTGCGATTGTGGGAATTGGCGAATGTGCGTCGGCAATCGCTGTTGAAATCAGTCAAATTTTGCGAGCGGCAGAATCGTCTTATTCCGTGTTACGCGATTCAGGTTGGTGCGTGCATCTTTTTGAAGAACAAGGACAAACCAATTCCGACTTTGAAAAACAAATTGCTCAAGCACGCGATAAATATCTGAAAAAAGCAGGCGTGATTGATCATCTGGACAAGAAAATTACACGCATTACACAACGTGATTTATTTTTTGCTAGCGGAGAAAGTCAATCCGTAGGTCTTGTCATCAACGCGACACTGAAATTCCCCGCCATTCCTTTTGTGAAAAGCGGCAATTTAAATGAACCGTTTTTAATTGATGAAGAATTATGTCTTCAATCATTTGAAAATATCTGGATAACCGAAACCAGTCAAAATGTGGGCGACGCTCAATTTATTTTCACCAGTGATGAAGTAGAATTGGGTTATTGCGCGGGCTTTAATGCGTGGGCGAATTCTCAAGGCTATCCGTCGCGGGCATTCCAATCTCACAAACATCTTCTCAAACCGTACAACATGGGATTGTATTCGTTGTGTTGCGTCGGCTGGTTTATTTTTAGCGGAAAACCCGCGTGGTTTGTGTCCCGATTATTTAATTTATTATCGGTTCCTGGCTTGGAAAGAAACTTACGCATCATGATTGATTGGTTTTTTGTACTCGTATTTCGCAACGATATTGCCGTATTGGCACAAGCTCCGTCGGCACATTTACAAAAATTGCATTTCAAAGCAGGCGATGAAGTTTTTCGGGAAGGCAGCGGCGCTGAAATGGCTTACGCCGTTAATTTTGGACAATTAAAAGTGCTTCAAAATGGTCGAAAAGTGAAAGAATTAGGCGCAGGCGATTATTTCGGCGAAGTGTTGCCGCTTCATCAAAATCGGCGTTTAGAAACCGTTCAATGTCTTACGGATTGTGAATTAAAAATTGTCACGCAAGAAGATTTGAAAGCGTTAATTCAAAGCGGTTGGTTGATGGGAAAAGCGGTGCGTAATTTAACGCATCATCAATCTGAAGTGGACAATTCCGAAGGTTCGTTCGGCATAAAACGCCTGACTTATGTGAGCAAATTAAATGCGTTACTTAACGAAGAAGAAATTATTGAAATCGGACGACTTGCCAGTCTCAATAACCAAAAATTAGACGTGACGGGTATTTTAATTTCAGTGCGCGATTATTTTTTCCAAATTTTAGAAGGCGAAGGAGAAACGGTTGATAATTTAGTAGAAAAAATTCGGCGTGATCCTCGACATCACGAAATCACTATTTTAAGCTCGGAAACAGGCTGTGAAGAACGCCTTTTCACCCATTGGGGAATGAAAACCGTCGCGCTGAATGAAAGCAATGATTTGATGTTGTTCGCCATCAGCATGATGCTGCAAAATATAGCGCAATCCTACAATATGATTGGGCATTACACGCAACCTGCGCTTCTTAAATTTCTAATGGAAGGTGTTAATCCACTCACGATTCCGATAAAAAAGATTGAACGAGTGGTCGCGTCGGGTAGCATTTCAGACTTTTCAGCACTTTCTAAACAGTTTTCTCGTGAAGAACTGGTCGATGTGGTGAACAAGTATTTAGAAATTTGTTCGACCTCATTTGTTGAATACGGTGGACAACTCGCAAAATACACAGGCGGTTGCATTGTCGCGCAATTTGCCATTGAAGACGTAGATATAGCCATTGCAGCGTGCCAAGATGCGTTTGAAAAATTTAACGCTTTGAAAAATTCAACACAGATTTTTGATGCGGTAACGTGCGGATTTGGACTGGCAGCGGGTGCGATAATTGAAGGAAATATCGGTTCGTCTATCAAAATGGATTACACCGTTTTAGGCGATACCGTTGATCAATCCGTTTATTTAAGCACCTTTGCACGCGATACACACAAAGTCATCACGATTGATCAATCCGTCAACGTCATTGCGGATGAATCTTGGAATTTTAAACATTTAGGCGAGTTTAAGTTTAAAGATGTAATTCAAGTGTACGCGCGTGAAAATGCGCGGAATACTCAAAATTAAATACCATTCATTTAGGACGCATCATGAATAACAAAACAGTATTTTTATTAGCACTCGCCACGGCTGGAGCGGCGTTACCGCTTTCAAATATGCTTGGATTTTCGGGTGAAAACAAGCCGATTTCGGTGGTTTCTGGAAGTTCAGAACGCTTTGCAAAGGTGTCACAAATTTTTCAAAATAAATGTGTCGATTGTCATTCGCCTGGCATGACGCGAATGCCGATTTATGCGAAATTTCCCATCGCCAAACAGCTTATGGCGAAAGATATTGAAAATGCGAGCGACAGGCTGGTTTTATCGCAACCACTTTACAGCGGCGAAACCCCTTTTACGCCGTTGATGTTGGCGAGATTGGAAAGTGTGGTTAAACATAAAAGTATGCCGCCCGCGTTGTACCTTTCGATGCACTGGACGGACAATTTAAGTGCAGATGAACAACAGCAGATTCTGGATTGGATTGCCGAAGAACGAGCAAAATCACCGTTGAGTGCGGATTCTGCAACGAATTTGAAAGACGAACCCGTGCAACCGTTGCCGTTAAAAGTTGATTTGAATGCTGAAAAAGTCGCCGTCGGTCATAAACTTTTTCACGATACGTTGCTGTCAGGTGATAACACGTTGAGTTGTGCGTCGTGCCACGATTTAAATAAAGGCGGTACCGATCAAGCCAAAGTTGCCACAGGAATTAACGGTCAACAAGGCCCGATAAATTCGCCGACCGTCTACAACGCCATGTATAACATCGTTCAATTCTGGGATGGTCGCGCAAAAAATTTACAAGAACAAGCCGCTGGTCCCGTTGCAAATCCAGGAGAAATGGGCGCGAAATGGGACGACGTGGTCGAAAAATTGAAACACGTTTCCGATTATCAAATCACCTTCAAAAAATTGTATCCTGAACAAGGATTAACCCAAACCACTGTCACGGATGCGATTGCGACGTTTGAAAAATCCTTAATCACGCCAAATTCTATTTTTGATCAGTATTTGCGCGGAAATGCCACCATTTTGACCGCTGATGAAAAGGCAGGTTATGATTTATTCAAAGAAAATTGCACGTCTTGCCATGTCGGTGTAACGTTTGGCGGATTGTCTTTTGAAAAAATGGGCGTGAAAAAAGATTATTTCAAATTGCGCGGCGGACAATTGACCGAAGTGGATAACGGACGTTTTAACGTCACGAAACTAGAAAAAGACCGTCATTTTTTCAAAGTTCCTGTGTTGCGTAATGTTGAACTTACGTCGCCGTATTTTCATGATGGCTCCGTCGCTAAATTAGAAGATGCCGTTCGCATCATGGCGAAAGTACAACGTGACAAAGAATTCACCAATGACGAAGTCAATAAAGTGGTCGCTTTCTTGAAAACATTAACGGGAAAATACCAGCAGAATTAAGTAATCGACAGCGGTTAATAATTTTTTAACCACGCCAATAACTGTTGCGGAGAATCAATCAACGCATTTGCGCCCCACGTTTCAGGCGTGTCCGTCGATTGTAAATAACCGTAAGTCGCTGCGAGCGTTTGCATTTCAGCACTATTTCCCGCCGTAATATCGTGCGCGGCATCGCCAATGTAAACGCATTCTCGCGCCAAAACGCCAATTTTTTCACACGCAGCAAATAACGGCGCAGGATGTGGTTTCGGATTTGGCGTGGTATCCCCGCAAATCACGCACGCGGCGCGATGCTGTAAATTGAACGCTCGCACCAGCGGCAGCGCAAAGCGTTCACGTTTATTGGTGACAATTCCCCACGACATATTTTGCGTTTCGATAAAATCCAAAACCGCCAACATGCCATCGAAAAACTGGCTGTATTGAGCAATGTTGTTTTCGTATTGATTCAACATTGTCGTCAAAATGGCAGCGCGAATTTCATCGCTCACGTCCAACGTCAAACTCGCGTTAATCATCGCAATCGCGCCAAATGAAACGTGCGGCTTCACAAATTCGGCGGCGACTGTCGAAAATCCGTGTTGCGTTAATGCATAATTCAAACAGGCACACAAGTCGGGCGCAGTATCAACAAGCGTGCCGTCCAAATCAAACAGCACACACGAAATTTTCTGTTTATTGAGCGCGTCGGGGCGAATTTGCGTCATTATTAAACTGACCGTTTAAAAGCAGCAATGTAATTAACATCAATGTTTTTGCTGACTGAAAAATGTTTCGTCAGCGGATTATATTCAATGCCAATCATGCCTTGTAATTCCAGTCCAGCGGCTCTGGCAGTTTGGCAAAGTTCCGACGGTTTGATGAAGGTTTTATATTCGTGCGTGCCTTTTGGCAACATTTGCAAAACGTATTCGGCGGCAACAATTGCCAACAAAAAGGCTTTTGGTTTACGATTCAACGTTGAAAAAAACACCATTCCATCGGGTTTCACCAATTTTGCACACGCGGCGACAATCGAACCCGCGTCGGGAACGTGTTCCAACATTTCCATGCACGTCACAACATCGAAACTTTCGGGTTGTTCGTCGGCGAGCGTTTCAACGCTTATTTTTTGATAATGAACGGTTTCCGTTTCGGTTTCTAAAGCGTGTAATTCCGCCACGTCAACCAAATCGCCACTCAAATCTATGCCCAATGCGTTTGCGCCCGCTTGTGCTAACGCTTCGGTTAAGATTCCGCCGCCGCATCCTACGTCAACAACTCGCTTGCCTGCAATATCGGTGAATTGTTGAATATAGTTCAAACGCAACGGATTGATGGCGTGGAGCGTCCAGAATTCACCTTGTTTATCCCACCAAAGTTCTGCCATTGAACCAAATTTGAGGATTTCGTGCGCGTGTACATTTTCAGTCATTTTTGTTTATTCGGGTTGGTGTAAAAGGTGCGATAGTTTAGCGCATTCGTGAGTTATTCGTCATGTTGACGTGGACGCAAACCAGAATTTGCGCCCACATTTGCGCGTTAGATTACAGTGAATTTACCGCATTTAATTCCGCGAAGGCTTGCGCTAATCGAGCAACCATTCCCAATTGTCCCGCACGTTGCCACGCACGCGGATCGTAATACTTTTTATTGGGTTTGTCGTCACCGTCAGGATTACCGATTTGACCTTGCAAATAGCCTTCGTTGGTTTTGTAATAATCCATCACGCCCGCCCACGTCGCCCATTGCGTGTCGGTGTCGATATTCATTTTGACCACGCCATAACTAATCGCTTCAGCAATTTCTGCGGCAGATGAACCTGATCCGCCGTGAAAAACGAAATCTAAACTATTTTCTGGCAAACCAAATTTTTCAGACACAAACGCTTGTGAATCTCGCAAAATGGTTGGCGTGAGTTTTACATTTCCAGGTTTATAAACGCCGTGAACATTGCCGAACGACGCGGCAATCGTAAAACGTGGACTGATTTTAATCAGTTGTTCATACGAATACGCCACATCTTCGGGTTGCGTGTACAAATCGGATTGATGCAAATGGCTGTTGTCCACGCCGTCTTCTTCGCCGCCCGTGCAACCGAGTTCGATTTCTAACGTCATGTCCATTTTGCTCATGCGCTCTAAATAACGTCCGCAAATTTCAATATTTTCGTGCAGCGGTTCTTCCGACAAATCCAACATGTGCGAACTAAAAAGCGGTTTTCCCGTCGCGGCAAAATGTTTCTCGCCTTCGTCCAACAATCCGTCAATCCACGGCAATAATTTTTTCGCCGCGTGGTCGGTGTGCAAAATAACGGGAACGCCGTAATGTTTCGCGACAGCGTGAACGTGTTGTGCGCCCGAAATCGCCCCTAAAATTGCCGTTTGTTGACCGTCTAATTTCAAACCTTTACCCGCGACAAATTGTGCGCCGCCGTTTGAAAACTGCACAATGACTGCCGATTGGGCTTTCGCTGCGGCTTCGATAACGGCGTTAATGGAATCACTGCTAATCACATTGACAGCGGGTAACGCCATATTGTGGGCTTTGCAAAATGCGAAAATCTTTTGTACATCGTCGCCGGTGACAACGCCTGCGCTAACAATATCCGATAATTTTTGTGACATGAAAATCTCCAATTGTGTTGTAAGTATGCCGCGACAGTTTACAACATAATCGCGTTTGCATCTAAAGCCTTAGAATGCCATGATTGAAGGCACTTTCATTTAATTTAAAAAAACCGTTATGAGTAATCAATCCCCCCGTATTTTAGTTGTCGATGATGAACCCGATATTCGCCATTTGTTGGGTGAAATTTTAGAAGACGAAGGCTATCAAGTCAGCATGGCGGAAAATGCCAGCGTGGCAAAAGTGTTAAAAATATCGATGCCACCCGATTTGATTTTGCTGGATATTTGGATGCCCGACACCGACGGCATTACGTTGTTAAAAGAATGGCTCGCCGAAGAAAAACCGTTGTGTCCAGTGATTATGATGTCGGGTCACGGTTCTGTTGAAGCGGCTGTTGAAGCAACTCGTTTGGGTGCATTCGACTTTTTAGAAAAACCGTTGTCGTTGGCGAAATTATTATTGATTGTCGAACGGGCATTAGAAGCGGGGCAGAAACGTGACGGATTACGTCAGTCCGTTCATATTGACGTTGAACCGATTGGCAAAAGTGCCGCAATGGCGCGGATAAAAGAGCAATTAAAACGTCTCGCGCAACATAACACGCGGGTGTTATTTGTCGGGGAAGCGGGCGTGGGTAAAGAAGTTTACGCACGTTATTTACACAACAATAGCGCACGCCGTCACGGTGCATTTGTGAACGTCGCGGTCGGCAGTATTTCACCCGAAAATTCGGCGGTAGAATTTTTTGGCAAAGAAGACGGACACCGAATTTATCAGGGTTTACTAGAACGCGCGAATAACGGCACGTTATTTTTGGGCGAAATCGGCGACATGGATAAAGAAACCCAATTGCGTTTATTGAGCGCGTTGGAATCGAGTTCATTTTTGCGCGTAGGTGGCAGCGAAGCGGTGAATGTCGATGTGCATGTTGCCGCCTCGACGCGTATGGCGTTGGATGAAGAAGTGCGTTTCGGGCGGTTTCGCCATGAATTGTATTATTTGTTGAGCGAAGTTTCACTGACGATTCCACCGTTGCGCGAACACAGCGAAGACGTACCGGCGTTGTTGAATTTTTACGTTGATTATTTTGTCACGCACGAAAAATTGGCGTTTCGCCGATTTTCGATGGCAGCGCAAAATTATTTACGCAATTACAGCTGGCGCGGCAATGTACGCGAATTGAAAAATGTGGTGCAACGCTTGATGATTCTGGGTGTGGGCGAAGATATTAGCTTGGAAGAAGTCAAAAATGGTTTGGGCATGACCAGCCCCGACTCGATGATTTTTTCGTCGATTCCGGAATTTTTTAATTTACCACTGAAAGAAGCGCGGGATCATTTTGAAAAAGCCTATTTAGAATATCATTTTGAAAAAAATGGCGGCAGCGTCGCGAAATTATCAGCGGCGGTGGGCATGGAACGCACGCATTTGTACCGCAAATTGCACTCGTTAAATATAAAATTATGAGCGGTGAGAATGTTTGTAAAACGTATTTTGGATGTTGCATGACGAATAACCTACTAATGCGCTAAACTATAGACACTTTTACATTCACCAAAAAACGCATTATGTCGCTACAAAATCGAGTTATTTTAATCACCGGCGCGGCGGGTGGTTTGGGTTCAACCGCCGCATTAACGTTGGCGAAAGCTGGCGCACAAATCATTTTATTAGATAAAAATTTGCCGAAACTTGAAACAGTTTACGACCAAATTTTAGCGAATGGCGGCGTTGAACCGATTATTTATCCGTTCGATTTGGCGGGTGCGAGCGAAAATGATTACGAAGAACTCGCGCAACGTATCGACGAAAAATATGGCGCGTTACACGGTTTATTACATTCGGCGGTGGAATTTAGTTCGTTCACGCCGTTAATTCAATTCAGTATAAAAGCGTGGGGACACACGTTCAACGTCAATGTCCACGCGCCATTTTTATTAACGCGCGTGTTATTACCCGTTTTGCAAAAAGCCCCGCACGCTTCAATCGTTTTCACTTCTGATTCATCGGCACGTCTCGCACCCGCTTATTCTGGCGCATACGGTGTTTCTAAAGTTTCAATGGAAGGTTTGGCGCACGTTTTAGCCGAAGAATTGGAAGGCGTGGGAAAAGTTCGTGTGAATATCTTAGTTCCCTGCCCTGTTGATTCGCCGTTACGCAAACGCGCTTATCCCGCCGAAGATAAAACACAACTTCCACCGATGACGATACTAGAGCCGATTTATCAGTATTTATTTTGCGACGACAGTTTGGGCGTAACCGGACAAACAATTGACGCGCACACTTTTCATTCTCACATTTCATAAAATTATGGCAGAAAAAGAAAGCATTACGTTAACCCGCGACGTGAACATTATTACCATTCCCGACGGACATATTGGCAAATTAAACGCGGGTGAAATTGTCACGCTTCATCAAGCGTTGGGCGACAATTTCACTGTGCTTACGCCTTATGGTCATTTGGTTCGGATTGCGGGAAGTGACGCGGATGCGTTGGGTAAAGAGGAACATCATTCTGCCGCGTTAGTGAATGAAAATACCGTGCAAGCGGTTGAGGAAAACTGTTGGGCGGTGATGAAAACCGTTTACGATCCAGAAATTCCTGTGAATATCGTCGATTTGGGTTTAGTTTATAGCTGCGACGTGAATACCGTTGCCGAAGACCGTTACCACGTTCATGTTATGATGACGCTCACTGCGCCAGGTTGCGGCATGGGGCCCGTTATTCAGGGTGACGTTGAAAGTGGTATTAAAGCCTTGCCGAGTGTGGCAAGTGTCAATGTCGAAATCGTGTTAGATCCACCGTGGTCACGCGAAATGATGTCCGAAGTCGCTCAAGTGCAGCTGGGGTTATTTTAAAAAATTTTAGGAGTTCAGTTTATGATTAAAAAGTATTTAACAACGGCAATTTTCGCCGCTTTGATAACACCTGTTTTAGCGAATGCCGCCGATGGTTTATATTCTTCGGCAAGTACGCCCAATTTAGACACTCGTTGGTACGTTGCGCCGTATGGTTCATTCGTTTTGACCGATGAGAATCGCAACACCAGCGACGGTTGGGGCGGTGGTTTGGCGGTCGGTAAAATGTTGGATGAACATTTCAACGTCGAATTAAAAGGTTTTTATCAAACGTTAGGCAATTCGTCCAATGGGTTAAATTTGAATTCTGGCAATGTTGATATGGCTGGTGGCACTGCTGATTTGCAATACTTTTTCTTCCGTGACAAATACTCGCCGTACGCCGTCATTGGTGCAGGTGCGGCAAATACCAGTTCGCCAAATGGTGATAAAATCGGCTTCATTGGTGAAGCGGGTGTAGGTTTCACTTACGAAATTTGCGACGGCTTTTTCTTGCGTAACGACGTGCGTTATCGTTACAACAATAATTTCGGTAGCAACGACAATAATTCAAACGTATTTGCGAATAACTCAAACAATAGCGATTTTCACGAGATGGTTGTCAATGTCGGTTTCGTGATTCCATTGGGTGACAAAGTAGAAAAACCTGCGCCAAAAATCGAATTACCTGTTGTACGTCCAACACCTGTAGCGGATTGTTCCACGAAAGACGATGACCACGACGGGGTCAATAATTGTTTAGATCAATGCGCGGGAACGATTGCCGGCAGTAAAGTCGATGTTCACGGTTGCCCGATTAGTTTAGAAATCAAAGGGGTGCAGTTCAAATACGATTCTGCCGAATTAACATCGAATGCCAAACTCATTTTAGACGGTGTCGCGGCAAGTTTAATTCGGTATCCGTTAAAAAATGATTTGGATGTTCAAGGACACACCAGCAGCGAAGGTTCGGATAATTATAATTTACGTTTATCGCAAAAACGGTCGCAATCGGTCGCCAATTATTTGAAACATCAAGGCGTGAACAACAAATTAACCGCGCACGGTTACGGCGAAAGCCAACCGATTAGCGACAACAACACCGAAGCCGGTAAATCCAGAAATCGTCGCGTCGAATTGATTTGGATTCAATAATCGATTGATTTGATTCGGGTAAACAAAAAAACCGCTGTTAAAGCGGTTTTTTTATGCGCGACAAAATTAGCATCTGTTATCATTTAAGGATATAAAATAAAAATTGTTTAAAGGATTTTTGGATGAGAGGCTTTTTTTTACCTGCTATTACGCTGATGAGTAAACTCAGTTATACCAAAAAATTTATGGTGCTAGGGTCGATTTATCTTGTCGTCATTGTGGTGATGTTTTCCAGTTTATACAATAATTTTTCACAGGAAATCACCTCGACACAACGCGAATTACAGGGCGTTTCGCTGATTAAACCGGTGATGAAAACTATGCAACTGATTCAACAATATCACCGTATTATCATGAACAACGATTCTAAACAGAGCGAACTGGTAAAAATCGAAAATGAACTGATTAAAAATATCATGCGGATTGAAGAACGTTTGCCAGCGGACACGTTGCTGAATCATGATTCGGTGTTGTTAAACAAAGAATGGCGCAGCATCAAAACAAATTGGCACAGTTTGCGACTTAAAAGTGAAAACTGGTCGGCGGAACAAAATTTTGCCGCGTTCACGGAATTCCTAGAGGAATTACAAGAATTCAAAGAAACGCTGGCGGATTCTTATGTGCTGACATTTGATGCCAATACAGACAGCCATTATTTAATCGATATTGTGGTTAAAAAACTGCCGGATGTTGTCGAACATATTGAGCGATTTCACACTGTTAGCACAGAGGTTTTGACGATCCAACAATTATCTAATCATCAAAAAGACAACCTTATCGTGTTAATCGGCGAATTGAATCAAAGTCTTAAAACAGTTGATTTGAATCTCGCTAAAATGGGTCGCTCAAATTCCGAATTGCAACCGCTCATGAATCGCGCAGCAAAAGAAATTCTCAAAGCCAACGTCCAAGTCATTAACGCGGTTCAATCCGATATTTTATCGAAACGGTTTCAGATTTCACCCAACGATTTTTTTGCATTGCAGGCACAAACCATCGACAAAATTTACACCCAAAGTTATGAAACGTTGTTACCGTCGTTGGAAACGTTATTGGTGCAACGGATTAACACGGCGAAAAAATTACTTTTCGAAAGTATTGGCAGCGCATTTTTGCTATTTTTACTCGCACAGTATTTTTTCATTGGCATTTATTACGCGATGATGGGCAACATTCAATCCCTCGCGCAATCTGCACAAAAATTCGCCGCTGGTAATTTATCCGTTCGATTTATTGTAAACACACAGGACGAACTCGCGGAAATAGCGTACATTTTTAATGAAATGGCGACGAGTTTTAAAAAATTATTAGTGGCACAAGTTGAAAATACCGCCTATTTACAGGCGGTACTTGAAGAACAGCGAATTGCCGCCATTGCTTTCGAAACACAAGAAGGCATTATGATTACGGACGCGAATAATGTGATTATTCGGGTGAATAAAGCCTTCACGACAATTACCGGTTACAACGAGGACGAGGCAATAGGGCAAATGCCCTCGCTTCTTAATTCAGGGCAACAAGATTCTGATTTTTATCAACAAATGTGGCGGAATATCCGAAATTTTGGTTCGTGGCGCGGGGAGGTGTGGAATCGTCATAAAGATGGTGATATTTATCCCGAACGACTCTCGATTACAGCCGTCAAAGATAATTATAAACAGACCACCCATTACGTTGCGACGTTTGCGGATATTTCTGAACACAAAATAGCGGAAGAAAAAATTAAGTTGCTGGCGTTTTCTGATGCGTTGACGGGATTGGCAAATCGGCGGAAATTGTCGGAACGGTTAGCGCACAGCGTGGATCAGTGTTATCGAGAAAGTACACAACTGGCGGTGTTAATGATGGATTTGGATCGTTTTAAAGCAGTGAACGACACATTAGGGCATTTAGCGGGTGACGAATTACTCAAACAAGTGGCGCAACGGATTACCTCGCGATTACGCGCCACTGATTTGGTGGCGCGTTTGGGGGGTGATGAGTTTGTGGTAGTGTTGGAAGGTCTGGCTCATCAGGACGATGCCGCGCGAATTGCGACGCAACTGGTCGCGGATTTGAACATGCCTTTTGATTTACCGCAAGGTAGTGACGTGCGAATTGGGGCGAGTATTGGCATTACGCTTTATCCGCTGCACGGTGAAACGCCGGATTTATTGATGGATCATGCGGATATTGCGCTTTATCAAGCGAAAGATAGTGGGCGCGGATGTTTTGCATATTTCTCAGAAAGTTTGACGATAGCGGCGCGGGCGCGTTTGGATTTAGAAGCACGGTTGCGGTGGGGCATTGAAAACGGGGAATTGCGCGTTTTTTATCAAGCACAAGTGGATATTGTTAGCGGCAACATTATTGGCGCAGAAGCCTTGGTGCGTTGGCAGGAGCCGAATGAAGGTTTGATTCCGCCGTATAAATTTATTGAGATTGCCGAAGAAACGGGGTTGATTATGTGCATCGGCGAATGGATGTTGCGTAACGTATGTCAGCAAGGAAAAGAATGGCTCGACGCAGGTTTTGCACCGATTCGCTTGGCGGTCAATGTGTCGCCGTCACAATTTAAACATTGCAACATGGTGGAATTAGTGACGACCATTTTGGCTGAAACGCATTATCTAGCGGAACAATTAGAATTGGAATTAACGGAAAGTGCATTTATGGATTATCAGGATGCAACCGTTATCGTTTTGACCGAATTACGCCAATTAGGCATTAAGTTAGCAATTGATGATTTTGGCACGGGTTATTCGTCGCTGTCGTATTTAAAACGTTTCCCACTGGATGTGTTAAAAATCGACAAAAGTTTTATTGATGACATTCCGTACAATACGGATGATATGGCAATTACGACGGCGATTATTTCAATGGGGCAATCGCTGGGTTTTAAAGTATTGGCAGAAGGCGTAGAAACCTTGGAACAATTGGAATTTCTACAGCGTCAAGGCTGTGATTTGTACCAAGGTTATATTAAAAGCAAACCGATTCCTGCCGATGAGTTTGTGAAATTGCTAACTAAATTAAAATAATCGAACCGTGGGGGCGGGTTCTAAATCCGCCCATTTCACCCGAACGAATGTTAATTTTTCAACAACGGGTACGCGCCAACCCCTACCACAATTAACGCCACACAAATCCAACCGATTTTGTTAATGTAATGGCGTAATTTTGTTTCGAATTTTTCGCCCCCGAATTTGACCAATAATGCCACGATTAAAAAACGGGTGCCGCGCCCAAAGGTTGAAACCAATAAAAACGGCAACAACGCCATATTTAACGAACCCGCCGTGATGGTGAAAATTTTATACGGTATCGGTAAAAAACCGCCGATTAACACCGCCCAAATTCCCCATTTATCGACTTCGGTTTTTGCCGCCAAATAATCATTCCAATAATGCGTCGTTTGTAACCACGGCGAAATAGCTTCAAATAAAAAATACCCAATGCTATAACCTAATATCGCGCCCAACGCCGACATGATGGTAGTCAACAGCGCGAAACGCACCGCTTTATCAGGTTGCGCCAACACCATCGGCACCAGCATGACTAATGGCGTAATCGGGAAAAAAGACGAATCGGCAAAACTGACAAATCCTAAATACCGCGTCGCGTGACGATGCCGCGACCAACGCAATGTTTTATCGTAAAGTTTTTGAAACATTATTATTCTTTGCCTGCTAAAAAAGGAACGAAAATGACGGGGTCTAATTCTTCAACTTCAAAATAATTTTCAGTTCGCGTGATACGTTGTAACGTTTGGTCACCGCCTTGTTCACCAACGGGAATCAGCATCACACCGCCCACTGCGAGTTGTTGCAGCAAGGCTTCCGGCACTTCAGTCGGTGCGGCGGCAACTAAAATTCCGTCGTACGGCGCGAATTCTGCCCAGCCCCAACTTCCGTCGCTGTAGGCGTAACGAATATTTTTGAGCTGCAATAATTCGGTGTGCGTGATTGCTTTTTTTTGTAATGGCAAAATGCGTTCAACCGAATACACATTCTCAACTAATTGCGCCAAAATCGCGGTTTGATAGCCACAACCTGTGCCAATTTCTAAAACACGCGGCAAAGATTGTCGATGCTCTAACAGCAATTCGGTCATTCTGGCGACAATGTACGGTTGCGAAATCGTTTGATTGTAACCAATCGGCAACGCGGTATCTTCATACGCGCGACTCGCCAAGGCTTCATCCACAAAAATATGGCGCGGCGTGGTTTGCATCACTCGCAAAACCCGTTCGTCGGTGATTCCTTTTTCAATCAAACGCATAATCATGCGGTTGCGGGTACGTTGCGAAGTCATGCCGCTACCTTGTAAATGCCGAAACGTCATAACGTCATTGTCTCGGGCAACCAATTTTTCAATGTGTCGAGGCGTTCGTACCACGTTAAATCTAATTGCAATGGCGTAACGGAAACATAACCGTTATTGATGGCGTAAAAATCGGTGCCTTTGCCCGCATCTTGTTCCGCACCTGCCGCGCCCACCCAATAAATTCGCCGTCCGCGTTGATCTTTACTTTGAATAATCGGTTCAGATTTGTGACGTTGTCCCAATCGACACGATTGAAAGCCTTTTAATTCGGCAAATGGCAAATCGGGAACGTTGACATTCAAAATGGTATTGCGCGGCAACGGATGCTCTTGAATTTGTTTGAGTAAAATGACGGCGACTTGGGCGGCGGTTTCAAAATGTTCTGGATGGTCGCCAACTAATGAAATCGCGACGGCGGGTAAACCTAAAAAACGTCCTTCGGTCGCAGCGGCAACGGTTCCCGAATATAAAACATCGTCGCCCAAATTCGCGCCGTGATTGATGCCCGCAAAAACCATGTCGGGCTCTCTGTCGAGTAAACCCGTAATTGCCAAATGCACGCAATCCGTGGGCGTGCCGTCCACTTTCATAAAACCATTGTGCGCTAAGGTGGCGCGTAACGGCATATCTAACGTGAGCGAATTACTCGCTGCGCTACGATTTCTATCCGGTGCCACGACAGAAACCGTGGCGTAATTAGCTAATGCTTTGGCTAATGATACCAGCCCTTCGGCTAAATATCCGTCATCATTACTTATTAAAATGTGCATTTTCTCTCCTAAAATTGGTTTGAGCGCAGTGTACAACCGTAATGCTATCTTAAAGAAAAGTGAGGGGTTTTGCGACTGGCAACCATAAAAAAAGGCTAGATTTCGCTAGCCTTTTCTTTGTTTAGAAAGTTGAAAAATTTATTTCAACAAACCTTCCAACAAACCATTTAATTTATGCACGAACGCCGCTGGATTATCTAATTTTCCGCCTTCGCTCAAAATCGCTTGATCAAACAAAATCTGTGTTAAATCTGCAAAACGGCTGTCGTCTTGTTCCACTTTCAGACGTTGAACCAGCGCGTGGTCAGGATTGATTTCGAAAATCGGTTTTTTGTTACCCAAACCCATTCCGCCCAACATTTGTCCCGCATCTTTCATCATGCGTTCCATGTGTAAACTCATGCCGTAAACGTCCGCGACCAAACACGCAGGCGATTCCGTCAAGCGATGACTCAAACGCACGTCGCTGACTTTGTCGTTCAACACGGTTTTAATTTGCGCCAAAACGCTTTCAAAATCTTGTGTCGTGGCTTCGTGCGCGGCTTTGGTTTCTTCGCTTTCTTCTTCGCCCAAATCCAAATCGCCTTTCGCCACCGATTGAATATGTTTGCCGTCGAACTCGTCTAAATGCGACACCAACCATTCGTCGATGCGGTCAGAAAGCAATAAAACTTCAATGCTTTTTTTGCGGAAAATTTCTAAATGCGGACTGTTTTTTGCCGCCGCAAAACTTTCGGCTGTGACGTAATAAATTTTGTCTTGCCCTTCTTTCATGCGGCTGACGTAATCTTCCAACGACACATTTTGTGTGTCAGAATCGTTGTGCGTCGAAGCAAAACGGAACAATTTCGCCACGCGCTCATTGTTTGCGCTGTCTTCAATTGGAGCTTCTTTCAACACCGAACCAAATTGCGTCCAGAAAGTCGCGTATTTTTCAGGTTCATCTTTCGCCAAATTTTCCAACATGCCCAACACTTTTTTGACCGCACCCGATTTAATGGTGTTGAGTTGTTTGCTTTGTTGCAAAATTTCGCGCGACACGTTCAACGGCAACGAATTGGAATCGATAATGCCGCGAATAAAACGTAAATAACGTGGCATCAATTGTTCAGCGTCGTCCATGATGAAGACTTTTTTAACGTACAATTTCACGCCGTGTTTTGCGTCTTTATCCCACAAATCAAACGGCGCACGGCTCGGAACGTACAATAATAATGTGTATTCGTTTGAGCCTTCGACTTTGCTGTGAACGTGCGTAATCGGGTCTTGAAAATCGTGCGAAACGTGTTTGTAAAATTGGCTGTAATCGTCGTCAGAAATTTCTTGACGTGATTTTGTCCACAATGCCGCCGCGCTGTTAATCGTTTCTTCTACGATTTCAGGAGCTGCTTTTTCTGCATTTTCGTCTTCGTCATCGCCAAATTCAGATTGAACTTCTTTATCCATCACAATCGGCAACGAAATGTGGTCGGAGAATTTACGAACGATTGAACGCAATTTCCAACCGTCTAAAAATTCGCTTTCGCCTTCTTTCAAATGCAACACGATTTCTGTACCGCGTGTCGATTTTTCAGCGTTTTCAATCGTGTAATCGCCTTCGCCTGCTGATTCCCAACGTGTCGCTTCGGCTGAACCTGCTTTGCGTGTGGTCAATGTGACTTTGTCGGCAACGATAAATGCCGAATAAAAACCTACGCCGAATTGTCCGATTAACTCGCTGTCTTTCGCTTGTTCGCCCGTCAACGCTTCAAAAAATTGTTTCGTGCCAGATTTCGCAATCGTGCCGATGTGTTCTTGAACTTCCGCGCGACTCATGCCGATGCCGTTGTCGATAATGGTCACGGTACGTTTCGCTTCGTCGAATTCGATGCGAATTTTTAACTCGCTGTCGCCTTCGTATAAACCGTCGTTTGATAACGCTTCAAAACGCAATTTATCCGCCGCGTCAGACGCATTTGAAATCAATTCGCGCAAGAAAATTTCTTTGTTGCTGTAAAGCGAGTGAATCATCAAATGTAATAAATGTTTTACTTCAGTTTGAAAGCCTAAGGTTTCTTTTTGTGTCGCTGTCGTCATTGTGTTTCCCTTGTTTAATTAAAAAATGAATCCTTACCGAATTTATGGGCGCGATTCTTTTTTTCAAGGCAACGATTAACAACGTGTTCATTCCATTGCAGCAAAATCGGGCATCGTTTCATCAATTTTCCCCATCAAATCCTGCGTCTTTTCTAACGCTGCCAGAATATACAAATAATTTTTGCAATCATCATAGCCCTTTTCGGTCTTTCAGCCACTTGTTTTACACACTTGATAACCGCTAATGTGAAAATCCCAAACATCTGGCGAAACATTAGAGTTTGTCTCTCTGAAAAATAGAGGTAAAAAATCTTCAAAAATATGTAATATGTTTTAGGCTCTGTTGATATTTCATCGCTGCCAAATCAAAGCGGATACAAATCGAATAAATCTCATGTAATTTTGAACTTTCTTTCCAAACCGAGAAAAGATACGTCTGTAATGTTTAGTTTTACCAAAAAAGCATTCAATAACTGATGTTACGCAGCGTGAAGTTTAGCCAATTCTGCATAGGCACAAGGGTTGCACGAATCATCAATTTGGCTCTCAAAGCAAAATGATTAAGCAGGTGCTTAATCTTCAAACATTCCAGTTTGAAAAAGCCGTAAATTGACATAAAAACATGATTATTTTGTGTAGTCATGGTGCGAGTGGGTGATTTTGTTAAACCTAAGTTTGATTTCAACGATTTGTGATATTCCTCTACTTTCCACCGTTTTTCGTAGATGAGAGTTTATGCACAATAAGCAGATTTACCTGCCGCCCTTTGTCGACGAAGTGTCTGTTGATTTACAAGCCCGCAAATAGTCTGCATGACCCGCCCCTAAATAGAATGAGAACAGCGAAAT